>Ga0315268_10005985_pt1 | contig 12987 bp, 9 predicted proteins | sample C1_top_MG_FD_204535 | JGI IMG/M metagenome (GOLD analysis project Ga0315268, IMG submission 204535) | Sediment microbial communities from Yellowstone Lake, YNP, Wyoming, USA - C1_top | ecosystem: Environmental > Aquatic > Freshwater > Lake > Sediment | place: USA: Wyoming | collected 2017-08-01 | reverse complement strand
AAGCTGCGCCGGTCACCTGCGTGTCGCCGAAGGCCGCGCCGGCGAATTCAAACGCCCTTATGTCCGGGCGCGGGATCCCAGGCCGCGCACTCGGCAATGCAGCGCGAATGAGTTGATCGAATGGTGACGATGATGAAGTGACCCACCCTGATCGCCGCTGCCGCGCAGCCTTGCGGCGACGCCCGCGGCCTACGCCGCCAGTCGCACAGGCGGCGTGACCCCGAGCCGCCGCGCCTTGCCCGCGAAGCCCTTGGCGTCGAAGGTAAGCAAGGCCTCGCAGCTGCGGCTCGACGCGTGATGCAGCGCGTCGGCAAAATCAAGCCCGCGGCGCAGGTTGCCCAGCGCAGCCTCGACCGCTGGGCGGTCCTCGATCTCGACATGTTCGAGCGACAGCAGATGATCGAACACCCGGCAAACGTCCGGGGGCGGATGGCCGTACACGCCGCGCAACACCCATTCGAGCTCGAGCACCACGGTCTTGGCGACGAACAGCTGCGTGCCGCGCTCGAGCACTTTGCGTGCGGTGGCTTCTTGCGCCTGCGCGGCACCGCCCTCACGCACGTAGTAGCGCGCCAGGACGTTGGTATCGAGCGCGAGCATCAGCGCTTGCCGCCGCGCTTTGGGGTGAGCTTGGGGGCAAGCAAGCTGGCGACATCGAAGTCGGCCGGCATGTGCTTGCCGCGCGCGTCGAGCATGCCATGCCCGGATACCACGGTTTCGGGTGCGCGGTGCAGCACGCGCAACTCGGCCTTGCCGTTCTTGGTGGTGAAAGCGATGCGGCTTCCCTGGCGGATACCCAGGGCGCGCCGCACTTCCTTGGGAATGGTGACCTGGCCTTTGCTGGTCACAGTCGATGCGTCCATGCCATGCTCTTCAAGGTATTACGAGGTTGGAATTTTAGCACCCGTCCTCGTGCAGGCAGTCGAAGACGACCGCGATGCCGCCATGTTCGCCGCTCGAAGCGCATGCTGCAGTGGCGGCGCTCAACGCAACCCATCCCACAGCAGCTTGGCGCCGGTGCAGAACATTCCGCCATAGGCAATGCGGTAGAACCAGTGCGACGCGATGCGCCGCACCAGCCACAGCCCGAGCCATACGCCCACCGGAGCCAGCGGCAGCAGCAGCAGCGCTGTGCTCATGTTGCGCATGTCGAGCAGGCCGAGCCAGGCGTAGGGTACCCACTTCGACAGATTCATCGCCGCGAAGAACACCGACATCGTTCCGGCATAGGTGATCGCGGTCAAGCGCAACGGCAGCACATAGGCGTTGATCGGCGGGCTGCCCGCATGCGCAACAAAACTCGTGAAGCCCGAGGCCACGGCGAGCAGCCGCCCCAGCCAGTGCGGCGGCGGTTGCGCGTCCGCCCGCGGCGGGAACAGCAGGCGTTGCGCGAGGAACAGCAAGGTCAGCGCACCGACGACGCCGGCCACGGTCTTGGCCGGCAGCACGCCGAACAGCAAGGTACCGAGCAGCGTGCCGAGCAGACCCGCCGGCAGCAGGCGCTTCAGCAGCACCCGGTCGCATTCGCGCCAGAGCTGCTGCAGCCCGGCGGCGTCCATCACCAGCAGCAGCGGCAACATGATGGCTGCGGCCTGCGGCACCGGCACGACCAGGGCCAGCAACGGTGTGGCGAAGGCGCCGAAGCCGCTGAGGAAGCCGCTCTTGGACAGGCCCATCAACAACACCGCGGGAATCGCGACGCAGTAGAACGCGGGCTCGGTGATGAGGGAAAGGTCCAAGGAGCGAGAATTGTGCGATGTTTGCTCCGTCCCAGCCCGAGGTGCGGCGCTTCTTTTGCGAGACCTACCGCAAGAGCCGTGCGGGAGCGCCGCTGACACCCATGGAAAGTCTGGCGTCGGACTGGATCGGGCTGCACCCCGAATACCACGCCGACCTGCAGCACATCGATGCCGCGCTCGCGGCGCAGTTCGACGTGTCCGCGGGCCGCACCAATCCGTTCCTGCATCTGTCGATGCACCTGTCGATCAGCGAACAGCTCGGCATCGACCAGCCGCGCGGCATCAAGCAGGCTTTCGATCTGCTCACGGCGCAGCTGGGCTCGGCGCACGATGCGCAGCATGAAGTGATGGAATGTCTGGGCGAAATGATCTGGCACTCGCAGCGCAGCGGTGCGCCCCCGGATGGTGAACGCTACATCGACTGCGTGCGCCGCCGCGCGAGCGCCACTTCATCGCGGCGCGTGCCGCGATCCATTGGGTGAGGGCGAAGACCCGGCCCTGCACCGAGTGGCGGGATGGTTGGATCCTGGCACCGGGATCACGCGCTGCGGCCTACTCCTGCGCCGCGCGGCGCAGCGTCTCCACCACCGGCCGACGCAGCACTTCGCGCAGGCCCCACCAGCCCGCGGCCAGCGCCAGCAAGGCTCCTGCCACGCCGCCCGCGAGCGGCACCCAGGGCGATGCGTTCCAGCTGAACTCGAACACGAAGCGCGCCAAGGCCCAGCCGACGGCGATCGCCGCGAGCGAAGCCAGCACCCCGGCCAACGCGCCGACGCCGAGCAGCTCGGCGCGCTGCACCTGGGCCAGCAGCCTGCTGCTCGCGCCCAGCGCGCGCATCACGGCAAATTCGCGCGCGCGTGCCTCGCGTGTCGCGGTCACCGCGGCGAACAGCACCACGAGCCCGGCAGCGAGCGTGAAACCGAACAGGAATTCGACGGCGCGAATGACCTGGTCGAGCACGCGCTGCACCTGGGCGATCGAGGCCGAGACGTCGACGTTCGTGATGTTGGGGAAGTTGCGCGACAGCGCGTTGTCGAAACCGGGCTGCGCCGGTGCGCGAAACGCCGCGATGTAGGTCGCCGGCAGTTCGGGAAGTTCGGCGCGCGGAATGATGACGAAGAAATTGACTCGCATCGAACTCCAGTCGACCTTGCGCAAGGTCGTGATCCGGCCCTCGGTGAACGCGCCGCCGACGTCGAAGCGCAGCGCATCGCCGAGCTTGAGTTGCAGCGTCTGCGCCAGACCGTCTTCAACGCTTACCGCGCCCGCTTCATCGGCGCTCCAGCGCCCGGCGCTGACCCGGTTGTGCTCAGGCAGCGTCGCGCCATGGCTGAGGTTGAACTCGCGGTCGAGCAGGCGCTTCGCGCGCGCGTCGGCCATGTCCTCGGGCACCACCGGCTTGCCGTTGATCGCGACCAGCCGCCCGCGGATCATCGGGAACCAGTCGAACCTGGCCACACCCGCGTCGCGCAACTGCTGCCGGAATGCTTCCCCCTGCTCGGGTTGAATGTTGATGACGAAGCGGTTCGGCGCGTCGGGCGGTGTCGCCTGGCGCCAACTCGCGATCAGGTCGGTGCGCAGCAGCACCAGCAGCACGAGGGCGAGCAGGCCCACGCTCAGGGCCGAAACCTGGACCACGGCAAACGCCGGCCGCGCAGCGATCTGGCGCGTTGCCAGCACCAGCCAGCGCGGGGCGCTGGCGCCGAAGGTCCACCAGTGCGGTGCGCTCGTCGTCGGCACCACCCGGCGCAGCAGCAGCACCGCACCCCAACTCATCGAGGCGAACAGCGCAACGGCTGCGGCAAAACCGCCGACCGCAATCAAGCCGAGTTTCAGATCGGAAGAGACCGCGATCAGCAGCGCGGTGAATCCGGCCAGGCCCGCGCCGAGCACCGCAAATGACGCCGGCTTGAGGCCACCCACGTCGCGCCGGATCACGCGCAGCGGCGGCACGCGCGCGAGCTGCAACACGGGGGGCAGGCCAAACCCCATCAACAGCGTCAGGCCGACGCCCAGGCCGAACAGCGCCGGCCAAACGCTCGCCGCAGGCAGTTGCGCTTCGACCAGGCCCGCGAGCAACCAGACGAACACGTGGTGCACGCCGAACCCGAGCAGCACGCCGCCGGCGCTGGCGGCGACGCCGAGCAGCGCGAACTGCAGCAGGTACTGCAACGCGATGCCGCGCTGCGACGCGCCGAGCACGCGCTGCATCGCGCAATCGTCGAGGTGCCGGGCCGCGAAATCGCGCGCCGCGATGCCCACTGCCACAGCCGCGAGCAACGCGGCGAGCAGCGCCACGAGGTTGAGGAATTTCTCGGCACGGTCGAGGGTCTGGCGCATTTCGGGCCGGCCTGTGGCGAGCGATTCGATGCGCAAGCCGCGCAGCGTTTCGCGCTTGACCTCCGCCTCGGCCCATTCGACAAAAGCGCGCACCGGCGCATCGTCGTTGGCCCTGGACGCGACGGCGAGCCGATACGTGACACGGCTCGCCGGTTGCACCAGGCCAGTCGCTTCCAGGTCGGCGGTGTTGAGCATGACGCGTGGCGCAAAGCTCATGAAGCCGGCGCCGCGGTCCGGTTCAATGACGATGACCATGGCGATTCGCAGGCGCGCGTCGCCCAGCAGCAGGAAATCGCCGATCTTCAGGTTCAGCGCCTCGAGCAGCGCCGGGTCGACCCAAACGCTGCCGGGCTCGGGCGCGCGCGCCAGGCTCACTTCGGCGCTGCCGGCGCCTGCCCTCAAGCGCAGGCTGCCGCGCAGCGGGTAGGCCTGGCTCACCGCCTTCACCGCGACCAGGCGCGAGGCTCCACCTTGCGCGTCAGGCGCGCGCCCCATGCTCGGGAACGACGCCGTGTTCGCCGTCGACAGGCCGAGTTCGCGCGCCTTCGCGGCGAAGCCCGGCGGCGCAGGCTGGTCGCTGGCAACGATGGCGTCACCCCCGAGCATCTGCCGCGCGTCACGCGTCAGGCCGTTGTTGATGCGGTCGGCGAAGAACGCCACCGCCGTGAGCGCAGCCACGGCGAGCATGACGGCGACGATCAGCAGGCGCAACTCGCCGGCGCGAAAGTCGCGCTCGGTCTGGCGCCAGGCCATGCCCCAGATCGAAGGCGTGCGCCGCGTCAGCGTGGGGGCTGGATTTGCATGATTCATAACGCGAACTTACCTCAGATCTTGTGACCCCGTGCCGCGCTGGCCATGTGGCGCGTCGCCGACTCGGGGGCTTGCCTCATCGAGAACCTGGTTTCGGAGCAGCCGCCGCCTGCGCGGGCCGATGTGTTCACGCTTGTCACGCCGCGATTGAAGATGCGCATCCGGGTGGTGCTGTAATTCAGTGATGAACAACGCCCCACCGCCGATCTTCGTCTCGCACGGCTCGCCGATGATCGCGCTCGAGCCTGGCGCCGCAGGCGCGTTCATGCAGCGCCTGGGCCCGGCCATCGACGCCGCGTTCGGCCGGCCGAAGGCGATCGTCGCGATCTCGGCCCACAGCGTGGCGCGCGCGCGGGTGCTGCTCGCCGCGCCACGACACGAGGCGGTGTACGACTTCGGAGGTTTCGACCCCAAGCTCTACGCGCTGCGCTACGACGCGCCGGGCGCACCGGAACTTGCGCCGCAAGTGGCTGCCCTGCTCGAAGCCGCGGGTCTGCGCGCACACACGCTGCCGCAGGGCGGCCTGGACCATGGCAACTGGACCGCGCTGCGCTACATCTATCCGCGCGCCGATGTTCCGGTACTGCCACTTGCTTTCGTCGCGAGCGAGAAGCCAGCGACGCAGTTCGCGCTCGGCGCGGCGCTCGCGCCGCTCGCGGCGGCGGGCGTGCTCGTGTTCGGCACCGGCAGCATCACGCACAACCTGCGGCGCGTGTTCAGCTCCGGCCTGCGGCCCGATCCCGAACAGCCCGAAATCCCCGAGAGCCGCGCGTTCCGCGACTGGATCCTTGAACGCAGCGCAGCGCGCGACTGGGAGGCGCTGTTCGACTATCGTGCGCGCGCGCCACACGCCGTGGACATGCACCCCACCGACGAGCATCTGCTGCCCTGGTACGTGGCTGCGGGCGCTGGCGGCCGCGGGGCCGCCCCGGTGCGCCTGCACGCCGGCGCGACGCTGGGCAGCCTGGGCATGGACGCGTATGCTTTCGGGCCGCAAGGCCAAGAATTGCAGGCGGCCCTCGGCGCGGGCTGAAGCGCACGCAAGCTTCACGCCGAATCATCCCGGCGCCATGCCGGTGCCCGCCTGCTCGCCTGCTCGCCTGCTCGCCTGCTCGCCAGTGCGAGTGCTGGAAACTCAGTAGAGTTCGGCGTGCCGCCGGGGGCCAGAATCCCCTGGCTTGCGTCAAGCCGCGATTTTCTCTTGGGATCCACCATGAACTTCATCAAACCCTCAGTCGCCACGTTCCTCGCGAGTCTCGTGCTGACGTTCAGCGCGAACGCGCAGAACATCTCCATCGCCACCGGCGGCACCGGCGGCGTGTACTACCCGCTGGGCGGCGGCATGGCGGCGGTGCTGTCGAAATACGTTCCCGGCATGCAGGCGACGGCCGAAGTGACGGGGGGTTCGGTCGACAACCTCAAGCTCATCGGCAGCGGCAAGCCCTACATCGCGCTGACGATGACCGATGCGACGCAGGACGCCTACCGCGGCGAAGACAAGTTCAAGGGCAACAAGATTCCCGTCAGGACGCTGATGATCCTGTACCCGAACCGCATGCACGTCGTCAGCATCGAGGGCCGGGGGGTGGCGAAGATGTCCGACCTGAAGGGCAAGCGTGTCTCGACCGGATCACCCGGCAGCGCGACCGAGGTGATGGCGTTTCGCGTCATCGAGGCGGCAGGGCTGGACAAAGACAGCGACCTGAAACGCGAGCGGCTGGGCGTCGCGGAGTCGGTGAACGCCATCAAGGACGGCAAGATCGACGCCTTCTTCTGGGTCGGCGGCCTGCCCACTGCGAGCGTGACCGACCTGGCGAACACGCCGGGGACGAAGCTGAAGATGATCGACCACGCCGAAACGGTGGCGGCGATGAACAAGAAGTACGGCAATCTGTACGTCGAAGACGCGATCCCGAAAGACATGTACCGCGGCATGGACAGCGACAACAAGCAGGCCACCGTGATGAACATCCTCGTCGCGCACGAGAGCATGGACGACCAGGTCGCCTACAACATCGTGAAGACGATATTCGACAAGCGTGACGACCTGATCGCCGTGCACAAGGAAGCGATGAACTTGAAGTTGGAGAACCAGAAGGCCAGCGCCTCGCCGATTCCGTTTCACCCCGGAGCGGTGAAGTACTTTGCCGAGAAGGGCATCAAGCTCAATTGATGCGCGCCCGGCTCGGCGCCGCGTGATCCCGGCACCAGCGGCGATCCGCCCACCGCACACCCACCCCTGGACCCCGGCTTGCGCCGGGATGACGGCCTCATGAGCGACGACGCCCAGCGCACACCCCCGGCCCATGCGGCAGTCAGCGCCGTCAGCACCGAAGCGCTGCACAAGGCCGAGGAGTTCATCGAAGCCGAAGAAGGCGCGGCCAACAAGTTGCGCGGTGCGCTGAACGGATTCGTGGTTGCGGTGGCGTTCGTGATGTCGGCGTTTCATCTGTACACGGCGTACGCGATCGTGCCGACGCAAACCCTGCGCCCGGTGCATGTGGGCTTCGTGCTGTTCCTGTGCTTCCTCATGTTCCCGCTGAGCCCGCGCTTTCGGCACCGCGTCATGTGGTGGGACTGGCTCGCCGCAGCGCTCGCGATCGGCGTCGTGGTCTACCTGATCCAGGGCGGTGACGACTTCACCGACCGCAACACCTCGCCCGATGCGTGGGACATCGTCTTCGGTGTGGCGCTGATCGTGCTCGTGCTCGAGGCCATGCGGCGAACCAGCGGCTGGATCATGCCGATCATCACGTCATGCTTCATCGCCTATGCGCTCATGGGACCGTGGCTGCCGGCCCCCTGGACGCACAAGGGCTACGAAGTGGGGCGGCTGGTGGGCGTGATGTACATGACGCTGGAAGGCATCTACGGCGTGGCCGTGGACGTCTCGTCGTCGCTGATCATTCTGTTCACGATCTTCGGCGCGTTTCTGCAGTACTCGGGCGCGGGCAAGTTCTACATCGATTTTTCGTTCTCGGCGATGGGCGGCAAGCCCACCGGCGCCGGGCGCAGCGTGGTGCTCGCGTCGTTTCTGCTCGGCGGGCCGTCGGGATCGGGGGTCGCGACCACCGTCACGCTGGGCGCGGTGGCCTACCCGATGCTGGCCAAGGTCGGCTACGAGAAGAACGCCGCCGGCGGCCTGCTCGCCGCCGGCGGCCTGGGCGCGATCATCTCGCCGCCGGTGCTCGGCGCCGCGGCATTCCTGATCGCCGAATTCCTCAAGATCTCGTACCTCGACGTGCTCTTGATGGCGGTGGTGCCGACACTGCTGTACTACCTGGCGCTGTTCCTGATGGTCGAGATCGACGCCCGCAAGTACGGCATGGGCAACGTCATCTTCGACAAGGTCGACACGGTCTGGCACCTGACCAAACACTACTGGTTCCACTTCCTGTCGCTGGTGTCGATCGTCGTCTTCATGATGTGGGGCTTCTCGCCCGTGCTTTCGGTGTTTTATGCGACCGTCGTCTCGTTCTTCACCAGCTTCCTGCGGCGCGACTGCGCGCTGATCTCCTACGACCTGTTCCAGGGCAAGGGCGCGCTTCGCGAGCATGTGTTCGGCTCGCCCTTCGTCAAGGCGATGCAGGGCGGCTCGATCGGCGTGCTCAACGTCGCCGCCACTTGCGCCGGCGCCGGAATCATCGTCGGTGTCGTCACGCTCACCGGCCTGGGCCTGAAATTCAGCTCGATCGTCATCGACTACGCCGGCGGCTCGTTGTTGCTCACCGCCGTCTTCACCTCGCTCGTGGTCTGGATCGTCGGCCTGGCGGTGCCGGTGACTGCGTCGTACATCATCTGCGCCGTGATCGCGGCGCCCGCACTCATCAAGCTCGGCGTGCCCGACTTCGCCGCGCACATGTTCATCTTCTACTACGCGGTGCTGTCGGAGGTTTCGCCGCCCACCGCGCTGTCGCCGTTCGCGGCGGCAGCGATCACCGGCGGCGACCCGTACAAGACGACGCTGCAATGCTGGAAGTACACCGTGCCGGCGTTCCTCGTGCCGTTCATGTTCGTGCTCGCGCCTGAAGGTCAGGGCCTGCTGTTGATGGGCTCGGCGAAGGCCCTCGCCACGGCAGATTGGTGGTCGATTGCCCAGGTGACGCTGACCGCTGCGGTCGGCATCGCGGCACTCGCCGCAGGGTTTCAGGGCTGGGCCTTGAAGCGCACCACGCTGATCGAGCGCGGCATGCTGCTGATCGCCGGGTTTGCGTTGGTCTACCCGGGTGCGCTGGCGGATGCGATCGGCTTCGGGCTCGTGATCGCGGCGCTCGCGATGCAGGTCATGCGCAAGGAGTTGCGGCCCGCGTGAACGCCTGTTTGCTGTGCCGGCATCGATGCCGGCACAGCGCCCGCGCCAGCCATGGCGGGACCGGATCGTGTCGCGCTGACGCGGATTTGCTTTCAATTGTGCTGAACAGGCAGAGCCGGTTGGCGGGCGGCCAATAGCCGAGGTTCGCAGCGGGCTACGTGCAAGCGTGGAGCAGGGGCAGGTGGCCCGGGGTACGTTCTCCGGCCCACGCTCGCGGGGCACCGTGTTCGGTTCGCAACCGTCGCGCCATCAACACCGTCTTCTCTTGCGCTGGTCGCGGCCACCGCGAATGGTGCCTGCGCCCGTACCCCAAGCCACCTGCCCCGGCACCCGGGTGGCATGCAAAGGCGCGGCACGCCACCCCCGATGCATCAGGGCGGTGGTGGTGCCCCCGGGCGCAGGCCCGATTCGCGGTTGCCCCCCCATGGTTGCAGGGCACAGCGGTGTTGATGGCGCGACGCCTGCGAACTGAACACGGTGCCCCGCGAGCGTGGGCCGGAGAACGGGGGCACCGCCGCCGCCCTGGCGCCGCGACGTCGGCATGCTGACCGGGCGCGGACAAACGACCGTGGGGCGTTTTCCGGGTGAGAGCAGCCAGCGTTCGAGTCGGGCTGGCCGGTTGCCGCCGGGCGCGAAGCCATCGCTCGCGAGCCGCTGCAGCGGGGTCTTCGATCAGTGCCGCACCCCCGGCGGGAACCCGTCACCGAGGTCCCAGTACAGACCGGCCATCAACTGCAAGGCCTCGCGCACGACCGGGCCGAGCAGATGTTCGTTCGGCGCGTGCTGCGAGCAAGCCGGGTACGAGTGCGGCACCCACACCGTCGGCAGGCCCAGGGTGTGCGCGAAGACCTCGTTCGGCAATGTGCCGCCGAGGTTGGGCAGCACCGCGACGCGTTTGCCCGTGCTTTGCTCGATCGAGTGCACTGCCCAGCGCACCCAGGGTTGATCGGGGCTCAGGCGCGTCGCCGGCGAGCCGACCGACACCTGCACCTCGACCATCTCGAATCCCTGCGCATCGAGATGTGCCCGCACATGCTGAGCCAGGTGCTGCCAGTCGGTGCCGACGACGAACCGCAACTGGCACCAGGCAGTGGCCGATGGCGGTATCGCGTTCACCGGGTATTCCGGGTTGCCTGCCTTCAGCGCCAGGACTTCGAGGCAGTTCCAGCCGAACACGCGTTCCTCGGGCGTGAGCCCGGGTTCGCCCCATTCACGGTCGATCGCCGGGTCACCGGGCGCGCCGCCGACGGTGAGGCCGGCGAGCGCCTCGCGCACCGCGGCCGGGATGGCGGGTGGGCGCAGCCCGGCAATCTTGATCACGCCCTGCGCATCGACCAGCGTGTTCAATGCCGCCATCAACGTGATCGCGGGGTTGCGCAGCAGCCCGCCCCAGTTGCCCGAGTGGTGGCCGCCGTCGCGTGCGCGATGGCTCAACTCGAAGTTCACGACACCGCGCGTGCCGAGGAAGACCGCCGGCTGCTGCGCATTCAGGCGCGGGCCGTCGGAGGCGAGAAGCAGGTCCGAGCGCAACTCGTCTTTCAACGCAGCGCAGACCTGGTTCAGCCCGGGCGAGCCGACTTCTTCGCCCATTTCGAGCAGGATCTTCGCGTTGAAACCGAGGCGTCCGCCGCGCACCGCGAGCACGCTCGCGAGCGCGGCGAGATTGATGCTGTGCTGGCCCTTGTTGTCGGCCGTGCCACGCCCGTACCAACGCTCGCCTTCGACCTGCAGCCGCCAGGGGCTGAGGCCGGTGCGCCATTGCTCGTCATAGCCCCGGACCACGTCGCCATGGCCGTACATCAGCAGCGTCGGCACGGCGTCCGATTCATGCCGGTGCGCGACAAGAAAACTCGGGGCTCCCGACACCGGGTTCGGCACGATGCGCGCCGTGAACCCGAGCTGCGCCAATGCCGGCATCATTTCTTCGCTCAGGTATGGTGCCAGCGTCGTATCGCTGCCGCCCTGGCTTTCGCTGCGATAGGCAATCCGCCGGCTCAACGTGGCGAAGAACGCACCACTGTCGAACTGGGCACAGGCATTGGCGATGGCGTCGGCGCGAGTCAAGGCAGGGTCGATCTCGTTTCAGGGGTTCAGGGGTTCAGGGGTAGCGTCTCAAGTTGACGTGTAAGGGTGAAAGTCGGGCGGGTGAAGCCTACGAGCTATGTTGGCATAGGGCGCTCCCTACCTTCATTTATTGGGTGAGCGGACGAAAACGTCTTGAACGGCGCGAATATCCTGTCAGATAGCGACTGACCCCAATTGCGGCCTGATCTGACGCACCACACAATCGCGTGGCAGTCGTCTGGGTTGACACGCCAACTGGAGAGGAAGATGTACAGAATTGGGTTTCCTGGATGGAAGGTTGCGGCTCGCCTGCACTGGCCCTTGAAGGTCGTGGTTCACGTACACCACGACAAGGAAGCCGCTGTGTACTTTGCGCATAGCCCCGATCTGCGCGGCCTCGTTGTAGAAGCCAAGACGCTGGAAGCTTTGAGGGACGAGGTTCGTGCTGCCACTGTGGAGTTGTTGGACGCTGAGTTCAATGGACATCGACCGCAAGCAAGCCCTGAACTTCGGTTCCAAGACTCGGCGCTCTGCGCGGCATGAATGGGTATTACGAGCAGCTCGTCAAGTTGCTCAGGGAAGCAAGATTTGAATACGTTCGCCCCGGCAAGGGGTCGCACGAAGTTTGGGCAAGAGGCAGACTGACGCTGATCGTTCCGTTCAACTGCTACTCTCGGCATACGGCAAACGCTGTTCTGCGCGCCGCTGGGATCAACCATAAGTTCTGACGCCTTCCGGTGAGCCCTGCGCCCACTGGCTTTGCGCCCACAACGCCCCGGAATTTTCACCCCGGGGCGTTACGAGCGGCGTACCGGTGCCGCGAATCGCGCGCAATTCGATGCGCGTGGCTTTCGCGGCCTGGCGTCATGGCGCCCCGACGTCGGCGCAGCAGGCGGGGCTGCGCCGACGAGCTTGGCGCAACGCCTACTTGCCCGATGGAATCTTCCCTTCCACACCCTTCACGTAGAAGTCGACCTTGTCTTTCCAGCCCTGGTCGGCCATGACGCCCTTCGCGAGCATTTCCTTGCCGTCGGTGCCATGAATCGGGCCGGTGAAGACTTCGAAGGTTCCAGCCTTCATGCCCGCCTTGACTTCGTCGACTTTCTTCTTTGCGGCCTCGGGAACGAAATCAGCGATCTTGGCCAACGCGTTCTGGCCTTCCTTGACGCCCCACACCGTGCGCTCGGTCTTCCAGCTGCCGTCCATCGCTTCCTTGACGGCCTTCTTGTAGTAGCCGTCCCAGATCACGACGCATGACGCAAGGTGCGCCTTCGGCGCCACGGTGCTCATGTCGCTGTCCCAGCCGAACGCGAACTTGCCGTTCTTCTCGGCGGTTTGCAGCACCGCTGACGAATCGGTGTTTTGCAGCAGCACGTCGGCACCGCCGTTGATCATGCTCTGCGCGGCTTCGCTTTCTTTCGGCGGGTCGAACCACGACGAAACCCAGACCACCTTGGTCTTGACTTTCGGATTCACGCTTTGCGCGCCGAGCGTGAACGCGTTGATGTTGCGCAACACTTCGGGAATCGGGAACGATGCGACGAAGCCGAGCGTATTCGTCTTCGTCACGCTGCCCGCCACGACACCGGCGAGATAAGCGTCTTCGTAGAACTTGGCGTCGTAGATGCGCAGGTTCGGCGCCGTCTTGTAGCCGGTGGCGTGTTCGAACCTGACGTCGGGGAATTCGGAAGCGACCTTGACCATCTGCTCCATGAAGCCGAA
>Ga0315268_10005984_pt1 | contig 12988 bp, 8 predicted proteins | sample C1_top_MG_FD_204535 | JGI IMG/M metagenome (GOLD analysis project Ga0315268, IMG submission 204535) | Sediment microbial communities from Yellowstone Lake, YNP, Wyoming, USA - C1_top | ecosystem: Environmental > Aquatic > Freshwater > Lake > Sediment | place: USA: Wyoming | collected 2017-08-01 | reverse complement strand
GATGCGCCAGGCACTTCTTTGTATATAAGACCAACAATTATTGCGATGGATCCTTTTCTGGGAGTACGTGCATCCAATACATATCTTTACTATATAATATTTTCTCCTGTTGGAGCTTATTATGCGGCAGGTTTTAATCCTGTTAAAATTCTGGTGACAAAAGACCACGTCCGCGCCGTCCGCGGCGGTGTGGGTGAAGCCAAAACACCCGGAAATTATGCTGCAAGTCTTTATGCAGGCACCCGTGCTCATCAACTTGGCTATACCCAGGTTCTTTGGCTTGACGGAATTGAGCAGAAGTATATTGAAGAAGTCGGAGCTATGAATATTTTTTTTGTGATTGACGACGAAATTATAACTCCTGTTTTAAATGGAAGCATACTTCACGGTATAACAAGGGATTCTGTAATAGCTCTTGCGAGAGAGTGGAAGTATAAAATGTCGGAACGCAGAATCAGCATTGATGAAGTCATGGATGCTCACGAATCCGGAAGGCTTAAAGAAATTTTTGGCTCAGGAACAGCAGCAGTAATTTCACCTGTCGGGGAACTCAAGTACGGAGACAAGGTTATTGCTGTTTCGGGTGGGAAAGTTGGGCCGATGGCCGGCAAATTTTTTAAAGCGTTAACAGATATTCAATATGGAAGAGAAAAAGACACTATGGGCTGGATAGAGGAGGTTTGAGAATATTGTTGGAAAATTCTGATGCTCAGAAGCATGTGCCTTCTTTTATTGAAAAGATGAAAAAAGAGAATCTTCCTCCTGTGCTCATTGATAATTTTGTATATTATTATAACAAAGTTATAAGCGGCGAAAAAGGTATTATATATGACAAAGATATTGAATGCATCAGAGAAAATGAAATTGATGATGCGAAAGACCTGTTCGAATATACTGGTGCAGGGAAAAAAGTCATAAGGAATTCAATTCGGATAGTATTAAATGGCGGGCTTGGCACAAGCATGGGTTTAAGTAAGGCCAAATCTCTTATTGAAGTCAGAAATGGGAAAACATTTCTTGACATAATCGTTCGGCAGGCTGGAAAAAGCAATGTTAAGCTCGCTTTTATGAACAGTTTTAATACCCACGAAGAGACTGTCGCCGCGCTTAAGAAAATGAATTTATCAGCCTTTCCTGTTTTGTTTCTCCAACATAAGTTTCCCAAAATACTCCGGGAAGGATTTGCTCCTGCAATATGGCCGGAAAATAATGCGCTGGAATGGAACCCTCCGGGACACGGAGACATATATACTGCTCTTCATACGTCAGGAATACTAAATAAGCTTCTGTCAGAAGGTATCGAATATGCTTTTATCTCGAACTCGGATAATCTGGGAGCAACTATGGACGAAGCTATATTGGGCTATTTCGCTGAAATAGGATATCCCTTTCTTATGGAGGTTGCAGAAAGAACGCCATCTGATTTAAAAGGAGGACATCTGGCAAGGCATAAAAACGGGCGGCTTATTTTGCGCGAGGCTGCCCAATGCCCCGTTAACGAACTGGATGCTTTCAAAAATACAAGTTGCTACAGGTTTTTTAATACCAATAACATCTGGATAAATCTTGGTTATTTAAAGGATCTTATCGAAAAAGAAGGAACCGTTCATCTTCCCTTGATTCTTAATCCAAAGACTCTGGATCCAAGAGACGACAATAGTCCCAGAGTATATCAGATTGAAACTGCAATGGGATCTGCAATTTCCCTTTTTGATGGCGCAACCGCTGTCAGGGTTCCCCGGTCAAGGTTTTTTCCTGTGAAAAAATGCAATGATCTGCTTGCGCTCCGTTCCGATTGTTATCTTGTAACTGATGATGAGAACCTGATAATTAATCCTGAGAGAAAGTATAAAACACTGCGCATCAATCTTGATCCCGATTATTATGGCAAAATAGATCAGTTTAATGACCGATTCAAAGAAAGCTCTCTTTCACTGATCGAATGTGAGTCCATGACAGTAATCGGAGATGTATATTTTGAAAAGAATATCAAAATAAAAGGCAATGTTGTAATAACAAACAGGGGGAGATCGAGGGCTGTTATTAAAAAGGGCTCGGTCATAGAGGGGGATACAAATTTCTGATTTAGCTCCACGCCACAAGCAGCCTGGAATATGCTTGCTATTGCGGTTCAATGCCTGGATTGGAAGCCCGGTTGGGGTATGAGCTTCTGCTAAGGTTTAGATATAAATCGGAATTTATTTTACTTTTTTTTCACAACATATTCAACAGTAACCGTATCGCTTGATTCCGGTGCGATTTTCAGGGAAGGAGGACTGAGCGCGAGTCTTACAGTTTTGACTCCGGAATAATATATATTATCAAGATAAATTTTATCAGTATAAATACTCGAGATTTTATCGAGAATACGCCTGCCACCGATCACTCTGACTTTGCCTGGTTCAATTTTTACATTTTCAATTACAAGATTTTTTGGGAGTTTGCCGGCCCAGTCGACCTGTACGGGTAATTCCCTGACAACGGGTATTCCGAGAGTTACTTCAACAATGGGCGGATTCACGCTTTTTAGTGCTATTCCGGGCGGGAGAGAAACGTTTTCGTCTGTAATCAGAAAAGAGCTTTTTCCACCTGTCACTTTCCCAAGGTCTATTTTGACTTTTACTTGTTCAGGGCGGATAGATTTAATAAGCGAGCCTGACCCGCTAAGATTAAGGGTTACGGAATTTACCGAGGTATCTATAATTTCCATTTCCGAATTACGATTCATATATTCAACAGGGATTTCAATGTTAATCAAAGTTTCCATGCCTCTTGAAAAACTGAACCAGACTCCGACTATGAACAGAAAAGAGACCAGAGCAGCAACAGATATTTCAATCTTTTCTTTTCGCTGATCTTTGAGTTTTGGCATATCTCCCATGTGTTCCTGCAAATGCTGTTTTAATTCCTCCTTCCGGGTTATGGAATATGTCTGGGAGTCTTTAGCAACAGTTATGGTGCCACGTTCTTCGGAGACAACAACCACCATGGCATCAGACACTTCAGCCAGTCCGAGAGCCGCTCTGTGGCGGGTTCCATAATGAGAAGGAAGATCATTACTGTGTGAGAGGGGAAGAATGCAGGCAACATCCGTAATCCTGTCTCTGCGTATTATAGCTGCGCCATCATGCACAGGATTATCATGCCAGAAAATGCTCATTATCATTTCTTTGGAGACTACTCCCCGCCAGGGTATACCGCCCTGAACGAATTCGTCTATATCTTCATTTGCCGGGAATACAAGAAGCGCGCCGGTATGTTTCCGGGATAGTTCAAAAACACTTTCCGTAATTATTTCAACTGGTGTTGTGATTGCTTTTTGTGAAACGCCCCATATAATCGTTTTTAGATTTTTTGCCTGTAAAACGCTGCGTATTTCATTTCTAAAAACTACAACAATGATAAGCGCAGCAACAGCTGTTATGCCCTGGATCGCCCAGCTCGTTATTATCAGTCCCATAGAAAAGGCTATTTTTTGGAAGAACCAAAGAAGAGCTATTCCAATCAGAACACGGAAAGCATTGGTTCCACGGAATAGAATATAAGACCTGAACACGATATAGCTGTTTATTATAATATCAACTACATCCTGCCATCTGATGCTTGGGAAAAAAGATAGAAAATCATTCATCTGTTTTTATCAATTCCGGTGAAATATAGAATATTAAACTCAGTACCGTCAAAATAGCTGTTATTACGAAATTTTCAAGCGAAATGATTAATAATTCAACTTTTTTTTACCATATAACCATACCTTAATTATAATATCATATTAATAGCGGGAACAAATACCTTGACAAAAAAATTAATAAACATTAAATATCATTACGATATATTGATATCGAAGGATAATTGTATTCCGGTATGCCATCCTGCCGCTCTTAAAAATTTTGTTGTGAATACCAGTGTCTCAATAAATTATTATCTATGGTTTTTTCTGAACGGCACCGTTCTGTTCAATATAAATTTTTAACGACGCAAAACCCAGAGCTACAAAGGGAGGTATATATGGGAAAAGAGAAAATTAAAGGAAAGACCGGTAAAAGAAGAACAACTTTCATTCTTGAAGTTAAAGGGGCTAGTAATATTGCTTTAATGGGTGATTTTAATAACTGGAACGAAAAAACGCATCCCATGAAAAAAGGCGATAATGAAATTTGGAAAAAAACGGTTTTTCTTAATCCCGGACGATACGAATACAGATTTTTAGTTGACGGACATTGGCAAAATGATCCCATGAACAAACAGCTTTGCCAAAACCGCTTTGGAACATACAATAATTTTCTTGTGGTGTTATAGGACAAAAAGAATTGTACCAGCTAAATAGACACGTATTCTATGTTAAAAAGCGTTGAAGGTGATGCATTTTTAGCTGTCTGTGGGAAAATGCTGTTTGATCAAATACTATCAAGTTATAGTTAATGGCATGGAGGGATTAAGATGGAACAGAAATTCCTTAATAATATCAAATGGCTGGGACATGCAGGATTTTTGATAAAAACAAACAACAAAACTGTTTACATAGATCCTTATGATATAGTTGATTATGATAAAGCGGATATAGTTCTTATAACTCATTCTCATTATGATCACTGTTCAGTTCTGGATATTAATAAAATAAGGATGCCTTCGACCATTTTTATTACGGAGAAAGAGTCTGCTGAAAGCCTTTCCGGAGATGTGCGGATAGTTAAACCAGGCGATAATCTGTCTGTTTACGGGATTGAAATTGAAGTTGTTCCTGCGTATAACACCAACAAGGCATTTCATCCAAAAGCAAATAACTGGCTCGGTTTTGTAATTACAATAGAAAACAATAAAATATACCATGCAGGGGATACTGATTTGATACCTGAAATGGGCTCTTTTCCTGTTGATATAGCGCTTTTACCTGTTTCCGGAACCTATGTAATGACTGCGGATGAAGCTGTTGAGGCAGTAAAACGAATTAAACCGAAAGTCGCCATTCCGATGCACTATGATTCAATAGTGGGGTCAGTAAACGATGCGGTAAAATTTAAAAAATCTCTTGAAGGATTCTGCGAAGTAGTTATTCTTGAGAGATAAATCCAGTGTTTCTTGATATTTGGCTCTAATATTGTGTATCGCAGGAAAAAATAATGGCCGGTGGTTCAAATAGAAATTGTGAGAGAAAACTGATAGTTGGTATTGGCTCAGCCCTGATTGATATACTGGCCCTTGAAAACGACGAATTCTTAAATAAATTGGGCGCCAGAAAGGGCGGCATGACCCTTGTCGCAAATAATGTTATTGAAAACACGTTATCCCTGGCAACAAAAAAAACCAGAGTTGTTCCGGGTGGTTCTGCATGCAACACAATGGTTGGAATAGGTAAGCTTGGTGGTGCTGCACGTTTTGTCGGAAAACTGGGAGAAGATGACTTAGGAAGATTTTTTGAAAAAGATTTAAGAGAAAGCAATGTTGAACCATTGTTATTTACATCTTCTTCTCCTACCGGCAGAGTCCTTTCAATAATAACTCCTGACGCACAGCGCTCAATGTTTACCTGTCTTGGTGCATCTTCTGAAACAAGACCTGAAGAGATTACGTATCATTGTTTCAAAGATGCCGCTGTTGTTCATATCGAGGGTTATCTTTTATTTAACAGGGAGTTAATACTTACGGCTTTGAACACCGCAAAAGCTGCCGGCGCTCTTATCTCTCTTGATCTTGCCAGTTTTAACGTCGTTGAAGAATCTAAAGATTTCCTCGAAAAGATTGTTGATGATTATGTTGATATATTAATTGCAAATGAAGACGAAGCCTTTGCGTTTACAGGTCAATCAGATGAATTGCAGGCTCTTAATGCTCTTTCAAAAAGGGCTGAGATAGCAGCATTAAAGCTTGGGGACCGTGGAAGCTATATTTGCAGAAAGGGAAAAATAATCAGGATTGAACCTAAAGGGAACGGACTTGCGGTTGATACTACAGGCGCCGGAGATCTGTGGGCGGCCGGATTTTTATTCGGGTTTGTAAATGGTTATTCCCTTGAAAAATGCGGCGAGCTTGGTTCTGCTTGTGGATATGAAGTCTGCCAGGTAGTAGGAGCGAATATTCCTGATGAAGGCTGGCAAAGGATAAAAGAGTTGCTTAAACTGTACTTGGAGGAATAATGGCAAAAAAGAAAGTAACAAGAAAAGAACTATTGAATGAGCCTGATGAGTTTATAACTTTTTCAGCCAAATTGCTGAAAATCATGGCAACATATAAAGTGCAATTATTGTATGTGGTCGGGTTATTGATTTTAATCGGAATAATATTATCCGGAATCAGCTATTTTTCATACAGGTCTGAAGGCCTGTCTTTTGCCTTGCTCGAAAAGACAATGAAAAACTATGAGGTTTTGCTAAAGAAAAACGGCCCGGAAAAAGCTTTTACAGAAGTAAAAAATGATTTTGCAAAAATAATTGATAAATATTCCGGCAACAGCGGCGGTAAGATAGCAAGGGTGGAATTTGCCAATATTTCCATTAATGCAGGCGACACCGATGGCGCAATAGAGCTTTACAGGAAAGCGCTTGAAGATTTTAGTAATGATCCGACAGTAAAAAACATTATATTAAGCAACCTCGGTTATGCTTATGAAGAAAAAAATGATTTAAAATCTGCGGTTAAGTATTTTGAATCGATTGTATCAGAACCTGATACTTTCCTGAAAGACGAAGCTTTGTTTAATCTTGGAAGAATTTATGCTGCAATGGGAAACGAGAAGATGAGCAGGGATGCTTATAAAAAGATCGTATCTGAATTTGCCGGTTCTTTTTACCTTGCAATTGCAAAAGAGCGTTCATGACAGGTTCTACAAAAAAATAACGGTCAACCGAACATTTCGGAAGACCGTTAAGGAGGAAAGATGAAAAACTTATCAGGTTTGAATATTTATATCTGCAAACACCTTGCCAAAACACCGTATTAATATCATGCGGACAGCCATATTTTTTAATTTGTTTTTAAATTAAAGTAGTTATAAGTTGAAAATAATTAATTCTTTTCCCTGATACTTCACAATCGTTTATTATTTATCTCCCATTCAGTTCAATAATTTGAACCCCAGATAGTCAGCTATGAATATAACAACTTGAATATTATAATAATTATCAGTTTTCAATATTTTGAACCGGCCGTCGGCACATGGTTATCTTATATATAATATGCCGATATCTCTATGTATTTCTCAATATGTAGTGTTTATAATTTTAAACCTGAATCGAGATTAGACTTTTTAAGTTTCTGGCTGAGCCCGCTTTTCCCGATACCAAGCAATGCAGCGGCATTTGATTGAACATTATTTGTCAGTTTCATGGCTCTTTTTATCATTGATTGTTCAACCAGATCGAGAGTTTCATATAATGTTGCGTTAGCCGGAATTCCTTCAAAATGGAGCGTATTGCAAACATTATCCTTAAATTCTCTTGGAAGATCTGAGACGCAGATTCTATCTCCTGGACATAAGATCATAGCCCTCTCAATGAAATTTTCAAGTTCGCGGACATTTCCAGGCCATGTATAATCGTACAGAAGGCGTTCAACGTCCGTATCAACGCCTGCTATGACTGGTCCTGCTTTTCTTTCTGCGGCATATTTCTTTATAAAGTGATCAACAAGCAGGCGTATGTCTTCCAGTCTTTGCCGTAAAGGCGGAATGACAATATTAAGAACGTTCAGACGGTAATAAAGATCTTCTCTGAAACGCCCCTGTTTTACCTCTTCTTTTAAATGCCTGTTTGTTGCCGCTATGATGCGTATGTCCACAGATATCGGTTTAACTCCGCCGACTCTTTCAAAAGTCTTTTCCTGCAGTACCCGAAGCAGTTTTACCTGCAGATTTTGTGACAGTTCGGATATTTCATCTAAAAAAAGTGTGCCGCAGTCAGCAAGTTCGAATCTGCCTTTCTTCAATGCAATGGCTCCTGTAAAAGCTCCTTTATCGTGGCCGAACAGCTCACTTTCAAGGAGATTTTCAGAAAGAGCCGAGCAGTTTACAGGTATAAACGGTTTATTACGCCTGGGACTGTTAAAAAGTATTGATTTTGCAACAAGCTCTTTACCTGTGCCGCTTTCTCCTTCTATTAGGACAGTAGCAGATGATGGCGCAACCTTTCGAATAGTTTCAAAAACATTTTTCATGGATTTACTTTTCCCAATAATGTTTCCAAAATTATATTGTGATTCCACAACATCACGAAGCCGTCTGTTTTCTTTGATTACGCTGTACATTGCAGCAGCTTTTTTTACATAAATTACAAGCCGTTCGTTGTCGAAAGGCTTCAGTATATAATTATAAGCTCCTTTCTGCATAGCTTCCACTGCTTTTTCAACTGTTCCATGAGCTGTCATCATTATTACAGGAAGGTCGGGATCCGTCAGTTTTATTCTTTCCAGAAGCTCAATTCCGTCCATAAGAGGCATTTTCATATCTGTAAGAACCAGATCGATATCTGAATTCCGCACAATTTCAAGTGCAGTAATGCCATTATTTGCGGTTAGGGTTTCATATCCTTCTTCTTCAAGTATAGCGCTTAAAATAGGGGGATAATTTTTCTCATCATCTACTATCAAAACAGTTTCCATGTTTATACTCCCTGCCTTGCAGGTATTTTTACCCGGACCTGAACACCCCGGACCGGCCTGTTTGAGATTTCAATTATACCGCTGTGAGCTTCAATGATCTTTTTTACAATTCCAAGACCAAGACCAGTTCCTTTATCTTTGGTTGAAAAAAAGGCATCCCAGATCTTATTAAAAAGATCTTCAGGAATTCCTTCCCCTTCATCTTCAAATACAATACTGATTCCGGTATGATTAGAACTTACAGAAACAGAAATTTTTCCGCCATCCGGCATTGCCTGCATACTGTTAATAAGAATATTTAAAAATGCCTGGTACAACATATTGGAATCGGCGAGTACTTCCGGGAGATTGGAGGCCCTGACAGTTTCAACAACACATCCGCTTTCTTTAAGTTGCTGAGCAAGAAAAACAATGTTTTTTTCAAGAATATCTTCTATATGGCAAGGCATAAAATCCGGATTTTTGGGCTTAGCAAAATCAAGGAAATCAGTTATAATATTATTCAGCCGGACAGCCTCTTCAACTATTATATCAGGAATAGAATTGGTTGGATCGAGGGTTGCAATTTTTTTCTTTAAAAGCTCGCCCGAACTCCTGATAATTCCCAGTGGATTCCGGATTTCATGAGAAATACCAGCGATCATTTCACCTATAGATGACAAATGTTCAGCGCGTCTCAGCTGTTCTTCGAGTTGTAGACGCTCTAACGCTCGCTTTTCGATTATGTCTTCACCTCTTCTGACCACAAAAATAAGAGTAACTAAGAGACCACACATGACAACTGTTATTGTTACTATAATAAGAAGCTGAAATCTGAAAATCGTTTTATAATCATCAGACAAATCTTCGACTATTTCAATAACACCTACTATTGGACCCTCAGTGCCGGGCCGAGCTCTTTCGAGGCGCAGCGGAGCGAAAGCAACCATTTTAATTTCGGCTGGAAAACCAAGCAGAGTTTCAATAAAATTGCCTTTTTGTACCAGTTTTATTGATGACTCACCAGCAACAGCTTTCACATATTCCTGTCCGCCTAAATTCTCTTTTCCCACCAGACTTTTATCAAAACTATATGAAACCATATTTTTCTTAACATCGTATATGGTTACCAAATCGACTTTATAGCCATGAAGAGTGCTGTGTATGACATTATCCATAATTTGAGATTGTTCCGGATTTCTTAACTGAATTTTTCCGTATTTTACAGAAACAGGAAGAATAAATTGTAAAAAAATCTGGTGATTAAGGTTTTCAACAATAAGCTTCGCATAATCCTCGCTCATTTTTAGCTGAGTAGTTCGGACCCAGTTGGTGTTTAGAGCAGACAGTACAATTGTCCCTATGAATATTACGATAAGACTTGAAAAGGTGAAATATTTAACAAGCCTGAACGGTTTGACTTTTTCTTCAGATGTTTTCATAATCAGAATAAAGGGGCTGAAATAGTTTATGATTCTTAATCTTGCTATCTGCACGCTGGTTTAACAATATAAAAATTGAAGTAATCGTGAAGCTGAAACAGGTAGTGCCGATTTAAGAAAGCAATTGTTACAGGGATATACGGAAACTAAAGCATAAAGTCAAGGTGATGCTGTTTTAAAGTTTATTCGTTCGGGGACGCCAATATTCATGGCTATGGAACAAAAACTTCTGCGTTTCTTATTATTTTAAATTTCTCAGGACGTACGGGAGTATTCCTCCGTTTATAAAGTAGGTTAATTCCGCCTGGGAATCTATTCTTGCGGTGACGGTAAAGCGGGTTATGTTTCCGTCTTTTTGCCTTGCCGAAACCGGAAGCTTTTTTTCCGGATAAAGATCTTGTTCAATGCCTGTGATGTCATAAACTTCGGTACCGTCCAGTTTCAGTATTTCCTGACCGTCATCTTTTTCAAACTGGAGAGGAAGAACTCCCATACAGATGAGGTTGCTTCGGTGGATTCTTTCAAAACTTTCGGCAATTACAGCTTTAACTCCAAGAAGGGATGTTCCTTTTGCAGCCCAGTCACGCGAGCTTCCCGTACCGTATTCCCGGCCGGCAATAACAATCAGAGGAATACCGGATCTCTTATAGTGTATTGAAGCATCATATATTGACATGACGTTCCCTTCAGGCAGCACAAGTGTCCAACCGCCGGTAATATAAGGCACGAGTCTGTTTTTTAAACGGATATTGCCGAAAGTACCGCGCATCATCACTTCGTGATTACCCCGGCGGGAACCATAGGAATTGAATTCATTCGGCTCTATTCCTTTACTAATAAGATATTTTCCGGCCGGACTTTCTGCAGGAATAGAACCGGCCGGTGATATATGGTCGGTTGTAACCATATTGCCGAGAAGGGCAAGCACTCTTGCATTTTTAATCTCTTCCGGTTTCGGAACGCTTGTTGTTATTTCATCAAAAAAAGGCGGATTCTTTATATATGTGGATTCAGCATCCCAGTTATAAAGAGCGCTCTCAGGAACGGGAAGGGCTTTCCATTGTTCGGAGCCTTCGAACAGAGTGGAATATACCTTTTCAAACATTTCAGGAATCAAAAGAGTTTCGAGAGCTGTCCTGATTTCTTCCGAAGAGGGCCATATATCAGCAAGAAAGACCGGTTTGCCGTTACTGTCAATTCCGAGAGGCTCGGTCTTAAAATCGATATCGATTTTTCCCGCTATGGCATACGCAACTACAAGCGGCGGTGATGCGAGAAAATTGGCGCGGGTAAGGGGGGAAATTCTTCCTTCAAAGTTCCGGTTGCCGCTTAATACTGAAGCCACAACAAGACCATGCTCATTTATCGCATTTGCCACTGACTCGTGCAGGGGGCCGCTGTTTCCAATGCAGGTAGTGCATCCATATGCGACAACTTGGAATTTGAGCTTTTTCAGATAATTCAGCAGCCCGGATTTTTCAAGATAATGGGTGGCCACTTTCGAACCGGGAGAAAAACTCGTTTTAACCCAGGGCTTAACCGAGAGACCAAGAGAAAGAGCCTTTTTTGCCAGAAGACCGGCCCCGATAAGGACTGAAGGGTTGGAGGTATTTGTGCAGCTTGTTATGGCGGCTATAACTATTGCTCCGTGGTCTAACTTTTCGGAAACCCGACCAATATCGATATTAATCCCGCTGCCGGCATCATGACATATTCCGGTTTCAGAATCGGCGTCCTGCTTGTCTGCAAAGCCGCCTTCCTGTTCCCACCTGCTTTTATCGTTTAGAGAATTTTGAACAGGTTTCTCATCTAATTTACAAGCTTCCGATGCAGCCTCTCTGAATACATCTTTGACCTGAAAAAGCGATAATCGTTCCTGGGGACTGTTCGGGCCCGCGATGCAGGGTTCAACAACGCTCATGTCAAATTCAACAGAGTCAGTAAATATTGGATATTCATCGCTGTTTTCACGGAAGAGACCCTGTTCTTTTGTATATCGTTCAACGAGAGAAACAACATCTTTGGGGCGGCCGGTCAGGCGCAGATATTTTAATGTCAGATCATCAACCGGAAAAAATCCCATTGTTGCTCCATATTCCGGGGCCATGTTTGCAATCATTGCCCGGTCTTCTACACCTAGATTTGATAATCCTTCTCCGTAGAATTCGACAAATTTTCCTACAACCCCTTTTTTCCGCAAAAGCTCGGTTATGTGGAGCACCAGATCGGTTGCCGTTGTTCCTTCAGAAAGACCGCCTTTTAACTTTAAGCCCAGAACCTTCGGGGTAAGAAGATAGTAAGGCCTTCCCAGCATTACGGCTTCTGCTTCTATTCCGCCAACTCCCCATCCAAGGACGCCAATCCCGTTTATCATTGTTGTATGGGAATCAAGGCCGACCAGAGTGTCCGGAAAGGCTGTTTTTACGCCGCCGAGTTCTTTTATAAACACAACCCTTGCGAGATGTTCAAGATTAACCTGGTGGCAAATTCCAGTTGCCGGCGGTACAACTCTGAAGTTATCAAAATTCTTCTGCCCCCATCTTAAAAAAGTGTAGCGTTCTGAATTGCGCTTGAATTCATGATCGACATTTTCTTCAAGCGAAGAGTTTTTGCCATATGAGTCCACCTGAACAGAGTGATCGATAACCAGTTCCGCCGGTATGAGCGGATTTATTATTAAAGGATCTCCGTATAGCCGGTTTGCGGCATCGCGCATGGCGGCCAGATCAACCACTGCAGGAACTCCTGTGAAATCCTGCAACAGAACCCGCGCGGGTAAAAAGGGTATTTCGCGAATTTCGCTTGCTGTATTCCACAAAGCCAGATTCTCTATATCTTTTGCCGTAAACAAAAAAGCATCTTCGTTCCGGAGAAGGTTTTCAAGAAGAATTTTGATACTGAAAGGAAGCCTGTGTATATTGCTGAAACCTGCACCTGCCAGTTTGTTGAGACTGAAATATGTGAAAGAACTGTCA
>Ga0315268_10005982_pt1 | contig 12993 bp, 9 predicted proteins | sample C1_top_MG_FD_204535 | JGI IMG/M metagenome (GOLD analysis project Ga0315268, IMG submission 204535) | Sediment microbial communities from Yellowstone Lake, YNP, Wyoming, USA - C1_top | ecosystem: Environmental > Aquatic > Freshwater > Lake > Sediment | place: USA: Wyoming | collected 2017-08-01 | reverse complement strand
ACCGCAGGTAAAGCGCGTCCGCTTCTCTGTCCACGTGCAATCTCATAACTTGCCTTTCATCCGGCGATCAAAGAATACGCTCACAACACGATTGGGTTCAACTGCCGTGTTGACTGCAACCCGAAGCACCCGTCCGCCATATTCGGGAATCCGCCGGAAACGCCGCTCCACTGTCGCATCCTCCGGGCCGGTCAAGACCAACTCCGGCGCAGCAAGCGTCCGCTCCAGCCGTTCGACCGGGATTCCGTTCCTCCAGCGCCTCCTGCGCGTGTTTGGTCAGTTCATAATTCATTCCGCGGACTCGCCCACCAGCGCGTCCTAGTTGGATCCTTTATCATGGTTCTTTGTCGGCTCAAGGGAACCCGCCGGGCCAACTGGCGCGGCAGCGCTCTTGCGGCAAGTCGAGTTCGCCGCGGGCACTGCTCTTCCACAGCCGCAGCGCCAAGGCGTTTTCTTATTGCGGTTTGACTTCCCAGCCTTCACGAGACCATTGTCGCCTTGCCTCGCCGCAAAGTCAACGAGGTTGCGAGCATTTCCCGCTTCGCCGCCGACGAGTCCAAAGCCGGCGAGACGCCGGCGCTCCGGTTCAGGGGTAGTTTCAACCGCAAAGCCACAAAGAGGCTTGGGTCGTGTTCTCTCTGCGCTCTCTGTGCTCTTTCCGGTTAAATGACTCTGCGCGGCTCGATACGGTAGTTTCAACCGCAAAGAACACAGAGAACACAAAGAGGCTTTGGTCCCGTTCTCTCTGCGCTCTGTGTGCCCTTTGCGGTTAAATGACCCTGCGTGGCTCGATACGGTAGTCTCAACCGCAAAGAACACAGAGAACCCAAAGAGGCTTGGGTCGTGTTCTCTCTGCGCTCTCTGTGCTCTTTGCGGTTAAATGACTCTGCGCGGCTCGATACGGTAGTCTCAACCGCAAAGAACACAGAGAACACAAAGAGGCTTTGGTCGTGTTCTCTCTGCGCTCTGTGTGCCCTTTGCGGTTAAATGACCCTGCGTGGCTCAATACGACGTTTTCCATGGAGCAAAGACTGCTGGACAAAGCGGGGCGGCAGGTGTAGCAGAATTCATGCGTTCCTGCATCGTTGTTTTGTTCATCGCGGCAGGTGTAAACCTGGCCCGCGGCGCGGCAGCGCCGTCGCCATTTGCAGTTCGCGGCACGCTGCCGTGGCACAATTTCCTGTCCGGCCCGACGGCGTGGAACGAGGCCGATTACCGCGCTTACCTCGACGCGATGCAGGCCGCCGGGCTGAATTATCTGGCCTTGCATTGCTACACCGGCGGCGCCGAAAGGTACGCCACCTACGTGGAGCCGCTGATCAAGATTCAATACCGCAACGTCGTGCCTGAGGCCGGCTTCGACACTTCGTTGACCGCGCGCTGGGGCTACCGGCCGCTGGCGGTGGCTGATTTCGCCTTCGACACCGGCCAGTTGTTCAAGCTGTCGCCGGGCGCACGCGGCTTCGGCGCGGATTGCGCGGTGTTGAGCCAAACCCGCGAACAGCGTTACGCCTGCGCGCAAAGTCTGCTGCGGCGCGTCATCCGCCTGGCGCACGCGCGCGGCATCCAGGTGGGGCTGGGGTTCGAGTTCGGCATTCACCCGCCGGAGTTTTCCTCTATCGTTCCACCGGACTCCTGGGTGCGGGGCGCGATGCTGCCTGACCCGACCCACCCCGCCTCAATTGAGATTCTGCGCGCAACCTTGGACAACCTCCTGGAGGCCTATCCGGAGCTTGACTGGATTTGGCTCTGGCTGCACGAGCACACCATGTACGTCGGCAAGGCGCAAATGGGCGAGCGGTTCCGCCAATTGATGGAGCGTAGCGGGCCGCACTTTGCCGGCGCCGGCGAGGCGGCGGCCTTCACCGGGGTGTGGTCGCTGGCCTACATTCAGTTGGCTCACGACTACCTGGGCAAACGCGCCCCCAAGCTCCGTCTGGCAATCAGCGGCTGGGGCGGCGGCGCCCAGTTGCCGGACCTGCTGCGCGGCCTGGACCGCGCTTTGCCCAAGCACATCGTGTTTACTTGTTTGAATCCGGACCAGGGCTGGTCGCCGCAGCCGGCCGTGCTGGCGGAGATTGCGCAGCATCGGCAGGTTTGGGCGATCCCCTGGCTGGAAGGCGACGCGCAATTGTGGCACCTCCAGCCGCGCGCGAGCCTGTTGCGGGAGCAAGTCCGCCTGGCGCAGCAGCAGGGCCTCCGGGGCGTGCTGGCCATCCACTGGCGCACCGCCGAAGCGCGGGCCAACTTCGCCGCCTTCGCGCGGTTCGCGCAGGACCCAGCCGGCGCGCCGACTGTGGAGGAGTTCTATCGCGCCGACTGTGAAGCGCGCCAGGGCAAGGAAGCGGCGAGCCTCCTGGCGCCGCTGCTGGCCCGCCTGGACGCCGAGCAACTCGCCGGCGCGCCCTCGCCCGAATACTTCCCCTACGACCCCCACTGGGGCCGGCTCAAGCCGGAGCAGCGACCGCGTTTGCAGGAGGTGTTGCGCGCACTGGACCAGGCGACGGCCAGCACCTCTGACAAGACTCACCGCGCGAACCTGGATTGGCTGCGGAGCAAGCTCCAATTCACGCTGTTGCTCGACGAGGTGAGCCGCGCCCTGGAGCCGGCCTATCAGCTCAAAGAACGCTGGCTGCGCGGCGAAGTGGAGGCGACCGGGGCCGCCGCGGCGGCGGAGTCGGCCCGCCAGGCCCTCCAACGAGCGCCGGTGGAGGCGCTGTTCCGGACCTACGCGCGGCAGGCCCGCTCGCGCGGCGAGCTGGGCGTGCTCAGCTCGTTAAACCAGAAGCTCTGGCTGCAATACAAGGAGCTTCAGCAATTCCTGGCCGGCCTGGAGGCGAAGGGGCGTTAGCTTTGCTGCGTTGATCCCTCTTCCCTCAACCCTCGACGCTCAACCCTGCTTCTGCGGACGAAGCCCTGGCTTGTTTGGGGCTGCCGGGCGCACACCCGGCCATTAGAGTCTGGCACGCAAGGCGGTGGGCGTCTATTCTCAGCGGCCATGAGCAAACACGCCTTGCCCATTCTTGTGCTGGCCGGCCTCATCGGCGCGGGCCTTTGGTCTCGACCGCTCGCCCAAGGCCCAGTTGCGATCCAGGTCACGAACCTCCCCGGAGTGGGGCCAAGGCCGTCCCTGAACTGGCCCGGTTCGGGGCCAGGCGCCGCTTACACGGTGCAGAGCCGCGACACCCTCAGCGGTGGCCTTTGGGTGAACGTGCGCGGCGAGCAGCCTTGGCCGATCAGCGCCGAGCATTGGAGCGACCCGCGCCCGGCCGATGGGCCAGCCGGCTTCTACCGCGTGGTCACGGTCACCGCCGCCCAGCGGGGCAAGCTGGTTGCCAGTGCCCTGACCAGCTACTTCACGAAGGCGCAACTGGCGTTGTTGCTGGCTGCGTATAACATCTCCATGGCCCCACAGTACGACGTGGGGGTTTACAAGCTGGTCTATGAAACAGTTGACCCGCTGGGCGGCCGCACGCAGGCTTCGGGCGCGTTGGCTGTCCCCCAAGTCACCGGCCAGGCGCTGCCGCTGGTCAGCTACCAACACGGCACGCTCACACGCAAGAGCGACGCGCCCTCAGCGACGGTTCTGGGGGAGACGTTCATCGGCGTGGTCCTGGCGACTTCCGGGTACGTGGCGGCGCTCCCCGACTACTTGGGCTTGGGCGATTCGCCGGGGCTGCACCCCTACCACCACGCCAGTTCCGAGGCCACGGCCGGCGTGGACATGCTCCGGGCCGCGCGGGTCTTCTGTGCCAGCAACGGCATCGCGCTCAACGGCCAGTTGTTCTTGTGCGGTTACTCCCAAGGCGGCCATGCCACGATGGCCTTGCACCGCGAGTTGGAGGCCTACCACACGGACGAGTTTGCGATCGCGGCCTCCGCCCCGATGGCCGGGGCCTACGATTTGTCGGGCGTCACGACCGACGACGTGCTTGGGGGCCGCTCACAGCCCAATCCCTACTACTTCGCCTACCTGCTGGCGGCTTACCAAGACGTTTATCACTTGGCCCCCAGCCTGGTCGACTTGCTGGCCCAGCCCTACGACACCACCCTGCCGCCCCTGCTCAACGGCCAGTACACCGGCGACCAGATCAACGCGGCCATGCCCGCCGACGTGCGGCAGGTGCTCAAGCCCGCGCTGCTGGCCGACCTCCAGACAAACCCCAACGCCCTGCTGCGCATCGCCTTGCGGGACAACGACCTCTACCGCTGGACGCCGCGCGCGCCCGTGCGGCTGTATCAGTGCAGCGGCGACCAGGACGTGATCTTCGCCAACGCCCAAGTGGCCTTTGAGAGCTTCCGCAGCCGCGGCGCCCAGGTGGAGTTGATCAACCCCGTGCCCGGCGGCACCCACGCGGACTGCGTGCTGCCCTCGCTGCTTGGGGCCAAGGCGTGGTTTGACTCACTGAAGCAGTGAGCCGAAGGCAATTGCCAATACCAATGGCAAACGCCCGACTCAGTGCGCTTGGCGCACGCGGATGGTGTAGCCCTTGGCCAGCTTGTTCATGGCCGTGAACTTCACCCCTTCCTGCGCGTTCTCGCTCAGGATCAAGGTCTGGAACGGCGTCTCGTCGCCGGTGGACGCGCCCTGAAGGTCCTTGAACACACAATTGACTTGGACCTCGATGCGGCGGTTGAGCCGGTTCCGCAGGTTGGCCGTCACTTCCAGCCGGCCATCCTCGGTGAACCGCTCAAACATCACCGTGCAGGTCACCGACCGTTGGACGTCGTGGTCCAAGAGCACGAACTTGAGTTTGTTTTCGTAATCGTACTTGGTCGGGTTCTGCGGCGCGTAGGCGCCCCCCTCGTGCCCGGTATAGACCGTGCGCACGCCGCTCTGGACGCGCTCGGAAGCGGGCACGCAGCCCGCCAGCAGCAACAGCCCGGCGCTGGCTCCCATACTCACTATGACTTTTGTATTCATGACTGAAATCTCGCGGTTCATTGGTTCTTGTCGCTCACGAACACCACCGTGTCGGCGGTGGCGCTGGTGACGTTGATGGTGAAGCTCTTCGTCAGATTGGCGATTGGACTGCCGCCCTGGCCCCGGAATTCAACCGTAGCGGGGTAAGCGCCCACTGGCAGCCGCAGCGCCGCGAAACTCAGGTACTGCGGCAGATTATCCCAGCAGCGGACATCGGCGGCAGGCGTGGTGGCGGCCGAAACGATCTTGCTCAGCAGCCCGGCGGCGGCCAGGCCCAGGCCCACGTCGCGCGTATCGTGGTCCCCCGCCAGAATCGCGCCGCTGACCAACGCCGCGTCCCCCACCGAGTCAGTGGCCGATTTGAACACCGCCTTGTTGCCCAGGATGTGGTCCATGACCCGCCCGCCCCGGGTGGTGGCCTGGAAGTTCAGGTCGTCGGAAGGGGCCAACTCGACTGTCTGGTCGCCGGCCTTCAGCACCGCCGACTGGTGGACGGAAACCCCGGGTCGAAAGCGCAATTGCTCATGGTACTCGCCGGTGGCGTATTTGGTCGGGCCGTTGCCATACTCGACAAACACCAGCACGTTGGCGCCTGCATCCAGGGCTGGCGGCTGGGGCAGCTTGGCCAGGGCTTGTGCGCGCTTGAGGGCGTCGGTGGGGTCCCCTCCCAGTTTCGCCGTCGCCAGCGCCTCCAGGTAGTCAAGCAGCAAGTAGTCGCTGGCGTATTGCTTGTTCTCCGCGTCGCTGTCCTGCAACTGGGCGCTGCGAAAACAGGCCCGGGCATTGTCGGGCTCGCCGTCAATCCAGTAGAGGATGCCGCGATAGTAGTAAGCCATGACCCGCTCGTAGGGTTCGCCACGAAAGGCCTTCTTGGCCTCGCGATGGAAATAGCTCCTGGCTTGCCGGGCGCTCTTGTCGCCGGCGGAGATGCCCCCCAGCGTCAGCAGGGCGTCGTCGAGCAGCGCCTTGGCTTGGGCGAATTGGCCCCGGCGCATGGCGACGGCGGCGGTGCGATACTGCCAAAGCACACGGTCGCGGGCCGGCTCGTTGGCAATGGCCGCCAAGCCATCCGCCAAAGGGTCGCCGGTGCGCGCCCAGGCCTTGGCGGGAGGGGATGTGGCGCAGCCCCCCAGGAGCGCCCCGGCTCCCAGCGCGCTCACCAGCAGCCACAGCGCGCGAGGGCCGACACCAGCAGAGGAGCACGGCATTTTTGGCGCTGCGAGGTTTGGCTCTTGCCTTGGGGCTGCGCCCCAATCACCCACCACCTCAACGGTAGGCCGCGTCTTCGAGGCCCTGCTTCTTGATCTCGGCCTTGTCTTCCCACACGATGCCAGTCGTGCGCACGTCCACCAACTGGAAGGAGTAGAGGATATAGTCGCTGAGGCCCTGGGAGGTGCGGCCGCTGAGGCCCTCCAATTTGCCGGTCAGGTAGTAATCTGCGCCCTTGAACTGGCTCACCCCGGGCTTGTCCTTGTCGGCGTCACTGGTGACCTGCCCGGCCGCCTTGAGTTCCCGCTCGCGCTCCAGCGCGCTCAGCAGGGGGTCGGTCTGGGCGCCGGCGCCGCGGCTCAGGAATGACACCTTGCCGCGCGCCTTGGTGTTGAGCTCGGTCCGAATGCGGGTCAGGAAGATGTCCTTATTGATCGGGAAGCGCGTGTTGTTCTGCACGGGATAAAGGACGACCACCGGGGGGGTGGCCGCGTTGGCTATTTCCGGGATCGCCAGGATGCTCCGGGCCATTTTGTCGGTAACCGCCACAAGGTCTTGCGACTCCACACCGGTGCCGGCCACAAAACCGCGCTCATCTGGCCGCATTTCCGTGACCGCCACGCCCGAGGGATTCTTGACGCCGGAAGAAGCGCACCCGCCCAGCACCAAAGCCGCCACCGCCAAGCCAAACAGCCAATAGACTTTTGCCCAATTTGTTCTCATACGCCAAATAGTCCTCCACGCTTCACGCTGCCGACTTAGACAACCTTCGGCGGCGCACTATTCAAACTCCGGCTCCCCCCAGAAAATGGCCGGCCCCGCCTGTGCCGCTTGTAGAGACATTCCTGTCTGGCAGTTGGGGAAACCTTCCAGTGTCCCGGCTCGCTTGGCAACCAGCGGCTGGAAAGCCGCCAGCACCGGCAGCCTGGAAAGGCCGCCCTACGGCGGAGCGCCGCGTTGGCGGGCCGGCGCTCACTTGACCTCGACGCCAATGTGGTGCCGTTCCAGCGTGCTGCCTTCGCTGAAAGCCAACTGGGCGAGGGCTTTGTTGTAGTCCGCCAGCGCGCGAATCTCCGCCAGGCGCGCTTCCGTCAGATTCCGCTGTAACTGGAGCACGACGAACGTCGTGCTGCCGCCGACCTCCAGCCGCTTCTGTTCTCCCGCCAGCGCCGTCTCGGCATATTCACGGGCGCGTCGGGCGGCGCGCGCATGTTGCCAGGCCATCTCGACGGTCCGGCCGGCGTTGTCAACCTGGATGAGAATGGCTTCCTCCAGCTTCTTGAACTGGAGCAGGGACTCCTTTTGCGCTGCCTGCGCGGCGCGGTAATTGCTCCGTTGGGCCTTGCGGCTCAAGGGCACGCTGATTACCACGCCGTAGTGGTAGGCCGGATGCGCGCCAGTGGACAAATCGTGCAAAGCGTCGCCGAAGCCGGGCTCGGCGGCGTTCCGACCGTAGCTGCCCACCAGGTCGAGCGCCGGGAAGAGCTGGTTGAAGTGATAGCGGATGGCCAGGTCCTTCTTCTCCAGTTCCAGCCGGAATTGCCGGAGGTCGAGCCGCGAGTCCATGGCCGTCTGCCAGCTCTCCTGGCGGCTGAAGACCCTGGGCGCCAGCAGCGGCTTGTCCGTTGGCTCCAACCGCACGTCGGGCCAGGACCGGTAATCGTCGCTGAGCAAGCCCTTGAGCGCGTTTTGCTGCTCCAAGTCAGCCTGCCGGGCGGCGATGAGGTTCGCCTGGGCCGTCTCCACCTGCGCCTCCGCTTGCTGCACTTCCAGCAAGCCGGCTTTTTCAGCGGCCTGGCGCTGCCGGTCTTCCTCGAGCAATTGCTGCGCCAACTCCAGCGCTTTCCCCTGCACGTTGATCCGCTCACGCGTATAGAGCAGGTCGTAATAGGCCAGCTCAACCTGGGTGACGACGTTGATGATTTGCTGCTGCAACGCCAGTTCGCTGATCTTGAGGTTCTTTTTGTTGAGCGAAATCCGGTAGCGGTCCGCGTCAATCCAGAAGTTCTTCAGCAGCGGCTGGCGGAGCGTTAAAACAACCATGCCCTGGTATTCATTCGTATCGCGCCGGCCAGTCGGGAAGTCGAAGCTGATCGGCAGGAAAGACAGCATCCGCGAGGAATCCCACGCAGCGCCCAGACCGTAGGACAGACCCCACGGCGTGCGTCCCGTCAGACCCGGGGCATAGGTGTCAGTGGTCGCTTCGTAAGGGTAATCCACGTTGGGCTTCTTCGGGTCAATGAACTTCGGCACCGAGGCAAAGGTTTCCCGCGCCGTGAAGCTGAAAAGCGGATCGTACGCGCCGTAGGAACTTTCCAGCACGTACCGGCCAATCTCCGGCCCGCAACGCTCGATCTGGATATCGAGGTTGTGCTGGAGCGCCATCTGGATGCAGTCGGCGATGGTGACGGGCCGCGAGCTGGGGCCGGGGCTTTGGGCCGCGGCCGCCAACACTAAACCGCACCAGCCCCACGCGATGAGGGTGCGCGTGCTCATCGCCCTTGACGCTGCTGACATACCAACCAGAGTGTCATTGCTCGCCCAGCCGGGCCGAGCGCCACGCCCCAGGGCCAAGCTCAATCACGGCACCTCCCGCCAGCGAGGCCGCGACTTGAAGGTCAAGCCGATTGTCTCGCCCGGAATCAAGTCCACGCCCCAGGGCGCCTTGACCAGCAGGGGCAGGCCCAGCTCGACGCGGTTGGGCGGCGTGGTGGGCGGCAGGACGGCGGGGTCAATCGGCTCAAGCTGGCGGCCGACCTCGGTCACCGTGCACTCAACGGCCAAGCGGCTCACCCAGCCGCGCCGCATTACCACCTTGTCGCCCACCGCCGGCCGGACCGTCACCGGCTGGCGGACCCAGGCCAGAATGCGATCGGACTTGTTGGCGCTGACCACGAGGATAGGCTGGTTGGCCGGCACTCTTTCGCCCGGCCGATGGTGGACGGCGCTGATGAAGCCGTTGATGGGCGCCCGCAGCACCACGGGCCGCTCCAGCCGCTCCAGCCGCGTCTGCTGCGCCTGGATCGCGCTTTCGATCACCGGGTCGGCCGCCGGCGCGGCGATGGCGCCAGTGGCTTCCATTTGTTTGAGGTCTTGCTCCAGTTGGGCGACCTTGAGCATCTCGCCTTCGACCTGGGCGCGCAGCGCGTTGCGGTCGCGCTCCGCCACGTCGTAACCCAATTCGTTGCGCATCCCGAAGTTCTGCGGGGCGCTCTCAATGCCCCTCGGAACGAGCTTCTGCTCGTAAAGCTGGCTCACGCGCTGCAGTTCGGCGTCGGCCTGCCGCAACCGGATCCGCGAAAGATCGAGAGCCACCTTGGCGTTGAGCAGGTTGAGCCGCAGCGTGCTGTAGGCGTCCACGGACCGCGCCCGGTTCAGGTCCAGTTGCGCCTTGGTCACACGCAACGTGGCGGCCAGCGCGGCCAGCTCGCCCTCCAGTTGGTCCGGTTCGATGACGGCCACCTCGGCCAGTTCCTGGGCGTTGGTGACCTGCTGGAACAGCTCCACTTTCAACGCCTGAAGGGTGCCGGGCACGACGCTGAGCACGTTGGCGCGAATGGGTTCGACCTCCCCGACCAGCGTGGGCGGGGCAACGTGGCGGAGCCACAGGTGCGCGCACGCCAGCAACGCCGCCAGGACGACCACCCCGGGGAAGAACTTGATGCGAAACTCGCGCCAGCGCAGCGCCAGCGGCGTAGGAATGGGAGGTAGTGACTTCATGCCTTAAACCTCGGATTCATCCTCTGCCAGGAGGCTGGTCACGCGCGAAACGCCCTCAGTCGCGTTGAGCTCCTCCAGCAACTCATCGGCCCGCGCCGGATCCCGCAGCAGCAGCCGATACGACAAGTCAACCCCGCCGTAGCCTTCATTGATGCGCTGACTCGCGCAGTGGGTCCGGCGGCTGTGCCGCGTCAACAATGCCCGCAAATCATCCAGTTCTCCCACCGCCCGCGACCAGTTCAGATTCACAATGATGTCGTAGCGGTGCCGGCTGCCGAAAGCGGTGAAAGCCAGATAGACCATAATCAGCCCAATCAGCAGGCAGGTCAGGACCGCCACGGGGAAGCGCAACGTGCCGCAGGCCATGCCCACCACCAGGCTCGCCAGGATGTAGCTCGTATCCAGCGTGTCCCGCAGGATGTTGCGAAACCTGACGATGGCAAAAACGGCCATCATGCCGAAGGCGGTCACCAGGTTGTTCGACAGCACCATCATCACCGCTGTGGTGATCACCGGGATCACCACCAGCGAGCGCACAAACGAGCGCGAGTACGACAGCCCGCTGTGGGTGAACATATACACCCACGCCAGCAGGTGACCGGCCAGGAAGGCCAGCAGCAGGCCCAGCAGGGCCACCGGCACGTTGGTCGGCGCGGCGGCGTAGTCGCCCTGTAGAAGCCAGTCCAACATAACTCGCTAATCCAAAGCCATCACTCCCACCGGCCTGGGTTCGGCCGCGGACGCTTCCCTGGCCGCGCGGCGGCGGTCCAGCCGGCGGCCGGCCGGGGGCGGCCGGCGGTACAACTGTTCCTCGCCGATCAACCCGACCCCGTCGGCGTACTTCGAGGCCGAGACCCGGTCGAGATTGAAACTGCAGACCAGATCGCGGAACCAGCCTGGGTAGTGGCCCGTGAATTTCAACTCCAGAACGACCTGGTCCCCGAACGGTTTGACAAAACGGCCCATGTCCGTGCCGAGCCGGGAGGTAAACTCGGCGGCGCTGCGGATGTTCCGGTCCATGGTAACGCGGATGGAGTTGTCGTGCGTGCTCACCCAGGCTTCACGCAAGTAGGTGACATGTACCTTGGCGCTGGCCTGCAAGTCAAGCATCAAGCGACTAAACCGCTGGACGGCATCCAATTGCCAGGGCTGACAAGAGAGCAGGTGCTGCGGCTCAGGCAGTTGGCCCGACAAGAGCCAGTCCACCGCCTCCCGCCTGACCCCGCCGCGCTTCTTGAGGATGGCGTCGTTGGAGCGGCGCTTGATTTCGAAGAAGACCGGCGCCTCTGGTCCCTCGGCGTAATAGCGCAGGCGCAGCTTGAACCGGTTCTTCAGCCCGTTGATCGTATCCCAGTACGTCGCCAATTGGTCGGAGTCCAAGTAAAGGCTGTGGATCGCATAGGCAAAATCCGGCCTGCCCTGGCCGTGCTCGTCCAGTTCCAGGTACGACTTGACGAAATCGCGAACAGACAGCGCCTTGGCCTCGCCAATGATGTACTTCAGCTCCCAACGCTGGAGTTGCAGCCTGTCTGGCCCATAGGCCCGCCTGATTAGCCTAGTTCCATCGGTATCCTCTCTCACGTTCAATCCGCGACGTAATTGTCACCTAAATGGCACACTCCTGTCAAGTTCAACCACGAGTTTGCGCCTGGCCCAAGCCTAAGGGCAGCAGAATTGATACCAGCCGGGCCTGTGGACGCGGTTTTCTGCCGCCGTCTTACCAAAGCGTAAGACCGATGCTCTTTCACCCGCAAGGCCCCTAGAAACCTCTTTCTTGGCCAGAGGGGAAAGGTCTTCCACCTCGCGTGGAGGAACGTCACATGTCCTGGAAAAACAGGTAGACGTCTGGGCCCCATCGCACTGTCCAGCCTTTCGTCGGCGCTTTTCCCCCCTTGGGCGCGATTATGACGCCCCAATGCTCCCTAAAGCCGCCGCCCCACACGATTGCGACTCTTGGGTACCCTCCGTCTTCCTCTCTGCTGAGGCGAACGAATGCGGGGCGATCAACCCAAATGTCCCCAAGGGCGGCGACCAGCGACCTCACAGGGATTAGGCCACTTGGCGATTTCTGGCTTCCCCGCCTCAGCTTGCTGCGCGGCCCAGCTCCTCAGTCGCTCCGGAGATGTCCTTGACTCCAAGGCCCGCTGGAAGCCGTCAAGAAAGCGACTCACCGCGTTGGGTGCAAAAGCGAGCCATGCCGCCAGGGGTAATGCGGCAGCGACTCCCGTAAGGGCCCACCTTGTCCAAGCGGACCACGAGGCCTTCCTGAATGTCCGGCGAAACGCGTAACCGTTGAAGAAGATCGCCCCAAGGAGTGCCCAGGACGCAACTAAGTCTGCCAGGAAGATGTCGATGATTCCGAGACCAGCCAAATACTCCACGGACGTCGCGAGCACGGCGGCAGCACAGCATCCAACGGAGGAGCCAACCACGACGAAGAGGACCGAGATGCCTGTCTTGTTTGCGATGGAATCAGGCAAGCGCGGCGGGACCTCACCGTCAGGCGCCGCGACAATCTGGCTCGGGACATTCACCTGCAATCCGGCTCCCCCAAGTCACGCTCCGGTGGCCTCACGAGCGCGCACGCGCAGGCCGTGCGGCACCGCCGCTTTGGCGAAGGAGACCACCCCTCGCTCCGCGGTCGCGCCCGCATAAGGGTCGTTGGTGATGAGCAGGTTCCCGTCCAAGTCCAGGAAATCGGTCAGTTCCGCCAGGTGCGCCGCCGCGCTGATAAGAATGGACGATTCGATCATGCAGCCTAACATGGTTTTGAGCCCGGCCCGGCGGGCGGCCTGGAGCGCGGCGTAACCGGCGCTAATGCCCCCGGCCTTGACGAGTTTGACGTTCACGGCGTGGAAGCCCTCGGCGCAACGGCCAATATCGGCGGCGCACAGGTAGGACTCGTCGGCCATCACGGGCAGGGGGGAGCGTTGTTTAAGCCAGACCAGGTCCGCCAACGGCGTGGTGGCGGGCATGGGTTGCTCGACGAACTGGATGTGCCGGTCGGCTGCCAGCCATTCGAGTTGGCGGAGGGCTTCTTCCTTGCTTCTCCACGCCTCGTTTCCGTCCACGCGCACTGGCTTGGCCGGGGCGGCTTCGCGCAAGGCGGCCAGGTTTTCGCGGTCGTGCGGACTGCCCAC
>Ga0315268_10005980_pt1 | contig 12997 bp, 12 predicted proteins | sample C1_top_MG_FD_204535 | JGI IMG/M metagenome (GOLD analysis project Ga0315268, IMG submission 204535) | Sediment microbial communities from Yellowstone Lake, YNP, Wyoming, USA - C1_top | ecosystem: Environmental > Aquatic > Freshwater > Lake > Sediment | place: USA: Wyoming | collected 2017-08-01 | reverse complement strand
CGAAAGCCTTCGTCCAGTTCTCGCCGATTTCAAAATTAGTCTTGCAGAGAATGATGTTGCTTTTCCAGTTGCGGACCGTATTTGCGACGAGATGGAGAAACGGCTTGACAAGGTTCAGGTTAAGCGTCTTGAGGACAAGAAGAAGCTTGTGGAGAACAGTCTACGAGAAGTACTTCTGGAGACAATGAACGCTAACAGCAATATTGATTTGTTAAAAGCGATTGAGGAGAAGCGTAAGAAGAGCGAGCCTTACGTGATTGTTTTTGTCGGAATTAACGGCACTGGCAAGACCACGACTATTGCGAAAGTAGCTCGCTTTTTGAACAAGAAGGGTTATTCTGTTGTTCTTGCTTGCAGCGATACGTATCGTGCAGGTTCGATTGAGCAGCTGGAAGAGCATGCCAAACGACTTGGAATAAAGATGATCAAACACTCTTATGGTGCAGATCCGGCGGCGGTTGCGTATGATACGATTAATCATGCTAAGGCTCATGGAATTAACGTGGTGTTGATTGATACGGCGGGTCGGATGCAGACGAACAGGAATTTGATGAGCGAACTCGAAAAAGTCAAGCGCGTTATTAATCCTGATTTGGTGGTTTTGACGGTGGATTCGCTGACGGGTAATGACGCGGTCATGCAGGCTGAAGAGTTTCACAAAAGCGTGGGCATAGATGCAACAATACTGACGAAGGTGGATGCTGACATTAAAGGCGGTTCAGCCTTAAGCGTGACTTACATTACAAAGAAGCCTATACTGTTCATCGGCACGGGACAGACGTATGACGATCTGGAAGTCTTCGTGCCCGAGAAATTCGTGCAGATGATCCTCAAGTAGCAAGCTGATCTGCCCTAGCAAACAGATATGTTTATTTCGCCAATGCTTTCCCAGTCTAGCCTGTCATAGCGTGATATACATTGTGAGGCTGGAAGGTCGGGTTCATGGAGATCGCAGTTGACGTTAAGGGCCTAGTCAAGGTCTACAATGGCAAAACTAGGGCCTTAGACGGCGTGGATCTGAAGGTTGAGGCCGGCAAGGTTTTTGCGTTACTCGGTCCAAACGGTGCGGGCAAAACCACGCTGATACGGATTTTAACCACGCAGCTTAGACCCACTGCGGGTGGGGCTCACGTTTTTGGACTGGATGTGGTGCGCGAAGGCAGCAAAATACGAAGGCTCATCAGCTACGTTCCTCAAGAGATGAGCGTGTGGACTGACATAAGCGGATATGAAAATCTCTTGGTGTATGCCAAGATTTTTGGCATTCCATCAGCCGAACGGAGAAAGACAATGGATGAGGCTTTGGCAAGTATGGGGCTGGCTGAAGTTGCAAACAGTCTCGTTAAAACCTATTCGGGCGGCATGGTGAGGCGGCTTGAGATCGCGTGCGCGATGCTCATCAAACCTAGAATCATGTTTTTAGATGAGCCAACTATAGGTCTTGATCCTTCAGCAAAGAAGGTTGTATGGGAAAAACTTACTCTGTTCAAGAAGGAGTACGGCGTGACTGTGTTTTTCAACACGCATTACATGGATGAGGCAGATCTTTACTCGGATGAGATAGCCATAATTAATCGAGGCAAAATCGTCACTTTAGGCACGGCTGAGGAGTTGAAGCATTCGCTCGGAGGCGAGGTTATTCTGTTCAGTCTCGAAGGCAACGGCGTTGGAGATGAGTTGATAAAGAAAGTTAAGGCTTCGGTTCTTGCCAAAGAGGTTATGGTGAGCAGTTCGGAATTGAGTGTGCTTGTGGACGAGGCTGAGACTGCTTTGCCGCATATCATTGAGCTTCTTAGAGCCGCAGGTGTTTCGACTGGAAAGATCTCGATAACTAAGCCGACTTTGGATGATGTGTTTTTGAAGTATGCAGGCACTCGGCTTGAGACTAGCGGCAGGATCAGCGAGGTTACCCACATGCGTGACATGATAAGGAGAGGCTAAACATGAAAGACGCAATTAGAAACATGTTTGTCATGATTGAGCTTGAGCTTCGGCGATTGCGGCATGACAGAACAGAACTTTATTTCAGGGCAGTTCAGCCTATACTGTGGATCGTGGTCTTCGGGCCTGTCATGAGTTCCGTTAGGGCCATTCCTACCGGAGGGATTCCCTACACGGATTTCATCACGCCCGGGGTGATGATTCAGTCCACGACGTTTCTCTGCATCTTTTACGGTTTAATGATGGTGTGGGAGCGGGATTCGGGGATTTTAAAGAAACTTCTGGTAACGCCTGCCTCGCGGTATGCGACGGTGATAGGTCGATCAATGGCCTCAGGCATCAGAGCCATATTTCAGGCTCTCATAATCGTGCCTGTGGCTTTGCTCATAGGCGTGAGGTTTGTGCCTGATGTGGGCTATTTCGCACTTGCTATGGTGATAATCTTCTTTTCTTCAGGAGGCTTTGCTGCAATATCCATCTTTGTGGCGTCCTTCATGAAAACCCGCGAGCGATTCATGGGCATAGGCCAAGCGATAATCATGCCGCTGTTCTTCGCCAGTAACGCACTATACCCAGTTGAAATGATGCCTGATGCATTGAAGTACTTCTCAGCCGTCAACCCCATGAGCTACGTGGTTGACGCAGTTAGAGGGCTTCTAATCACGGGAAATCTTTCAGGTTTGCCTGTCGACATTTTGGCTATAGCAGTGTTTGATGCTGTAATGTTCATAATAGCCTCAGTAAGCTTCAGAAAAATAATTGAATAATTATGCGGCTAGTATTTGCCAAGCAGCTTGAGCAGTATTGTCTTTGCTGAGTAAAGTCTGTTTTCGGCCTGTTGATATATTACCGACTTTGGGCTTGTTATCGCATCTGCAGAGATTTCGTAGCCGCGATGGATAGGCATGTCGTGCATTATGTAGGCATTACTGTTCCTGAGCAGTTCTTTATTTATCTGATACGGCATCATGAGCTTGAGGCGTTTCTCTTTTTCAGCGGCAAATTTTGGGTCAGTGAAGAACTCCATGTCGATCCATGTGTCCGTGTATACGAAGTCAGCGTCCTTGACAGCGGCTTTAGCATCTGTGGTGGTTTCCCATAAGCCAGTTTTCTTTGCTTCTTCCATTAGTTCATTGTCTCGTGACGGTTCATTGAATATCGGTGTAACTGTTATGAGCTTTACTCCTGTCTTTGTGCATCCTTCGACAAGCGAATTGCAGACATTATTATGGATGCCGATGTAGACGAGTTTTGCACCCTTCAATTTTCCATTCTTCTCTTTTACAGTTATAAGGTCAGCGATGGCTTGGCTGGGATGGTATTTCTCGTCGCAGCCATTTATCACTGGAACGCGGGAAGCGTTCGCCATAGCCTGCAGATCCGCATTTCTCAGCAACCGAGCCATTATGGCGTCAACGTTTCGCGATAGGTACTGGGTTTCGTCGCCTACGTCGGCTATGCCGAGATTTGTGGTGCGCCAGTCAATGTACAGCGCATGCCCGCCGAGCTGGGTCATAGTAACTTCAAATGACACGCGTGTGCGGGTACTGGTTTTCTGGAAGATCAGCGCGAGAGACTTGCCGTCCAATTCTTTCCGGTATTTTTCTGGGTTCTTCTTGATTTCTATGGCTTTGTCTATAATTTGTGTGAGTTGTTGACCGGATAATTCCTTAAAGTTAAGCAGGTGCACGCGAGTTTCACCTTTCCACACCGAATAGCAGGGCTGACTAATAAAAATTTTCCGAATGTTTAGACAGCTTTACGATGAATGTAGTTTTAATTTTAGTTTTTGACTGGCATGTTGCTTTCCGGAGGGTGTGTATTTGTTTCGCAAGTTTTAAGTACTTATAATGTTATGAATAATTCTTTGTCAAGGTGAAACTTTGGGATGAAGATTTCGTTTAAGCATGTTTTAGTTTGCGTGTTTGTTTCTATTGTTCTGGTTCAGGTGTACTTTGGAATAGTCCAGATTGTGCAGGGTTTTAGCTCTGGAAATATGATTAAATCGTTTTCGCTGAAAAGTTTGCGCAAAGAGGGCATAGTTAACTGTTTTGTGGTTGGGGATACTTTGCTTCTTGTAGCTGAGTCTAGTCTTGCAAGGGATTACCGTTTCAAGATCTACAGAAACGCGTCGATGGTTTTGGAGAGGGAAGGAGACTTTTCTGGATCAATTACCGAAACCCAAGTTTCTCTCAGTCTGCCGATGTTTAGCGTCGGTAGCTATGTTGTGGTTTTTGATGCTTACGGCTGCGGCTGGCCCATTCTCGGCGTGAATTCCTTTGGCACCAAGGTTTCGGCGTTTGAAATTACAGCTACGGAAACGAAGCTCACAGTCAATGCGACCTATGACAACGTTTACCGCGGATTGAGTTTGCGGGCTAATTTGACTGATTGCGAAGGGTATCCAGTTGTGAATGGAAATGTTTCTTTTGGAATCAGATCATCAGAGAGGCAGCGGCCCACTGACGGATGGTACCCTCTGGGCTCTTCTGTGACTGATGATAGCGGAATTGCAACGTTAGACTTGGTAACTTGTGTGAGCGATGGCAACTATTCTTTCAAGGCAAGCCATGCGGCTGATGAAAATTTTGGCGAATCATCCGATATTGTTAATGTTGAGATCACTTCCGAGAAATTTGGAAGTGGAAGTTGCGGTTTTTCTGGCTCTAGCATGTTTTTTGCTTTGAGCGCTTCAAATGGCACCTTTAATGCCTTTGCCTCTACAAGCAATCCCTACTCATTGATGCCTCTCACTGTGACAGCTCAATACTGGATCGATTCCCCGTTTACAGAGGATGTTAGAATGGACTACTATCTAGACAATATGAACAATCACAGGGGTGGACACACGCGGCTCACTTCAAGGCGCGATGGAGCACTGTACGTGTACTACACCACTTTTTACTGGGAATCCCCTGACGTGTACGGCCTTCACTCTATATACGTGACGATTAGCATCGGCTCAGAGATGATGCAAGAATACACGGAGATCGCGCGCAAACAACTGCCCCTTAATTTTCAGCGTTGTCCATCAAACTTGGTTGTTCAGTGGGCACTTTCGAATTACGAGGGCGTATTGCCTGTAACTGCTGCTTTTTCTAAACCTAGGACTTATGAGGTATGTGATACTGGTTTTTCTGTTTCTTCGTCTCTTGCTCCAAAAGTTGCCTATTGTGGAACTGCTTACACTGTGGACGCGCCGCTTAGATCTTATCCATTGAAGCTTTATGTCAATGGAACTTTACAGCTTGAAGGCTCTACAAATGGAGATGGCGTTGTCGTTTTTCCGATGCATTTTGGCACGACTGCCAGACATTTTGCGTTGAACGTCACTGTTGTTGCCGATGGCTGCAGTTTGGCAAATAATAATTCGTTCAAGCGCATCATCAACTTCACTAGGGTTGACGTTCAAGATGTGAGAAACAAAGAAAATGCTCTTTTTAGGTTCAATTACACTGTTTTTGGTTGCGGAGCAAACTCGAGCAATATCTACATTGGGTCCAACAACACAATGAAGGCTGAAGCCTTTCTGTTTGGCTTGCCCGTTCGTAACGCGTCCTTGTCGTTTGTTGTTGCTCAGGGTCTTTGTTCCGCAAACGTTTCTGGAAATGCTTGGATACCGAACGCTCATTGGGCGGATTATCTGCGTGTGATATCAATCAACAGAACAGAGTCTAACCGTCGTCTCAGAGTGGATTTTAACACTGGCGAGAAGTTTTACGTTGACAGCCAGAATTGTTCTGTTATTCCGTATGCGGCGACGAATATGACTTTGTGGTATGAGCCTATAGGGGACGTGAATGGGGATGGTCGCATTAATGTGCTTGATTTGATAAAGGTTCAAACTGGCTTGGGATCCAGTGTAGGTGATCCAAGATACAATGCAACGTATGACTTGAACCTTGATGGTTCTATCAACGTTCTGGATCTGCTTGTAGTTTCAGGTAACATGGGGCAAAACCTAACAGGGCTTCGAACTAAAGGCTTTGTAGATCTTTTCAAAATAATACTAAACAAGGCGAGCGCTACTGATAATCTTGGTTCTGCTTCCGAGGTCTGGGCGCCTGAAAGCGCTGGCAGGTATCTTGTTCAGGTCAAGACGCCGCAGAGGTTCATCGCCACAACAGCACAATACAATACTATACTTTACGTGGACACGATTCTGAACCGCCTTAAGTACGTTGACGTGCTCAAGAGACCGGTGAACTTCACTCTTGACGTGTACGCGAATTGGTCTGCACCACAGACGACTATAATTGTGACTGCGTACGATTCAGTCATCAAAAAAACCGTTTGCAATTTGAGGGTATTATGTTGGACGGTTTGGTATCACAATCCATGGTATGAATATGCTTTCTGGAATGGATACACTAATTCTTCTGGAATTGTAACGTGGCTTTGGGAATATTCTGAACATAAGATCCACAATTTTACTGTAGAGCCTGTTGATCTTAACAGCACTTATGTACCAAGCAAAACATCGGTTGTCCTCGACGTTAGGTATCCGACCAATCTTACCTCTGCTGAGGACAACCCAATTGGTGTGGATGTTGGAACGATACATACTTTCAGATTCAATCTTGGTTTGCCGTGGCCTCCTGGGCTTGGAAACGCGTTTGTCAGATTCCGCCTTAATGGCACTTACACTAATGGCTCATTGTGCGTGTATGACACGGGGAACTACACTGTTGCAGGTGGCAACGTTTCATTCAAATGGTTTGTGCCTTGCGCTGGATCTTTCTCTATAAAAGCAGCCTATAACGACGTAAGTATTGGGTTGTACCTACCTTCTGAGTGCTATGCGCTTGCGAATGCCTCGGTGAAGCCTTTTGCGCTGTTGTTCAGCGTATCGAAGGTCGAGTTTTCTCCAGGTGAGTTTCTGACCCTTAATGCTACTGTGATTGACGCGGCTAAAAATGAGCGGTATGCTTCTAATCTTGTTGAGGTCGAGTTTTGGAGAGTCGGATCCGATGGGTCTAATTTGCTTATTGGTTCAAACATGACGCATAATGGCGCGGCGTTACTATGTCACGTGCAGTATCCAAACAACACTGATGCTTACGCTTACATGGCAAAGATAAAAACAAGCGGCGACGAGGTTCCGCAAGGCATAGCCGGAAACCCGGTTCAGCTGACGGTTTCCAAGTGTACTCGACTGTTGTTGAACATTACTGAAGGCGACAATTATGAACACACGATCAAAGGCTGGCTTAAGAGCGGCAGTTCTACTGTTGGCAACAAGACGGTAGAGGTCAAAGTGAACGAGACCAAATACTCATTTACAACCGATCAGAACGGTTTCTTCAGCAAGACGCTAAAGCTTCAAGCCAAAGATAACAAGCTAACACTCTACACTGTTATGTCCTGTTTTGAAGGTGATCAAGCCAAAAACGTGACGGCATGGACGAAAACGTTGGATGGACAGCGCTATGCCGCTTGCACGACCACCCAATTTGGATATAAACCATCAGCAAACAGCACAACCCTAACTGTACAACCCCAAGCAACAGAAACAAGCACAATAACCAAAACGCCGGAGCAGATGCAGCAGGAAGCCAAAGGTATAGGCTTAGAGGCTTGGGGACCGGACTCGTTCAGTTTATGGCCACCATTCTTCAAACTGCACGCAAGAGTTTCTTCTGCCTCCTTAGGACTAAAGGCTGAGAACTGGGTTGGGTTGTTCGCTTTTGGAGTTGATTCGGTCAAAGGATTGGTTTATATTTTGCACGAAGCGCTTGCAGGTTTTTCAGCAGCCTCTATTGACATAGGCATGAGCGCTTTGATAAGTACGATCACAACAACAGCTACTCTCTATTCAGTAAGCTTGATAGCTACAACTATTTCACAACTTTCAATTGCAGGAATCATCGCAACTCTTGCCTTATACTGGAGTGCTGGGACGTCAGCGCTCATCAGCGCCTATCTTATCCCAGATGTTCTGCTCTCCAAAACTGTGCTTTTGGGAGTCGGGTTCGCCTTAATCGGTCTGCTGTTTGGAGCGTTCCTTGCAGACACAATGGGCCAGCATCTAACTTCCATTTTGAAGCAGGAAACTGTGGGTGGAGACTATGTTATGAATGCCGTGAAATCGCTGGTGAACACCTTCGCGAATAAGCTAATTGGAATACTCACTCTTGTTTCCGCAACAATATTCAGCAATCTTATTATGTGGCCGTTTGCTGTTGCTACATTTGTTCTTGCCGTGGAGGCTATCTACTGGGGATTGACAAGGACAGTGTGAGTGAGCGGTTTGGGTGAATCTGGTTTTGACCTGAGCGAATTTGCTGAGCTTAGCCATGAAGACAAAGTTAAGGTTATTGTTGGGATGATTGTAACGATAATTTTGGGTGTTATTTCCTTTGTCTTTTTTGAGGTTTTCATTCGGGAAAGACAGATTGATCTTTCTCATGCTTGGGAGTCCGGTACTTCAGGTTTTGCCATCATCAGGGGATTCATGCCACTGATCTTTCTCATAATGATTTTCCCTGTGGTGGTGATCAGTGAGTTGGCTATAAGCAAGCTTTTGAAACGTTCTGCTGGATTGCGGGGTATGCTTGTGCTTTTGCTCTTAATTGGAGGCGGCTTCACGCTAAGCGTGGCTCTGCTTACTTTGTTCGATCTGCTGTTTTCTGCTTTGCCGCCTATTCAGCAGTATCCGCTGATACTTGTCGCCCTGTTCATTCCCGTTATAACCGTAGCGCTCACCACAAGAGTGAGGAAAATCCACGACTACATTAAGCAGAACTTCGGATAATGCCTGCACCATATTGCGAAAACTGATCTCTTCTCAAGAGACATTACTTTCAGAAAGAACGCCCTATCCCGGCAAAACATTAGAACTTCTTGCCAGAGACAACAGGGCAGCATTATACATATTGTGGCGAGCTTCGCGGGCGATCAGCCAAAACGCCACCGCATGGACAAGAACCTTGGATGGACAGCTTTATGCCGCTTGTACGACCACGCAGTTCGGCTACAAACCCTCTATCAACAGCACAACGCTGACTGTGCAGCCGCAGTCAACACAGATGAACACGGTGACTAAAACGCCTGAAGAGATGCAGAAACAGGCGGAGAAAGATGGGCTATTCAAAACTTGGTTGGCGCCTGGCGACTCTTGGTGCACTTGGCTCAAATGCTACGTGAGGATACACATCAACTGCTTTAACTTCACAGTGCAGAGCTGGGTAGGCTTCCCAATAGGTTGTGGAATGGAGGAATGTAGCGGGCTAGAAAACATATTCGCAAAGATTTATGAAGCCCTGCCTGATGATCTTATCAGCATTTGTCAGAGTGCGGCGATAAATGGCATAACGACAGCCGCCGTAGCATTCGTAACAGGAGGATTGGCAACTATAGCAGCCGCGATAACTTCGTATCCAGCGTATTGGGTTCTAATGGGAATCTACAGCACAGTTATGACCAGCATTATTTTAGGAACCTATGCGGCTACAGACAAGAATACAGGCAAATCCATTCTGTTTGGAATTGGGGGCACTTTGATTGGTTTTGTGATAGGTTTATCCTCGTTGTATTTCGTATCTAACTGGTGGAGATCAGCATCAATGTCGTACTCTCAAGGCTCTTCTTTACAGATTGCAGCGGTCAAAGCAACCATAAACTATTTCGGGTCATGGGGTATCAAATACGCAGCTTGTGTACTGGGGTTCGCATCATGGATCAACAAAGAGTTCAATGCAGCAACAGCCCTTCTCGGTTTGTTGGCCTTATCTCTGGGAGGGATAAAGAACTAAATGACAGATACTAAAAGAGCACAAGACAGACCGCCGGAATACTGGGGACTTTTCATAATACTTTTTAGCATGATTGTTAGTGGCTTAGGCACATGGTTTGGGATCATCGTTGTTCAGTATCTCGGATTAAGTTTCGAGAAGAACTTGTTAGCCTCTATGCGGCTAATGCTCAGTTTGATGCTCCTCATCATGGTTCTTCCGTTGTCAATTGTGATAGAAGTGATGTGGAGCCGTTGGAAAAGACGAGTTTTCCACACATCAGGTGTTCTTGCATCTATCTTGCTTTTGCTTGAAGTTGTCTTGATCCTGTTCATGGCAGCTACCATCTTTGATTTTCTCTTTCCTGGACTCCACTTCACGACTGAGCCTTTTGCTGGGTTAACAGGATTGGTTCTCGGTTTACTAGTCGGATTGCCAATGGTGGCCGTGGCACTGACTATCAGAATTCCAAAAGTACACACTTACATGAAACGAGCCTTTGAAACTGAAGATGAGAGCGCAAGTCATGAATGAAACCGCAAACGCAATCAATCTGCTGTCTGAGATTAATTGGACAAGAGTCTGGAGAGCTGTGTTGGGGCTCTGTTCGGTGAAACACGTAACTGGTTACAGAAGAATTTATGGTGATTTGTCAGAGCGAGAAAAAACGTTGATCAAAGCTGGGATGGTTGTAGCAATATGGGGTTCCTACTGGTTTTTGGGTATGGTCCGATGAAGGGTACTGGTTCCTCTTCGTCTGTTCCGTATGTGTGTTTCTTTTCGTCTGCTAGCTTTCGGTATTGTAGAACGTTGGGCTTTCCAGCTTGGATTTCGTTTAGTAGCGCAGTTGCTTTATTGATTAGCGAATCAAAAGTAGAACTATTGGATAGTGAAATATTGTGTTTTTCAGCGTAGCTTCTCAACCATTGCGCAGTTACTGAAAGGGTTTCAAGTAGCTCTTGGTTAAGTTTATGCATCTTGACAAGTTCGCCTAAAGTTGTGTATGCTTCTTCCAAAAGGGACATTGTTTCACCTGTTTTCTTTGAGCCAATGTTTCTTATTTTCAATTCCCTGTTTCAAATTGTCAATGTAAGGCTTATCTTTCTCAGCTATTTCTTTAAGTCTAGTCAGTTCCTTCTGTAGGGCATTTAGCTTTTCACTATCTAGTCCAGTGTCCGCAGTTTTTTCTATTCTTGCAAGCTTATTAGCAATAATCGAAATGGACATTTGCGTACTGATGTTCAGCATTTCGACAAGCGCCACAAGAGCCACATGTGATGACCTCAAAGCCATTATGTTACATTCGATAGCAGCGATTTTCCCAGCGAACAATCTCACATAATGGTCTGCTTTCTCATTATTCCTTAGTTCAGTATAGAACTGCACATCTCTGTTTACAATTTGCTTTTGTTTTTCGTAAAACTTTTCCTCTTCGTCAATCTCTTTTTGAAGGGCTTCGTGTGTTTCCCCCAGTTTCGTTAGAAGAATGTCTAGCATCTTTTCTTCTCCTTGGCTTGCTCTTTTTCTTCGCTTTCTATCCACAGGTCAATTGCTTCTTCGATTGCCTCGCTGATGTTGCCTTTTTTCATTCCTTTACTCTCGAAAACTGCTTTTCTAAACCTCTGTTCTGTCTCTTCTTTCAAGACTATGTTCATTTTGCCCATATTCATCTGAGTACAGTAAAGAGATAGGGAGATATAAGCCTTTCTCCATATAGCGATAGCTTTATATTGATGTGTGGATATAGAGATATGTGGCGATAACCGTGAGCAAAGAAATGACAACCAGAGAAGAACGCGGTGAAGCAATCGCGAAACTCTCTAGCCAAATACAGAGAGTAGACGAACAAATTTACACCGTGAAGTCCCAATCTGGAAATGGCGAATACTGTGTCACTAAAGTCTGTGGAGAATGGATATGTGAATGCCCAGACAACAAATATCGCCATGTCAAGTGCAAGCACATTTTTGCTGTTGAGTTGTCCGCTTTACTTAGGGTAAATGTAGCAGAAAGGAAAATTGAGCCGATTGAGAATCTTACTGAGTGTATCCACTGTGGCTCTTCAAATCTGAAGAGAGACGGGTTGCGGAAAAACAAGACCGGAATAATCCAGAAATTCTATTGCCGCGACTGTCACCATTACTTTACCTTCAATATAGGCTTTGAAAGGATGAAGCATAACCCGCAAGCCATAACCTCAGCCATGCAACTATATTTCTCCGGAGAGTCTTTGCGAAATACCCAGAAATCGCTCAGGCTCTTAGGCGTAGAAGTTTCACATAAAACGGTCTTTATGTGGATTAAGAAGTACGTCAAACTGATGAAAGACTACGTTGAGAACATTGTTCCTAACGTAAGCGATACGTGGAGAGCAGATGAGCTTTACGTCAAGGTTAAGGGTGACATGAAATACCTGTTTGCATTGATGGACGATGAAACGCGGTTCTGGATTGCTCAAGAAGTGGCAGAAACAAAAGACAGACATGACGTGCGGGCTTTGTTTTCCAAGGCTAAATTCCTCATGGGAAAACAGCCAAAAAATCTCGTAACTGACGGACTCATGACCTACTCTGCCGGATGCATGGAGGTTTTCTCTCAAGCCCAACACACACGACACATCAGATTTCAAGGTGATATGAACAATAACAAGATGGAACGCATGAACGGAGAAATACGAGACAGAGAAAAAACAATGAGAGGATTAAAAACAACCAATACGCCAATGCTCTCAGGATACCAACTTTACCACAACTACATTAGACCACATGAAGGACTCGAAGGAAAGACTCCTAGCGAGGCTTGCGGAATAAAGATTGAGGGAAAGAACAAGTGGATTACTCTAATTCAGAATGCAAGCCAACAGACGAAAGGTAACAGGGAGACAAAACTGACGGAGAGGTAACAGAACCCGATGAAGCGATTTATACGCGGCAACTGACCATAACCATAAACATATGAGGTGAAAGAAGTTGGAAACACCTAGCAAAAGCACAGGACAAAGGAACGCAAAAATAAACGGAGCGATCATCGTAATACTGGGGTTAATAACTGCAATTTGGGGCTGTCTAACAGACAATCAATTCGTGATTTACTGCGGGTTAGCAGTGATAGGTTATGGAATAATAGGTGGTATAGTGCTATATGTCATTGTAAAATACAAAAAACCACCAAAAATTAATAGCAGAAACATGCTCAAACCATGCATACTGGCTCTCATACTGTTGTTCACAGGGGTTGCAAAAATGCAATACAACTATCAAGACAAACAAATGGCTTTAGCTATCCACGATCTCTTAGCGAAAGAAGCCAATAAAACAGAGTTG
>Ga0315268_10005979_pt1 | contig 12997 bp, 11 predicted proteins | sample C1_top_MG_FD_204535 | JGI IMG/M metagenome (GOLD analysis project Ga0315268, IMG submission 204535) | Sediment microbial communities from Yellowstone Lake, YNP, Wyoming, USA - C1_top | ecosystem: Environmental > Aquatic > Freshwater > Lake > Sediment | place: USA: Wyoming | collected 2017-08-01 | reverse complement strand
CATGCGGATGATGAAGGTTGTATTCGGATTTCTGCTAGTACTAACTCTGTTCACTGCCCCTGCCCTGGCACAGACGACGGATACCAAGGCAACCACCCCCGACAAGGAATCCAAGACCAAGAAGGCGGCGAAGAAGACGGCGGCCGCAACCAAAGACGCGGCCAAGGCGGCTGGCGAGACTACCAAGGACGCCGCCGTTGCCACCGCCGACAAGACGAAGGAGGTCTCGAAGAAGGTAGGCGAGAAGACCAAGGACGCCGCCGTCGCCACCGCGGACAAGACCAAGGAAGTCTCCAAGAAAGTCGAAGAGAAGACCAAGAACGCCGCGGTCGCCGCCAAGGACAAGGTGACCGACAAGCTCGACCTCAACACGGCCTCGAAGGAAGACCTGATGAAGTTGCCGGGCGTCGGCGACGCCTACTCGCAGAAGATCATCGACGGGCGTCCGTACCGCGCCAAGACCGACCTGGTTTCCAAGAAGATCGTTCCGCAGGCGACCTACGACCAATTCAAAGAGAAGGTGATCGCGCATCACGTGGCCACCCCCGAAAAGCCGGCGGCCGCGACCAAGAAAGGCGCCACCACTCCGGCAGAAAAGAAGAAGTAAGGCGATTACAAAACGGTTACAGAGGACGGCCCGCGGGCCGTCCTGTTTCTTTGTAATACTTCTGTCTTGTCACTGATTCGCTGAGCGCGGCACTCCTACGATGGCCGCATGCATCCGAAAGCCAGCAAGGCGCGCATCCTTCTCTCCTCGGTCTTCGGACCCTACGCCTGCGATGACGAGTACGGCAGCCGCAAGATCAATCCGATGGAGCTCTACCACAACCAGGTGACGCGCGCGCAAGGCAGCTATTCGCTGCGGATGTTCCACCGCTCGTGGGGCATCATCATGATCCAGCACAACATCAGCGCTCCCTGCACGGTGCTCGACTTTCCGACGCTCCAGCGCTTTGAGCGCGAGATCGCGCGGACGAAGTACGACATCGTCGGCATCTCCGGCATCATCGCCAACGTCGGCAAAGTCCGCGAGATGTGCAAGCGCGTGCGCGCGCTCTCGCCGGACTCCACCATCGTCGTCGGCGGACACGTCGCGGCGATCCCCGGGCTTGAGCACTTGATCGATGCCGATCACATCGTCCGCGGCGAAGGCATACGGTGGATGCGCGAGTTTCTCGGCGAAGATCCGCAGGCTCCGATCCACCATCCCCCGCTACTGTCGTCGTTCAACATGCGCGCCTTCGGCATCCCCGTGCCCGACAGCTCGAAGCAGTCGGCGGCGACCATCATTCCTTCCGTGGGCTGTCCGATGGGATGCAACTTCTGCACCACCTCGGCGTTCTTTGGCGGCCGTGGAAAGTGGATCAACTTCTTCGAGACCGGCGACCAGATCTTTGACGCCATGGAGGATGCTGAGCGCAAGCTCGATGTGCGCTCGTTCTTCATGATGGACGAGAACTTCCTGCTCAATCGTCCGCGCGCCCTCGAATTGCTGGAACGCATGAAGCGGGCCAACAAGGCGTGGTCGCTCTATGTCTTCTCCTCGGCCAACGCCATCCGCAAGTACAGCATGGAGGAGCTGGTGCAGCTCGGCATTTCCTGGGTGTGGATGGGCCTCGAATCGCCGCACTCCGGCTACAGCAAGCTGCAGCAGACCGATACCATCAGCCTCGTCCATCAGCTCCGCGATCACGGCATCAAGCTACTCGGCTCTACCATCGTCGGCATGGAACACCACACCCCGGAGAACATCCGCCAGGAGATCGCCTTCGCCATCTCCCACGTAACCGACTTTCACCAGTTCATGCTCTACACTCCGCTGCCCGGCACGCCGCTCTTCGACGAGATGTCGGCCGCCGGACGCATGCTCCCCGGCCTCGATCTCGCCGATGCGCATGGGCAATATAAGTTCAACTTCCGGCACTCGGCCATCTCGCGCGACGATTCCAAGAACTTTTTGGACTGGGCCTTCCGCACCGATTACGAAAAGAACGGTCCATCGATCTTCCGCATCTGCAAGACCATGTTGCGCGGCTGGAAGCGCTACAAGAACGATCCCGATGCGCGCATCCGCAGTCGCTTCCAGTTTGAGATGAAGACGCTGCAAACCACTTACAACGCCGCGCTGTGGGCGATGGAGCACCGTTTGCGCCATGCCAATCGCGAGGTCGCCACCCGCGTCCATGCGCTGCGCAAAGAAGTGGAGCGCGAATTCGGGATGAAGGCGTGGCTGACGCGCTGGGTCGTCGGCCCGGTTCTGCTCTGGGCTTCGAAGCGCGAAGACCGTCGCCTGGCCGCCGGCATCACCTACGAGCCGCCAACCTTCCTCGAGCGCCACAACTGGGCGAAAGCGCATTAGATATTTCACAATCCCCGGGCTATGGCTACCCACGCCGTTTTTCCGCTAGAATCAATACAGTCATGAGTCTTACCCGCGAACAAGCGCTGGAGATGTTCCAGTCCGAAGATCTGGTCGGCATCGGCATGGAAGCCGATGCCGTCCGCCGCCGTTGGCATCCCGAAGGCGTGGTCAGCTACATCATCGACCGCAACATCAACTACACCAATCTCTGCACCGAGTACTGCACCTTCTGCGCCTTCTACGCGCCCATCAAGGGCAAGGGCCGCGAGAAGGGCTACGTGCTCGACCGCGAAGTCATCTACGACAAGATCCGCGAGACCCTGGAGATGGGCGGCACCGGCATCCTCATGCAGGGCGGCCTCAATCCTGATCTCAAGATCGAGTGGTTCGAAGACCTCTTCCGCGGAATACGCGAGCGCTTCCCTACGATCTGGCTGCACTGCCTGTCGGCTTCCGAGATCCTCGGCATCTGCGACTTCAGCAAAATCTCGCTGGAAGAATGCATCACCCGGCTGCATGCCGCGGGGCTGCAATCGATCCCCGGCGGCGGCGCCGAGATCCTCGACGACGAGGTGCGCTTCAAGATCGCGCGCCTCAAGTGCACGACCGAGGACTGGCTGAACGTCCATCGCACCGCTCACAAGCTCGGCATGAAGACCACGGCGACCATGATGTTCGGCGTCGGCGAAACCCTTGAGCACCGGGTCAACCACTTCCAGCGCGTCTACGAATTGCAGGAAGAGACGGGCGGATTCACCGCCTTCATCCCGTGGACCTTCCAGCCCAAGCACACCGCGCTCGGCGGGCGCGGCTGGGAAGAGGCGACTGCCGTCGAGTACCTCAAGACCCTGGCCATCTCGCGCATCTATCTCTCGAATATTCCCAACGTGCAGGCCAGCTGGGTGACGCAGGGCTTGAAAGTCTGCCAGATGGGCTTGCGCTTCGGCGGCAACGACGTCGGTTCGGTGATGCTCGAAGAAAACGTAGTGAAGGCCGCGGGCACCTCGAACTGCACCACCGAAGAAGAGCTGCGGCGTATCATCCGCGACGCCGGCTTCCGCCCCAAGCAGCGCGACACGCTCTACCGGACGTACTTTCTGAACTGAGTTCGCCCTCAGGTACAATCAACTTTGTTCCCGCGAGGGAAACTTCAAGGATTCCCCCATTGAACGCGCTGCTCGCGACATTCCTACTGTTCCAGCCTCGCCAGAGCCCGGTCACGCATTTTTTCCGGAAGATCACCGACACGACCTTCCGCGGCATCTACCAGAACAACGCCTTCGACCTGGCGCTGCTGATCCCCTACTTCATCGTTCTCGTCATCCTCGCCGCCTACGGCTTCCACCGCTATCAACTAGTGTGGATGTACTTCCACAACAAGAAGAACAAGGTCACCGAGCCGAAGAGTCGCTTCACCGATCTGCCCCGGGTCACCATCCAGCTGCCCATCTTCAACGAGCAGTTCGTGGTCGACCGCCTGGTCGAGTACATCTGTAAGATCGACTATCCGCGCGAAAAGCTCGACATACAGGTGCTCGACGACTCCACCGACGAGACCGTCAAGGTCGCCAGCGCCGTCGTCGACCGCTATCGCGCGATGGGACACGACATCGTTTACATACACCGCACCGACCGCACCGGCTACAAGGCGGGCGCGCTCGATAACGGGTTGAAGACCGCCAAGGGCGAATACATCGCCATCTTCGACGCCGACTTCACGCCGCCCAGCGACTGGCTGATGAAGGTGGTCCACCACTTCGCCGAGCCCAATATCGGCATGGTGCAGACGCGCTGGACGCACCTCAACCGCAATTATTCGTTCCTCACCGAGGTCGAGGCCATCCTGCTGGACGGCCACTTCGTGCTCGAACATGGCGGGCGCTCGCGCTCCAACGTCTTCTTCAATTTCAACGGCACCGCCGGGATGTGGCGTCTGCAGGCCATCAAGGACGCCGGCGGCTGGGAGCACGACACCCTGACCGAAGATACCGACCTCAGTTATCGCTCGCAGCTGGCGGGGTGGAAGTTCCTCTACCTGCAGGACGTGGAGTGTCCGGCGGAGCTGCCCATCGAGATGACGGCCTTCAAGACGCAGCAGGCGCGCTGGGCCAAGGGCCTCATCCAATGCGCCATCAAAGATCTGCCCAAGGTGATGCGCAGCAAGGTGAACCGGCGCGAGAAGATCGAAGCCATCTATCACTTGACGGCCAATCTCTCCTATCCCCTGATGATCATCTTCTCGGTGCTGATGATGCCGGCGATGATCATCCGCTTCTACCAGGGCTGGTTCCAGATGCTGGTCATCGACCTGCCGCTGTTCTTGGCTTCCACGTTCTCCATCTCCAGCTTCTACCTGGTCTCGCAGAAAGAACTCTTCCCGGGACGCTGGTATCGCACCTTCTTGTACCTGCCCTTCCTGATGGCCTTCGGCATCGGTTTGACGATCACCAACACCAAGGCCGTGCTCGAAGCCCTGATCGGCCACCAGTCGGCGTTTGCGCGAACGCCCAAGTACAGCGTCCAGGCCAGGGGCGAAAAATCCGTGGCCGCCAAAAAGTACCGCAAGCGCCTCGGCGTCATCCCCTGGATCGAATTGCTGGTCGGCTGCTACTTCGCCGTCACCATCTGGTATGCCCTCGACAACGAGAACTACATCACCGTGCCTTTCCTCATCCTCTTCGTTTACGGATACTGGTACACGGGGATGATGTCGCTGCTGCAGGGCCGCTTCGAATCCTTGATGGGCCGCCCCCGCGCCAACGAGGAAGAACACATCAAGCCCTTCCCCGTGGGCGTTTAAGGCGAAGCCGTGAGGACGCGACTGCAAATACTGCTGGTGGGCTCGATCCTTCTCGGGACCCTGCTGACCGCCTGGTGGCTCCACTCGCCCCTCTACCACGAGGTCCGGGCGGTGACATCGTTCACGGTGATCAACGCGCCCGCCGACAAAGTCCTGGGCGTGCTCACCGATTTCAAGAAATATCCGGAGTGGAATCCTTACATCGTCGAAGCCGTTCCCAGGGCCGATCAACCCGCCGAGCTTGGCATCGTGGAGCGCACGGGCAACCGCAGCCGCTCGCACACCGTGCAGCTCACCCGCTTCGACATGAACGGCTTTGCCTGGTCGGGCAGCACCACTCCCGGCTGGCTTTTGAGCTGGAACGAAAGCTTCACCGTAACCGAGATCGACGCCACCCACTGCCGCCTCGAGGTCTCCCAGAGCTATCAAGGAGCGCTTTTGCGTTCCTATTGGAACTACTACAATCAAAAGACCTTATCGGCAGTCAAGTCCATGGGGCTGGCCGTTAAAAAACGAGTCGAGTAGACGCTAGTACGAGTTTGGGATTTGGCGTACGATGTCTGGGTCAACCTTACCCGTCAGGCATCTTTTCCGGCTTGATGCGAAACCAATCTCTGTGGGCGAGCGGAATTTCTCTGGTCCCCCAACACCACACAGTCAAATCTCAGCCCTGCAGGTGACACGAATGAAAGCCATTCTATTCGTCGACGATCATGAGGTGCTGGCCCGCCTCAGCTGCGAGATCCTGGAGATGCAAGGCTACCGAGCCGTCTGCGCCTATAACGCCGAGGACGCGATCGATCAGTTCCAGAAACAACGCTTCGACCTCCTCGTGACCGACTTCCGCATGGAAGGCATGAACGGGCTCGAACTCGCCAAACAGATCCACCAGAAGGATCCCGACGTTCCCGTCATCATCGTGACCGGATACGGCCCGGTGGACGGTGGCCGTGAGGTGAAAGCCTGTCTGCAAAAGGAAGAGCTCTTTCCGGCGCTGCTGGAAAAGATACGGCTCTACCTCGGCGAAGCCGAGACGCAGGCTTCGGAAGAGACCCTGCGCACCGCATAAGAACAGCACTCCCCCGAGAGGAAGACGGGCTTCGGCCCGTCTTTTTATTTTCCGCACCTCTCCCGCCGACGCCCTTCGAGGCGTCTCCCGAAAGCCCACTGATTTACACTGGCCGGATGAAGCGGCTGATCGTGAACGCGGATGACTTCGGCTTGAGCGTTGGGGTGAACCGCGCCATCATCGAGTGTCACCAGCGCGGCATCGTGACTTCCGCGACCCTGATGGCCAACTCCGCGGCCTTCGATGACGCGGTGCGGGTGGCCCGCGAGAATCCGCGGCTCAGCGTGGGATGCCACGTGACCCTGATGGATGGCGAGCCACGGCTTCCCGCCGCGCAGGTCGCCTCCCTGCTGCGAGATGGCCGCGAATTCCATCCTTCGATCACCGCCTTCGCGCCGCGCGCCCTGCTCGGGCGCTTTCGCCTCGCCGAGATCGAAGCGGAAGCCATCGCGCAATTCCAGCGCATCCAGCAGGCCGGCATCCGGCTCACCCATTTCGATGCCCACAAGCACGCGCACATGTTTCCCGCCGTGGCCGAGCCGCTGTTGCGCGCGGCCGTGAAGTGCGGCATCCCCGCGGTTCGCAATCCCTTCGAAGATCCGGTGCCGCTGCCATTGGGCACATTGCTGGGGTCGAGATTCGGTACCCGCTTTGCCGAGGTGGTCGTGTTGCGGCACTTTCAATCGCAGTTCCTGCGGCTGGTGCACACCTATGGGTTGACGACAACGGCGGGCTCCATCGGAATCGTCGCCACCGGCGAGTTGGATAAGATCGTTTTGGAGCAAATGCTGAATGCTCTCGGGGACGGCACCTGGGAGTTGGTTTGCCATCCCGGATACAACGATGCCGGCCTGGCGGCCGTTCGTACCAAGCTGCGCGAATCGCGCGAGACTGAACGCGAGGCCCTCGCCGACCCCCTGGGACAAGACATTCTGAAACGTAATAACATTCAACTCATCTCATTCAATGAACTAAGAATCGATCACTGAGAACTGGGAACTCATTCGGCATGCGCATCGGAATCACCTGTTATCCAACCTACGGCGGCAGCGGCGTGGTCGCCACCGAACTCGGCATTGAGCTCGCCCAGCGCGGACACAAGGTCCACTTCATTTCCTACTCGCAGCCCATACGCCTGACCGAGCCGCACCCCAACATCTATTTTCACGAAGTCGTCGTCTCCAACTATCCGCTCTTCGAATATCCGCCCTACGACCTGGCGCTGGCCACCCGCATGGCGGAGGTCGCCGAACTCTACGAACTCGACCTGCTGCACGTGCATTACGCGATCCCGCACTCGGTGAGCGCGATGCTGGCCCGGCAGATGCTCGGCGGCGAGAATCATCACAAGGCGCGCCGCCTGCCCTTCGTCACCACCCTGCACGGAACCGATATCACGCTGGTCGGGCTCGACCGCTCGTACCTGCCGATCACGCGCTTTTCCATCGAGCAGAGCGACGGCGTCACCGCCATCTCGAAATATCTGAAGCAGAAGACGATCGAGGAATTCGACATCAAGCGCAACATCGAGGTCGTGCATAACTTCGTCAACTGCGATCTCTACAAGCGCGACGCCAAGGCCGCCGAACGCCGCCTGGAGTACGCTCGCGACGACGAGCGCGTGCTGGTGCACCTATCGAACTTCCGGGCCGTCAAGCGCGTCACCGACGTCATCGAGATCTTCGATCGCGTGCAGAAGAAGATCCCCTCGAAGCTGCTGATGATGGGCGATGGACCCGAGCGTTCGAAGGCCGAGTGGCTGGCGGCGAAGAAGAAGATCAGCGACCGCGTCATCTTTCTCGGCAAGCAGGACCGCATCCAGGAAAAGCTTGCCGTCGCCGACATGATGCTGATGCCGAGCGAACTGGAATCCTTCGGGCTGGCGGCGCTGGAGGCCATGGCGTGCGAGGTGGTGCCGGTCGCGACCAGCGTCGGCGGAGTGCCCGAGGTCATCACTCACGAAGAGGACGGCTTCCTCGCCGAAGTCGGCGAAGTGGAGAAGATGGCCGAGTTCGCCATCCGCGTGCTCGGCGACGACGCCAAGCTGCGGGAGATGGGAAAGCTGGCGCGCTACAACGCGCAGGCGCGCTTCTGTGCCAGCAAGATCATTCCGCAATACGAAGAGTTTTATCAGCGGGTAATGGACGGCAAATCATAGGCGCGGAAAGTTCGTCGAGCCGAGCGGCCCGAACGACTGCGCGCCATCTTCTTCCAGGGGGATCGGCAGCACCAGCCGGATGATGGTGCCGGCCCTCGGGCTGCTTTCGACTTCGACCCGCGCGGAATCGTTGTACAGCACGTTGAGTCGCTCGCGCACGTTGGCCATGCCGATGCCGGTGCCCGAGCTCGAAGCCGCTTCGGCGATGCCCACCCCGTCGTCTTCCACTTCCACGATCAACAGGTCGTCCTGGATGCGGCTGCGCAGGTAGATGGTCCCGCCTTCGACCTTGGGAGAGAGCCCGTGCTTCACTGCATTTTCCACCAGCGGCTGCAGGATGACACTCGGCACCATCACTTCCAGGCTCGCCGGATCGAGTTCCTTCACCACCCGGAGCTTGTCGCGGCCGAAGCGCACCACTTCGATATCGAGATAGTCATCGATGAATTCAAGCTCCTCGCGCAACTGCACGAAGGAATCGCCCTTGCGCAGCAGCCGCCGCAGGATGTTGGCCAGCTTGACCACCATCGTCCGCGCCGTGTCGGGATCGAAGCGCACCAGCGACGACACTGAGTTCAGGGTGTTGAACAGGAAGTGCGGGTTGATCTGGCTCTGCAGGGCTTCCATGCGTGCTTGCAGCAGCAGGCGCTCCTGCTCCTCCAGCTTCATCTCGATACGCGTGTTGTTGAGCACCTTGAGCGCGATCGCCACGCACATGACCGTGGATAGATAGATGGCGATCTGTACTCCCCACGCCTCGCTTTCCAGCGCGAAGGTGTGCCGCGGGAAAACTTCCTTCATCTCGTGGCGCGCAAACTGCAAGCCCAGCAGGATGACGAAGAACGAGGTCTGCCAGTCGATGAACGACTTGGCGATCGTCCGCCGGATCCAGCGGTAGATGCTGAGGTCGAAGAGCGGCGAGAACGACCAGATGGCTTCGCGGTCCTGCGCCAGCTTACGCAGGAAGCCCGCCGCCAGGCCGGCGCCGACGTTGAGCGGCAGGTTGGTCCACTCCCCCATCGCCAGTTGCGGCAGCGACACCAGCAGTCCGCCGACGGTGCCCGCCGTGCGTCCGGCGATCACGCCCATCAGGATCGAGCTCTCGAAGGCGAGGTCGGCGGCAAGAAAGTTCTTCACCGTCCCGCGCACCAACACCCCGAGCGCGTAAGGAATGCCGACGAACAGCACCATCTCCAGCTTTTCGCTGAGTGTGCGGTCCTCGTGGAAGAGCAGCACGCGGAAACGTCGCGAACGCGCCAATACCGAGCTCACCGCCGCGGCAACGCCGAGCTTGATGAGCATCGTGATCAGGATGAGGCGTGAATCGTACACAGGCAGTTCCCAGTTCTCAGATTTCGCTACGTATTTTGGCGGCCGCCTGCTTGATCGCTTCCAGCAGACGGCTGGCGTCGGGGGCACCGCCCTGCGCCATATCTTTAGTCCCGCCGCCGCGCGCGCCCAACCGCGCCATCGCATCCTTCATGCGGGCGCCCATATCATGCTTCATTCCCGGCGACTGTGCGAATACTAATGCCGGTGACCCGGTTGCAGCACCCAGGAGCGCCACGCAATTGCTGGCCGTGGCCGTCAGCTTCTGCGCCAGCAGCTTGGTGAACGCCAGGTCGCGCTCGGCCAGCACCGCAGCCACGATCTTTTCGCCATTCGCCTCGGCGGTTTCCGCCAGGATCTTCGCCGCCTGGAACTCGGCGATCTCCTCCAGCAGTCGATGCTGCTGCTTGGCCGCGGATTTCGCCTCCTCCTGGTTCTTGCGGATCTGCGCAGGCACTTCCCAGAGATGGGTCGAGAACAGCGCGCCCGCTTCGCTCAGCGCCGAATAATCTTTTCGCGCCGTGGCCACCGCGCGCGCGCCGGCCACGAACTCCACGCGGAATCCCTGCTTCACCTTCTCGATCTTGCGCACCAGCAGGCTGCCGATCTGTCCCGTGCTCTTGACGTGAGTGCCTCCGCAGGCGCAGAGATCAAAATCCTTGATGCCGATAAGGCGCAGCTTCTCGCGCCCAGTCGGTGGGATCTTCCGCACGCCCAGGCTCTTCGCTTCTTCGGCGGTCGCCATCTGCATGGTCACCGCGCGGTCGTCCCAGATCACCTGGTTGGCGCGCTGCTCGGCCGCTGAGGCCTGCGTTGCGCTCAGCGACTTCGCCTCGAGATCGATGGTGCAGCTCTCCTCGCCCATGTGGAACGACACGGTCGGCATCTGGAAGAGCTCGACGAAGGCCGCCGAAAGCACGTGCTGTCCCGAGTGCTGCTGCATGTGGTCGCGCCGCCGATCGACATCGATGAATCCACGCACCCGCACCGGGCCCTCGGGAGGCTGGCCGTCGGCGCCGATCGACTCCACCACGTGCAGCACCTCGCCGCTGGTTTCTTCGTCGATCACCTCGGCCACGCGCAGCTTGGGGCACGTGCCGGCCGCGCTTCCCTCCAGCGGCTCCAACTCGATCCAGCCGGTGTCGAAGACCTGTCCGCCGCTCGTCGGGTAGAACGCCGTGCGGTCCAACACCAGTGCCAGGCGGCCATCCGCCAGGGTGCGGCGTTCGAGCAGCGCCGCCACGAAGTCGTAAAGAAACGAGTTTTGGTAATAGAGCCGTTCGGTCATTGGAAAATGCGAGGTGCTAGGGGTTAGGTTCTAGGTTTTGATCTTGAACCTAACGTCTAGTACCTAGTGCCTGCTTTCAGTAGGGCTGGATGATGCCGCCGATGCTGCGTTCTTTCGGCAGCTCCGCCCGGTCCCAGCCGTAATACTTGGCGATGACGTCGATGTATTTCAACCCCGAGCCGGTGTTGAACAGCACCGCTGAATCGCTTTCCTTGAGGAAGCCCGAAGCGCGCAGCTTCTTGTAGGCGGCCAGCGAAGCCGCCCCTTCGGGCGCGGCGAAGACGCCTTCGTTGGTCGCCCATTCACGGAACGCTGTCATCGTCTCGTCGTCGGTCACGGCCACGCACGTTCCTCTGCTCTTGCGCGCGATGTCGAGGACGATGAAGTCGCCGAGCGCCTTGGGCACGCGCAATCCCGCCGACAGGGTCGCGGCGTCCTTCCACATCTCGCTGCTCTTCGCGCCTTCTTCGAAAGCCTTGACGATGGGCGCGCAACCGGCGGACTGCACGGAGATCATCTTCGGACGCTTGCCGCCGATCCATCCCAGCTCCTGCATCTCGTCGAACGCTTTCCACATGCCAATCATTCCCACCCCGCCGCCGGTGGGATAGAAGATCGCGTCGGGCAGCGTCCATCCCATCTGCTCGGCGATCTCGTAGCCCATGGTCTTCTTGCCTTCCACGCGGAACGGCTCTTTCAAGGTGGACATGTCGAACCACCCTTCGGCCTGCTTGCGCTCGCCGACCATGCGCCCGCAATCCGAGATCAGCCCGTCGACCAGGGTGACCCGCGCGCCGTAGCTCTCGCACTCCACGCGATTGGCCATGGGCACGTCTTTCGGCATGAATAGATAGGCTTCGATGCCGGCCGCGGCCGCGTAGGCCGCCAGCGCCGAGGCGGCGTTGCCGGCCGAAGGCGCCGCCACTTTCTTGATTCCGTAGTGGCGGCACATCGAGACCGCCGCCGACATCCCGCGCGCCTTGAATGCGCCCGTCGGATTCAATCCCTCTTCCTTGATAAATACGTTTGCCGTCCGCCGGCTGGCGAGCAGCGGCGTGAATCCTTCGCCGAGGGTGACCGGGTCCACGTCGGGCAGGACCTCCGAGTAGCGCCACATCGACTTCGATCGGCCGGCCAGCGATTCGCGCGTCAGTTTGCCTTTGAGCGACGCCAGGTCGTAGCGGACATAGAGCGGTGCGCTGCATTTCGGGCAGAGGGTTGCTGGACCAGCGGGTGGAAGCTGCTCGGCGCAGCGGGAACATTCAAATCCTACGATCTTTGCCATACACCGACCTGGACTACGGGATTAGGTTCTCAAGCTTCGCTGAGTAGTATGCGGCAATCGCAGCCAGGAACAAAATCGCCGCGACCCACGGCCACAGGAGAAAGCGTTTGGGCTCGGAAAGCCCCATCACGGCCGCGGAGAAAAGGATGAAGTCATCGAGGCTTCCGCTCAGCCGCGTCGCCATCTCCTGGTACTTCTTCCGTGCTTCAGGATCGGCGGCGGATTCCATCTCCCGGGCACGCCGAAGCAGTCCGCCGATGTGTTCCAGAAATCCCTGGAACTCGTACTCGGCTTCAAAGCGTTCCATGATCTCGCGCTCGTTGGGCAGGTGGTCGCTGTCGAGATAGTCGATCTCGAGTTGCGAGAGAGGATGTCCTTCATGCTTGGCTTGCTGCAGGATGCGCGAACGCAGGAACTCGCGCGCTTCGAGGATCTCGGGCGTTGTTTCCGGAAGGCTCACAAACTTCTCAGCAGGCTCTTGGTCTGGCGGAAGAGCGGACGCTCGCGGCGTTTCAAGAAGCCGGGCATCGAGGTCCTCTTGTGCAGGATGCGGTCGCCCCACTCACGGGCTTCGGCGCGGCGCCCCTGCTTGGCGAGGAACTCCGCGTAGTGCAGTTGCGTCTCCGTCAGCGTGGAGATGCGCAGCGTCTCTTCGAAGAATTTTTCCGCGCGCTCCGGATCGCCGGTGCGGGCACACGCATGCGCC
>Ga0315268_10005978_pt1 | contig 13001 bp, 12 predicted proteins | sample C1_top_MG_FD_204535 | JGI IMG/M metagenome (GOLD analysis project Ga0315268, IMG submission 204535) | Sediment microbial communities from Yellowstone Lake, YNP, Wyoming, USA - C1_top | ecosystem: Environmental > Aquatic > Freshwater > Lake > Sediment | place: USA: Wyoming | collected 2017-08-01 | reverse complement strand
TTCTGGCTGCAAAAGTGCTTATAATCTCCGGTTGATATATGCTGAGAGAGGAGCCATCCGATGGAAACAGTAGATTACGGCCAACTATCCAAAGACTATCAACGCGTCGAGCAGGCGATTGCGTTTCTGGAACGAAACTTTGATCGGCAGCCGAGCTTGAAGGAAATCGCCGCAAGCGTCAGCTTGAGCGAGTACCATTTTCAGCGGTTGTTCACGCGCTGGGTGGGCATCAGCCCCAAGCGATTCCTGCAATTCCTGACGAAAGAGCACGCCAAGTCCCTACTGGAAAAATCAGAGGACGTGCTGGGTGTGGCATATGAAACGGGCCTCTCGAGTCCGGGGCGCCTGCACGATTTGTTTGTGAATTGTGAGGCGGTGACGCCGGGCGAGTTCAAGCACCGGGGCGAGGGTCTGACGATAACGTATGGCTTTCATCCAACGCCATTCGGCGAGTGTCTGCTGGCGGTCACCGAGCGAGGTATCTGCCATCTGTCCTTTGTCGAGCAGGGCGGCCGTGAGCAGGCATCAGCCGCACTCCAAAATCGCTGGAGCAGAGCCAGGTTGAACAAGGACACTTTACGAACCTGCGCAGTGGTCAGCCAGGTCTTTGCGTGGTATACAGGGGAGACCCTGTCGCCGCTTTACCTGTTCTTGAGTGGAACGAATTTTCAGATCAAGGTATGGGAAGCGCTGCTGCAAATCCCTGTGGGCACGATGGTGTCTTACGAGGATGTTGCCGCGTGCATCGGCCATCCGAACGCTTCGCGCGCGGTTGGCAATGCGATCGCGCAGAACCCGCTTCCGGTGATCATTCCATGCCATCGGGTCATTCGCAAGACGGGAGAGTTTGGCAGTTATCATTATGGTGCAGCGCGCAAGCAAGCACTGATCGGGTGGGAAGCTGCCCACATCGAACAAAACTAGAGGATTGCACTTTGAATCAGATTGCTGAAGCAAGGCTTGAAGTGAAACAGCGCGCGCCGTCGGCTCTGGCGATTTGGGCTGCGATGCTGAGTGTGTACATTGCCTGGGGATCAACCTATCTGGCGATTCGTTTTGCTGTGGAAACCATGCCGCCGTTTCTAATGGCGGGCCTACGATTCGTCATTGCAGGTGCGGTGCTGTTTCTGGTGAGGCGCATGCAGGGAGATGTAGCGCCTTCCGACCGCGAGTGGCGTTCGGCTGCCGTTATCGGCCTGCTGCTTTTGCTGGGCGGCAATGGCGGCGTCGTGTGGGCTGAGCAGCGCGTGTCTTCCGGTCACGCGGCGCTGATGGTTGGTGCAGCGCCGCTGTGGATGGTGTTGATTGATTCGCTGCGCGCGGGCGGCCGGCGGCCAAGCTGGCTGGCGATTGTAGGAGTGCTGGTTGGTTTTGCTGGCATTGTTGTGTTGATTGGGCCAGGTGCGAGCAGCGCCGACAAGATTGATCCCATCGGCGCGGGCGTGTTGGTCCTGGCGACGGTGGCCTGGGCAGCGGGTTCGCTTTACAGTCGCAAGGCCGCGTTGCCTGTTTCGCCGCTTTTGGGCACGAGCATGGAGATGATGATGGGCGGGCTGGGCCTGCTGACACTTGGTACAGTGACCGGCGAATGGGGACGGTTGAATCTATCGGCTGTCTCGAACGAGTCGTGGCTAGGGTGGGGCTATCTCATTGTGTTTGGCTCGTGGGTGGGATTCGGCTCGTACACTTGGCTGCTGCGTGTCGCCCCGACGCCGCTCGTCTCGACGTATGCTTACGTCAATCCCATCGTCGCCGTTCTGATGGGCAACTGGCTGGCCTCTGAGCCGCTCACACCTCGTACATTGATCGCAGCGGGTGTTATTGTAGGCTCGGTGGTCTTGACGACGATCGCGAATCAGCGGGTTAAACGTCAGCCGACAATCCCTGAAAGTGAAACGGCCTGAGTCTTGACAGGTGGAAACGGGCCAAGCGTCTATCGCCGCGTGCGAGTATACTGAGCCGGTTATTTGTTGTGGTTGCGCTTGCGACTTGAGTGGTTGGAAGCTGGCGCAGATGGCGGACTGGACCTTAGCCCGTCGAGTTCTTGCTGAATGGTGGCGTGCGCTCGTTCTTTGTCTATCGAGTCCACCAGAGCAGCTTCGATGCTCAGCGTGTCACATGCATTTGCCAGCCACCGCTTGTCGGCGGGTGTCAGGCTGCGCGTGCGGCCCCGACTCCAAAGATCGCGCACGGCCTGGGCCAAGGCCGTTGGCTGAGGAGTTCGCCAGCGGACTTGAAGTTCGACGAACCGTTGACGGTCATTATCGGGGAGCGGCTGGGCCGGAGACCGTAGACAATTCAAGATGCTGGATAGACTGTTGGTAATCGGACGCAGACCCAGCGACTCGGCGCGAGACACCGGTACTGTCAAGACGCCGCCAGCGGACAGGCGGATCGTGTAACACTCTGTCGTTTCGCTTACCTGGTCGCGCGTGACCAAACCTTCGATCACTCCGAATCCATACATCGGGTGAAACACGCGCTCTCCTGCCTGAAGCAGCTTGGCCCTCATCGGTCCCTCTTTCTTGCTTGGCGTGGGCACGTCACACTGATCCTGCAACTGACCGGGGTGACGTGCCCATTTTGCTCAATACGAAACTAGAGTGGTGAGGTGACTACCGGCGTCGTCCGCCACTGTGACCACCACGACCACCGCCAAAGCCGCCACGATTGCCGCCATAGCCGCCACGACTACCACCAAAGTCACTTCGTGGCGCCTGGGGGCGCGCCTCGGCTACGGTGATGGTTCGTTCGTCCATGACCTTGCCGTTGACCTGGCCGATGGCTTTTTGAGCGGCTTCGTCGCTCGCCATCTCAACAAAGGCAAACCCCTTGACCCGGCCCGTGTCGCGGTCGGTGATGATGGACACTGTGCTGACTTCGCCTGCTTGCGCGAACAGCTCGCGCAGCGCCGATTCGGTCACACTGTAGGGCAGGTTGCCGACATACAATTTCTTTCCCACGAGAATCTCCTTTTACTCTTTCAGGCACTCTGGCCTGATGTATGATGCGCCGGACAACGAGCATGACCTGCCGCTGCGATCAGCGCTGTGGATAGTGGCCCCTTTACAGAGCCTTGACGTTGACGGCCTTGGGACCCTTGGCCCCAGACTCGACTTCGAATTCGACGCGTTGGCCTTCTTCAAGCGTGCGGTAGCCTTCAGCCTCGATGGCTGATTGGTGCACAAAGACATCTGCGCCGCTATCGCGTGCAATAAAGCCATAGCCCTTGCTCGCGTTGAACCACTTGACGGTGCCGGTTGTTCGTTCGCTCATCGCTGGAATCTCCTTTCTACAGAATGTGTAGGTCGGAGCGGGGCAAGAAGAAAAACCGTCCAGGAGGATAAGCCTGGGCGGTTTTGGAGTTGACCGATTCATTATGCTTACTTCGTCCTACTGATTTATATCATACCACACATCACGACTTCTGTCAAAAAGGCTAATCAATTCGCAGCGGACCTCGCGCGATGCAGGCTCGCATCTTATCGAGATCATCCGGCGGGACATACTCGGTCCACCAGGTGAGGCCCGCTTCGGCAAGCGACTGGATATAGGCGCGTTCCTCATCCCAATCGGCGCGGCGTTGGCTGCCTCCCACGGCAATGTCGAATAGAGTGGATGCGCCACGCTGGCTCACCACCAAAGCTTTCAGAGCGCCGACATCGTCCGGCAGCATGTAGTGAGTCTTGTGCTTATAGAGGCACGCGCCATCCCAACGCGCCGCGCGCTGCGTTGGCCCCTTGAGAGGATACGCTCCGCCGATCCAGATGGGGATGCGCGGTGTTTGCACCGGGCGAGGCAACAGCGTCACTTCCTTCACGTGATGAAACTCGCCGTCGAAACTGAACGGCTCGCCGCTCCACAGGCCCACGAGGATATCGAGCGCCTCGTCGAGCATCCTGGCGCGGCGCTTGGCGTCCATCTCTTCGCCAAGGGCCGAGAAGCTGACGTCGGTGGTGACGTTATCGCCCAAGCCCGCGCCCAAAATCACGCGCCCGTTGGAAAGGTGATCGAGCGTCACGGTTTCGCGGGCGACCTTCCACGGGCGGCGGCGGGCGAGGGGAGTGATTTGTGTGCTGAGGCGAACACGCCGTGTTCGCATCGCCATCGCCGAAAGCAGAACCCACGGGTCATAAGTGGGGACGCTTTGGTCGCCCTGCCACACGATATAGTCTTCGATAAAGATGCCGTCCCAGCCGGATGCTTCGGCCAGCCCAGCAAACTCGGCCATCGTCCGTGGGTCAACCCCGCCGTTCGGAAGTGCAAGACCGTATTGCATGGGAGTGCTCCTTTGGTAAGGATTCTACACAGCGGTGCGATGCGCGCCATCGCACAGAGGTTTGTTCTTGGAAAGCCCGCAGCAGCAAAGCGTCACCCGGTTGCGCATCTCAAGCGGCTTGCCGTCGGCTCGCTCGATCGGGATATTGCCTGTCACCCACAGCGGGCCGGCGATGGGGCCATCCGATGTGATTTCGGTGGTCACGGCAATCTGCTGGGGCAAATCAGGCTCAATCTCGTCTCCACCTTCTTGGATGGAATAGATGAATGAGCCAGACGGGCAGCGCTCGACCATGGCCATGACCTGCGCTCGCACTAGAGTGTCATCGGTGTGAGGAACCATCTTTTCGATGCTAGTGATCCGATTGGCGCAAAAGCCTGATTCCGAGCAGAGAGAATGATCGCGCTTGACGACGATGTTGACGCCGCCTTCATAGGTCACTTGGCGCTCTGCCGTCTGACGGGTGTCGGCCGTTTCTGTACCGTCAAAGTCGACGTCGAGATGCGTCATATCGCAGAACGGTTTATCGCCGGACTGGCCGCAGCGGCAAAGGTCGTATGTTCCGGTCGCCTTGATCGCCCTCTCTTTTCTCCACGTCAGTGGCTCGCCATGTTCGGAAACGACCTGGGTCTTGCGCACCAGGGGAATATCACCATAGACCCTGTACGGGCCATTTTCCTGAGTCACAATCTTTTTCTCGTTGTGGGTATCGTGGTCATTCGTCATTGCCATACGTTGGCCCCCTTATTCTCAGAGATAGCGGCTCGCCTATACTTGCGCTGCGATGTTGGTCAAGGGCTGGCTGCAAAGGCTCATCGAGAACGGATCAAAAAGCAATACTCGCCCTACAACACGCCGGGAGTGATGTCGTCAGCGAGGCCAGCACAGAGTATAGCATTGCCGCAACAAGTGTCAAGGTAGGTTGACGTTACGGCTTCGGATGAGCCTTGAAGAAATCCCACATTACGTAGGTGGCATTGATGGCCTGCGAGGTGATCTCGGGCAACAAACGCGAGCCAGGCCAGCTATGGCCGTGCTTAGAGTATACAACAGACTCGCCAGGCGCGAAAGTAAGACCTCCGAGGCGCTTGCGCACAAACCTCGGGGGTCTATCGCTTACGCTTTGCCGAAAGTGAACTCGTGGCCTTGCACGCCCACGCGCACGGTATCACCCTCTTTGAATTCGCCCTGCAAAATCTTGAGCGCGAGCGGGTTCTGCAATCGCTGTTGAATCACCCGCTTGAGCGGGCGCGCGCCATAGACCGGATCGTAGCCTTCCTCCGTCAACTGCTCGCGCGCTTGCGGCGTCAGTTCGAGCGAGAGCTTGCGCTCGGCTAACAGCTTGCGCAGTCGTCCCAGTTGAATCTCCACAATCTGCCCGATCTGCTCGCGCGAAAGCGGACGGAAGACAATGATCTCGTCCACGCGGTTGAGAAACTCTGGCCGGAATGTTGCGCGCAACGCGGCCAACGCCATGCCCCGCGCCTCTTCATCATTCCACTGACCACTCTCCACTGACCACTGACCACTACCCACATTGCTGGTCATGATCACAACTGTGTTCTTAAAGTTGACGACACGCCCGTGCCCATCGGTCAAGCGGCCATCGTCCAGAATCTGCAGCAACACGTTGAACACATCCGTGTGCGCCTTTTCAACTTCGTCGAACAGCACGACGCTATAGGGCTTGCGGCGGACAGCCTCGGTCAATTGACCGCCTTCCTCGTAGCCCACGTAACCGGGCGGCGCGCCGATGAGCCGCGCGACGGTGTGCTTTTCCATGTACTCGGACATGTCAATCCGGATCATCGCTGCTTCGTCGTCGAATAGAAACTCGGCCAGCGCGCGCGCCAGCTCAGTTTTCCCAACGCCCGTCGGCCCCAGAAAGATGAACGAGCCGAGCGGGCGATGCGGGTCTTGCAGGCCGGAACGCGCGCGGCGCACGGCGTTCGCCACAGCCGAGACGGCTTCGTCCTGCCCCACGACCCTCAAGTGCAGCCGCTCTTCCATCTTGACCAGCTTTTCGACTTCGCCTTCCAGCAGCTTGCTGACCGGCACGCTTGTCCATTTGCTCACGACCTCGGCCACGTCCTGCGCATCCACTTCTTGCTTGAGCAGCGTGTTGCCGCTCGCCTTGAGCTTGGCCTCGGCCTCGGCGAGTTGCTTTTCCAGGCCAGTCAACTTGCCGTATTGCAGCTCGGCGGCTTTGTTGTAATCATACTCGCGCTGCGCTCGCTCGATCTCGGTGCGCGTTTGGTCCATCTGTTCTTTGATGTTTTGGATACGCTTGATGACGTCGCGTTCGCGCTGCAGTTGCGCTTCGAGCGCGTTGCGTTTTTCTCGCAGGTCGGCCAACTCTTGCTCGATTTTTTCGAGGCGTTCCTTACTGGCTTTATCCTTTTCCTTCTTCAAGGCTTCGCGCTCGATCTCAAGCTGCATCATGCGGCGCTTGAGCGTATCGAGTTCTTGCGGATCGCTGGTGATTTCCATCCTCAGTCGCGCCGCCGATTCGTCAATCAGGTCAATCGCCTTGTCGGGCAGGAAGCGGTCGCTGATGTAGCGATCGGAAAGCACCGCAGCGGCGACCAACGCCGCATCGGTGATGCGCACGCCGTGATGTGTCTCGTAGCGTTCCTTCAACCCGCGCAAGATGCTGATGGTATCTTCTACCGAAGGCGGCTCAACCTTCACCGGCTGGAAGCGGCGCTCAAGCGCGGCGTCTTTTTCGACGTGCTTGCGGTACTCGTCCAGCGTCGTCGCGCCGACCATGTGCAGCTCGCCGCGCGCCAGCATTGGCTTGAGCATATTGCCTGCGTCCATCGCGCCTTCCGCTGCGCCCGCACCGACGACCGTGTGCAACTCATCCACAAACAGCACGATGTCGTCGCGTTCCTGAATTTCTTTGAGCACGGCCTTGAGCCGTTCCTCAAATTCGCCGCGATATTTTGCCCCTGCGATGAGCGCGCCCATGTCCAGCGCCACGACGCGCTTGTTCTTGAGCGCTTCGGGCACGTCGCCGCGCATGATGCGTTGAGCCAGCCCTTCGACGATGGCGGTCTTGCCTACGCCCGGCTCGCCAATAAGGACCGGGTTGTTCTTGGTGCGGCGAGAAAGAATCTGGATCACGCGGCGGATTTCGTCGTCTCGCCCGATGACGGGATCGAGCTTGCCCTTGCGCGCAAGGTCGGTCAAGTCGCGCCCGTATTTTTCAAGCGAGGCGTACGTGCCTTCCGGCGTTTGACTGGTGACACGCTGAGTGCCGCGCACTTCGCGCAACGCCATCAGCAACCGGTCGCGGGTCAAGCCTGCCTGTTGCAAGATGCGTTGTGCCGCACCGCTGGCATGGTCCAGAATCGAAAGTAACAGGTGCTCGGTCGAAACGTACTCATCGCCGAATTGAGCCAGTTCGTCGTGCGCACGCACGAGCACTGTCCGCAGTCGCGGCGAGATAGTGAGTTGCACATCGCCGCTCACGCGCGGCAACTTGCCCAACTCGGCGCGGATTTGCTGAACCAGCACACCGAGGGCGACGTTCAATTTGGCGAGCACCTGTGGCACGACGCCATCGGTCTGATCGAGCAGGGCCAATAGCAAATGCTCCGGCTCGATCTGGCTGTTGCCGTTGCGCTCGGCAGTCGCTTGCGCTGCAAGGATGGCTTCCTGTGATTTTTGAGTAAAGCGGTTGGTATCGAATGACATGGTCTCATCTCCAATAGAATCGGTAAGTGCTGAGGACAGGATAGCACAAGCGCGTCAGAAGAATGCTAATGTTGTGTTGGAATTGTATTGGAGAAAAAAAGACCCTTCGAGTTTCTCAAACTCGAGGGGTCTTGGTCGGGACTAGGGATTCCACACAAACGTGCGCGCTTCGGTGTACGGACTGGCCAATCCCAGGAATGCCTGATGCTTGGGATCTTGATTGTCAAAGTTGGAGACGCACCAGCGGCCTACTGCCACGCGCCAGGTGTAGCTCACGCCGGGCTTGAACTCAAGCAAACTAAAGATGCGGTTGGTGCCCTGATCGTTGTGGAAGATAGGCAGTGTCATGTTCAGCTTGGCGTTGTACAGCGGCGGGTTGATCTCGATCTGATACCGGTCCCAGAGATACGCAGTCGTGCCGTTCGGCTGGGCATCCCAATGGCAGGAGGTCTTGCCGCTTTCCAGGTTATCGGATACCGGCAGCCACGCAAACGTGATCGAATCCACGCCGCCGTGCTTGTCCTTCGGGTCGTACTTGAGCGTGAGGCCGTTATCAGGATACAGTATCTGAGGAGCGAGATAAACCACGTTGGAGGGCGGCGCAGGCGGCGGAGAAGTGGGAGCAACCCGCCGAACCGCGACTGGCTGAACGGTTGGCGTGACGTTGCCAGTGGTTGTCAGCGTAGCCGTGGGCGTCAGGGGAATGACGAGCACGCTGCCGACCTCGATGATGTTCGGGTTCGTGATGTTGTTCGCTGCGATGATGGCGTCCGGCGAGACGTCGAAGCGTTCAGCCAGAACCGTGAGCCAATCGCCCGGCTGAACCACATAAGTGACCGGCGTCGGCGTTGCCGTGGGCGCAGGCGTGGACGTGGGCGCGGGCGCCGTAGTCGGCGGCACGTAGGTCGGGGTGGGGTAGGGCGTGTAGGTTGGATTGGGTGTGTAGGTTGGCTGTGGCGTCCACGTGGGCGCTTGCGTCGGCGCAACGGCGACAGGCGTGGGCGTCGGCATGGCCGCGCACCCTGGCATAATCAGCGCGAGCGCCAGCATGAATATGAGTCGTTTCATGGGTTCTCCTTGATCAGATTGATCCGACAGTGGCGCAATTATGCCATCACTTGCAGCATAGTCAAGCAGTCAACATCGAAAAACACGAGACCCTCACGACGTCGTGAGGGTCTCGCCAGACGAGGACTGTACAGTCAACCGGAAACGTGCGAGAGAACCTGGCGCAAGGCTGCCTGTTCGCCGGCTGTGATCAGCCCGTTCACATCGGCCAACGCCGCCTGGTCGCCCAACAGCAAAGCCCGCCCCAGCCCGGACTGTTTAAACGCTTTGAGGTCTTCTTCGAACGGTTTGCCGATGATGTCCTCCCGTACGATACGCCCGTCCCTCATCACCAACACACGATGCGTGCGCCGCGCGATGCTCATGTCGTGCGTAACTACAAAGATCGTCATGCCGTGCTGGCTGTGCAAATCCTCCAACAGGCACATGACTTCATCGCCGCTCTGGCTATCGAGGTTGCCTGTGGGTTCGTCAGCCAGCAGGATAGCGGGATTATTGGCAAGAGCACGGGCAATCGCCACTTTTTGCCTTTGCCCTCCCGAAAGCTGGCTTGGCAGGTGATGCTCTCTATCTTGCAGTCCGACCAGCGTCAGTAGCTCGTCCGCGCGCTTCCGGCGCTGGCTCGCACTCGATCCCTGTCCCTGCATTGGCACTTCGACATTTTCGACGGACGACAGGGTGGGGATAAGGTTGTGCAACTGGAACACAAAGCCCACCGTCCTGGCGCGGAACGAGTCCACGTCGCGCAATTTGTTCATGTCTTGCCCGTTGATGATGACCTGGCCGCTCGTCGGTTTGTCGAGCGCGCCGAGCATGTTGAGCAACGTGGACTTGCCAGAGCCGCTCGGCCCCATCACCGAAACAAATTCGCCTGCGCGCACACTGAAGCTCACATGATCCAGCGCGTGAATCTTGTGCCCGTCGCCGTATACCTTCAACAAATCTTTGACTTCAACGACAACTTTGTCATCCATTGTCCACCTCGTCGCAGACGAAGGACGAACGACCAAAGATGGATCCGCCATCCGTCCTTCGTCATCCGTCTCTAGTCATTGCACCTGAATATCCGTGAATGCCGTCATGCCCCAGCGCAGCGCGGGATCAAGCTGATCTAACTCGACGACGACGGTATAGTTCACGCCGCCCTGCCCCTGGGACGACATCGGCGCGATGCGCGCGACCTTACCCGTGAGCGTCTTGCCCTTGATCGCATCGAACGTCACGTTGACCGGCTGACCCACCACCACGCGTGCCACGTCCACTTCTGAAAGATCTGTCGTCTCGACGCGCAAACTGGTCAAATCACCGAGTGTGAGCACCTGCTGGCCCGGCGTTAGCATCTCACCCCCGCGCACATAGACGCTGCCGGCCGTCCCCGCGAACGGCGCTTTGAGCTGCAGCTTGTCCAGCGTGGCCTGCGCCTGGTCAACGGCGACCTGCGCTTGAGCCACGTTGGCTTCGGCCACGACGATTTGCTCCGCCGTTGCGCCGGCCTTGACCAAATCGAGTTGCGCCTGCGCGCGGGCCCGGGTCGCTTGGGCGGCGGCGACATTCGCGCGCGAGGCATCCAGCTCATTCTTGGTTGGGCCAGCCTTGATTTGCTCCAACCGTTTCTGCGCTGCCCCATGGGACGCGCGAATGGCGTTCAACTGCGCGCGCATCTGCTCTTCATATTGACCTAGCCCGCCGCCTGGGACACCGTACTCTTTCGCCGCAGCGCGTCCGGCCAGAACACCATCGTAGGCTTTCTGGGCACGATCAAGCTCGCCAGCCAGCCGTGCGACTTCGGCTTCTGCCGCGGCAACATCCGCTGCGCGCGCGCCAGCCTGCAACTGCGCCAGTTGCGCGACGGAGGCATCGGCGGCGGCAGAGGCTTCCTTGACACCCTGTTCTGCGGCAACGATTTCGGCCGGACGCGCGCCCGCTTTGGTTTGCACCAGCTGTGCCTGGGCCACCTTGAGAGCAGCTTCCGCCTGAGCCAGTGCGAGCCTGGCGTCAACGTCGTCCAATCGCGCGAGCACCTGCCCGGCCTCGACCTGGTCGCCTGCCTGCACTTTGATCTCGGCCACACGCCCGCCTGATTGGAACGAGACCGTGGCCCACTTGGCAGGCAGCAATTTGCCCGAAGCCGACACCATTGCCGGAACGATCTGCGCTTGCGGCGTGGGCGTAGGCTTGGCCTGCGTTCCGCTGCAGCCCACGACGAGCAGCATCACCGACACGACGACGATGAGTAAATTGATTCGCTTCATGGTTACCTCCACAAGATGCAAGATGAGGATACAAGGCCATCACTTTTGGGCGTGATACAGTCCAAAGCCCATCATGTAACGCCGATCCAAAAGCTTAAACCCAGTGGCTTGCAGGAATCGCTCCAAATCGCTCAAGAGAAACAGCGCGTCGGGCGCATGTCCCCAGGCAAAGACCCGGTCAAACTTGGCGACTATAGCCCCGTCTGGTTCTTCGACAAAGAATCGCCCGCTGGGTCGTAGGACACGATAGATTTCGCTCACCACCTTGCGCCACGCCGGGATGTGATGCAACACACCAAAGATCACGACCACATCTTTGCTCTGATCGGGAAGGGCCAAATCCGCCGCGTCTCGAACCACGAACCTGGCGTTTGCCAGCCCGCGCTGCTGCGCCAGCGTGATCTGCTCCGGCATCAAGTCCACGCCGACGTAGCTGTTGGGGTGCAGCTCACTGAGCAAGACCGCGCCATACCCCGATCCACAGCCAATTTCCAGGATGTCACGGTTCGGCTCGGCCAGCCCCATGCGCTTGAAAAGCGGATATTCGACTGTCCGCTGCAAGAGCCGACGAGCAGCATTGTTCATCGCTTTGAATTCAATGTTGGATAGCCGCATCATGCCTCTTGCGTCTTGCTACTCGTACCTCAACGCTTCCACCGGCTGCAAATTCGCCGCGCGCCAAGCCGGATACAACCCGCCGACCGCGCCCAACCCGATAGCGACGATGAGCGCGCGCATCAACACATCAGGTGAGAAAACGACGGGAAGCATGCTTCCGAACATCGGGATGAGCCTCATCAGTTGACTGAGCACAAACGCCAATGCCACGCCAGCCACAATGCCGATCAGGCTGAGCGCCAGCGACTCTTCAAGCACCATCGCCAGCACACGCCTGCGCCGCCAGCCCAGTGCGCGCCGCATCCCGATCTCACGCGTCCGTTCGAACATGCTCATGAGCACCGTGTTCATCATGCCGATGCCGCCGACGACACTGGCGAGCGCACTGATGGCAACGGCTACCACTCTCACCCGCGCCATATCCGGCAGGCTCTCGGCAAACTCGGCAGAGATGGCCGCGTCCAGATCCGGGAAAGCTCTTTTGACCTGATCACGGACGACGGTCGCCTGCTGCGAATTATTCAACTTGACCGCCAGGAATTGCACCTGATGCGGCTTGCCAAACAAGGTCTGCGCATCCTGCAGAGAGACAAGTCCGCAAGCATCTTCCCACGACACGCCCGTCTCAAAGATGCCCACCACGCGGTAGCCTGCCTCGCCCAATCGAGCCACGTCGCCGATGTTCAGCTTGAGCGCCTCTGCAGCGGGGCGACCCAGTATCAAATCACGATTGCCCGCCAGCCCACGCCCCGCCACGATCCTGAAATGCGAGGCGAGCGGCCCTTGGGTATCCAACCCTCTGATGATCAAGTAAGGGATCTCTTGTGTCGTCACAATGTCGGTCGTCATGCCGGTCACGCTTTTCACGCCCGGCATCGCGGCAATTTGCCTGCCCACGTGCTCGTTGATCGCGCTATAAGCCATGTCGGTCAAATTCGCCTGCCACACCATCAAGTCGGTATCGCCAGCAGTCGCCAATTTGCTGAACACGAGGACAAAGCCTTCCAGCAATCCGCTCACGACCACGATTGCCGCCAGGCCAATGCCGATCCCGACAATCGTCAACGTCGTGCGCCCGCGCCGCC
>Ga0315268_10005977_pt1 | contig 13001 bp, 15 predicted proteins | sample C1_top_MG_FD_204535 | JGI IMG/M metagenome (GOLD analysis project Ga0315268, IMG submission 204535) | Sediment microbial communities from Yellowstone Lake, YNP, Wyoming, USA - C1_top | ecosystem: Environmental > Aquatic > Freshwater > Lake > Sediment | place: USA: Wyoming | collected 2017-08-01 | reverse complement strand
TATATTCCAATTGCATTCCTTGCTGATAAATACGGCAAAAAGCCATTTGTGGTAATAACTTTCGGATTTTTCACAATATTCCCACTCTTCATATACTACTCAAGAACTTTTGAGATGCTCGTATTTGCGTTTATTATAAGGGGTTTAAAGGAGTTCGGGGAACCCACAAGAAAATCCCTCATTCTTGACCTTGCCCCGACCGATGCAAAAGCATCAACATTTGGCACTTATTATCTCATCAGAGATGTTATAGTATCAATAGCTGCATTTGCTGCAGGATTTCTCTGGAGTATCAGCCCAAAGGTGAATTTTATGACTGCATTCGCCTTTGGCGTTGCTGGAACATTATTCTTTCTAATATTTGGTAAAGAAAATAAGAGAAACAGAGAGAAATCTCTAATTTCAAATTAAACAAACTATAAAAATAAAAAAGAGTATAATTGATACAAGATTTATGTTTAAAGCTCTACGGAACTGTATGTGAAAAAAAGGTGGTGCAAAATGGCAAGGAAAGTAAGAGTAACAAAAGTAAAAAGTGCGAAGAAAGCAAGTTCACTGAAGAGTTTACATAGGAAAAGACAAAAAAACAAAAGAAAAGTATAATTCCTAAAGATTTAATGATAATAGCTCCACAGAACCGTAGGTTGGAGGTTCGAGCCCTCTTGGGCACGCCAGCATCTTTCAAAAAACCTATTTCAACTGCTTTTAGCTGAAATGCCAGATACCTTAATATCCAGGTGGGCGAAAATCAACCCTCATCTTTACAGCTTTGTCCATTTCTTCAGGTGTAAGCAAAGGAACTGCCCTAATTCTAAAAGTTCCACTTGCATTACCTGCTAAAGTGACAGCTGTTGAGCTTACATTATCAGGTAAATTAACAATGATGTAGAAGTCTTGCTCACCATTAGAATAATAAAAAGCCTCTAGTGTTCCCCCAACACTACCCAGTGCTTGCTTTGATACTTCTATTCTTATAGAGCCACCTTCAGCAAGAAGACCTCTATAACCTTCTGGAGTATAAGACCCATAGAAAAGGTACTTAGCCATGCTTTTCGCCTCCTTTCTATAATAAAAGCATAATTTCATATGTCTAACGAGTTTATAATCGAATCTTATTTAATTATATTAGAATTAATTAGATTCAAAACCTGAAAAAGATGTATAATTTATATAAGATTAATGTTCAAAGTTCTGCGGAACCGTAAGGTTGTAAGTGCGAATCTTGCTAGGTGCGCTAGAGCGATAAAGACATACGTGAAACAAAATCTTTAGAGACATAGAAATACAATTTTTTAAAAATTGGGGGGAAATATTGTGACAAAACCTGAATCAACAAGAGATAATTCAACTCCTATTACATTCATAAGTCATGGGGTAAAAATAAAAGGATGGTTTTTTCAAGCGACAGGCTCTGGCCCTTTCCCTACTGTAATTCTTCTTCATGGATGGCCCGGACGCAAAGGGGATTTATTTGGGCTTGGCCAACAGATGAGTCAAAGGGGTATCAATGCATTCGCCTTTAACTATAGCGGTAATTGGGAGAGCGAAGGAGTCTGTACCCCTAAAACATCACTGCAAGACGTAGAAAGTGCAATATCATTCTTGAAGTCCGATGAAATGATTGAAAGATTTCGAATTGATACAGCCAAGATATCAATCTTAGGCTACAGCTATGGCGGTGGTTTTGCATTGCTTGGCTCGCTGTGCGATCCAGGCGTCCGAAAAGTTATTTCATTAGCTGGAGGTGATTTAAGCTTAATACCAAAAATGGACGAGCAGAGCGAAGAGTTTAGGAAATTTCACGAAGCTTATATAGATAAATGCGAGTCGGATTCAAAAGTGGTCCGTGGAATTGGAGGTAGAGGTGTTCACGAGTTTTTATCAAAACATAGGGATGACTATAGTTTTGTTAAGCACGCAAAGAAACTTGCAAACAAAGATATTCTACTAATTGGAGGCTGGCAAGACCAAGATGCAACCGTAGAAGATCATATTCTCCCCCTCTACAGAGCGTTGCTAAGAAACGGTGCAAAGAGTGTAAGAATCGAAGTTTTCGATACAGACCATTCATTTGAAAACGTAAAAAAAGAGCTCACTAATTTAATAGTTTCCTGGATAATGGAAGAATCACCAAAGACTAAAGGCAAATATAAAATAAAAGGAGTTATGGAAAAACTTGACTCACTTAGAAAGAAAAATACAAAAGCTTCATAGGCTGCGCAAGAAAAATATAAAGTCTATCGTATATAGGTGCATATCTGGTTTCGGTGCTTTCCATTTGGTCCAAATTCCTTGCTCTTTGAGGTCGAAACTTCAGATATGCCCAGGGCATTATACGAAATCCAGACAAGTAAAAGGAGGAATATATTATGACAAAACCTGAATCAACAAGAGATAATTCAACTCCTATTACATTCACAAGTCATGGGGTAAAAATAAAAGGATGGTTTTTCCCAGCGACAGGCTCTGGTCCTTTTCCCACTGTTATTCTTCTTCATGGATTCCCTGCAGATAAGGGTGACTTATTTGGGCTTTGCCAAAAACTGAGTGAAGCAGGTATCAATGCTTTCACCTTTGACTATAGTGGGACATGGGAGAGCGAAGGACTTTGGTCCGTAGAAACATCGTTAGAAGATACGAAAAACGCAATTTCATTTATCCAATCAGAACAAATTATTAAGTCATACCATATTGATGCAACAAATATATCACTTATAGGTGAAAGTTTTGGCAGCAGTCTTGCATTACTTGCTGCTATAGATGTGCCCAATGTTAAGAAAGTGGTTTACACAGCCGGAGCAGATCTTTACGTTTTGGGTCGACTCATCGAAGAGAGTGAAGAATTTAGAAAGGCACATCAAACTTTTTTGGAAGAGGCTATGTCAGACCTAACCGTTGCTCGGGGGCTAGATGCGAGAACTATTCAAGATATGGCTTTAAAACATAAAGAAGACTTTAACCTCATCAAAAATGTAGAAAAGCTTGCTCAGAAAGAAATTCTTCTAATTGGCGGACTTCAAGATGTGTATTATCCAATCGAATATCACATCTTGCCCCTTTACAGAGCATTACAAAAATACAACCCAAAGAGTTCCAAAATCGTCGTATATGATACAGATCATTCATTTGAAAATGTAAGGGAAGAGCTCGAAAACTTAATCGTTTCCTGGATAAAAGATGGATTTGCTCTATATCCAAGACAAATATAGGGAATCGCTTACTCAAGAAAAATACGCTATCAAGGTTTGTTACAAAAACTTTGATCTGAAATAAAGCAGTATGAAACAGCGAAAACGACTACAATAACGTATTATAGAGAGAATTAGCTCCTACGTCAGGTTCGAGTCTTGTTAGGCGCGCCAAGTACCTTCAAATCGATTTTAGCCAATGAAAATATTTCATTGAAGGCTTCTGATTCATTTCAAAGAGTTGCAAAATTCTGAAATAAGGTAAGAATATTGAGGGGTAAGAATAAGTGAAAGGAGGGAGAATAATGAATAAGCACAGAATAGTAAGCATTTTAGAGCAAGTAAACAATCTCAAAGCCAAAAGGTCAATTAGTAATTTACTTCTTACTATTCTGGTAATATCATTATGTGTTTTAATATTGACAAGTTGTAAGAATTCTCCCGTAGTAGATGCAAATCCCTGGCCTATGTTCCACCATGACCTTCAGCATACCGGGCTATCCTCTTATGATACAAGCGAAAACAACGGCACACTTAAGTGGAAATATCAAACTGGTGACTTAACGCCCTGTAAATATACATTACCCACTTTTCCTACCATTGGTTCTGATGGAACTATTTATTCCGGTGCATTGGACAGTTATATTTATGCACTGAATCCCGACGGTACACTTAAATGGAAATATGAAACTGGTGGTCCAGTATGGTCTTCTCCCGCAATTAGCTCTAATGGAACAATTTACTTTGGATCTGAGGATAATTATATCTATGCCGTTAGCCTTGATGGCACTCTAAAGTGGAAATTTAAGACTGGTTATTCTATTACTTCCTCACCTTCCATTGGTTCTGATGGAACAATCTATGTAGGGTCAGATGATAATTATGTCTACGCACTGAAACCCAATGGCTTACTTAAATGGAGATATCAAACTTTTTACGAAATAGGCTCTTCTCCTGCCATTGGTTCTGATGGAACAATATATATAGGTTCAGGAGACACATATCTTTATGCTCTAAATTCCAACGGTACACTTAAATGGAAATATGAAACTGGTGACGACATATATTCTTCACCTTCCATTGGTTCTGACGGAACAATCTATGTGGGGTCATATGACAACTATCTCTACGCACTGAACTCTGATGGTACGCTTAAATGGAGATATGAAACTGGTGGCGATATATTTCGCTCTTCTCCTGCTATCGGTTCTGATGGAACAATATACATAGCGTCAAGAGATACCTATCTTTATGCAGTGAATCCCAATGGCACACTTAAGTGGAGATATCAAACTGGTGACAGAATATATTCTTCTTCACCTTCCATCAGTTCTGATGGAACAATATATATAGGATCAGATGACAACTATCTCTACGCACTGAACTCTGATGGTACGCTTAAATGGAGATATGAAACTGGTGACGACATATACTCTTCACCTTCGATTGGTTCCGACGGAACAATATACATAGTGTCATTAGATTGTTATATTTATGCAATTGGACATTAGCTATGCACTTATATTTAAATTAACAATAAGAATTTCGCAGTAAATATGTATTACACTAGTATACAGGATTTTTATTAGAATTTGTTTTAAAGCTCTACTACAGAACCGTAATTTGAAGGTTAAGCATTGTCAGGCACCAAGAGATTTAAAGATTTGCAAAATAATACGTGTTAAAGTGCTGCGATATGTTGATAAAGTTAAATTAAGTACAGAGACGAATAGAAGAGAAATTCTGTATAAAAAGCAAATTAAACTTAGAAATATTATCCTCCAGTGATAAAATAATCCCAAAGCTGGCTAAAGATGAATAAGAAAAACCTGTGGCTTATAGCAGTGCCCCTCATACTATTTACCATGCTTGCTATATGCATAAGAGCAGGAATCACAGTCAATTTTGAGGGTTGGGCTTACAACGAGTCCATTGAGCATATGTCACCGAGTTTTACGAAAATTGTGAAAGCAATCACGCACACAGGTGACTCGGTTGTTCTCATAACTTTCTGCTTGCTACTTTTTGTTATACCAAAGTCCAGGAAAACCATTGCTTTGCCTATTTCTGTAACAGTGATCTTATCAATGATACTGGATATTACACTTAAAAGCATCTTTGCGAGGGAACGACCTGATATTTTGCGGTTGATTAATGAAACAAGCTACAGTTTTCCAAGCGGTCATGCCATGAATAATGCAGCCCTTTACACGATACTCATCTTGCTTATTTTCAAATTCATAAAGAACAAGCCCCTAAAAATAGTTCTGGTCGCTGTTTGCATAACACTTACCATTGCGATTGGTTATAGCCGCATCTATTTAGGCGTGCATTATGCAGGAGATGTTTTGGGCGGATGGCTACTTGGGCCTGCAATATCAATTTTCATTTATCTTACATGGAACCGTAAGTTCGGTTTCGTAGACAAAAAAACGATGCATTAATGTATTCTGTTTACGACGATATATGGTATTTCTCAGAAAGTCTCCTTCAATAGTTTACCTCCACTCCCTACTGAACCACGGGCTGAAGGTTCAAGCACTCCTAGGCGCACCAGAAAGCATTGATAAATTCAACTTTCATTTAAACGTGCAGTAAAAACAAATATTTATGAAATAATTTACAAATGAAATCGACTATTTATGAAAAGTATCAATTAAATGACTTCTTTTTAATCATTGATTGTGAATGGCAATAAGCAAAAAATCTTAAACGCTTTTATTAATCGTGTCTTTAAGCTGGAACTCAAAAGTGTTTATTAATAGCGTTCTAAGGAGCTTGACAAAATTTTTTTACTCTCTAAAATTATATTAGAAGTAAGAGAAGGCGAAGAAACCTGGAGTAAGATGTGGTTGCCTCACTCCAGGCGGAGCCAATGGCAAAACCGATCTCTTCTTGAGGGTTTGAAAGGAGATTGTGGTGAGAGCAAAAGAGGCAACGGTTAATTTCTATCTTAAGGAACTCGTTTTGGGAAAGACGTTTTCTCCATTTATCCTTTTTGTTTCTTGTTTATGTTTGCCTTCTTTTACTTTCAAGGAACTTCGTTTTGGTAACCATAACCAAAATATCGGACAAAATCAATTATAGGGAGGTGGTTTTGGGAAAAATTCCCTGAAAAGTACAATTAAGAACTTTGCAAGGAGGCAAAAAATGTCAAAAAAAATTACGATTATTTTAATGGTTGTTGCGCTTTTATTGTTATTATCACCAAAAAGGACAATTTTAGGAGAGGGGCAAGCAGGAACAACCTTATCAGCAGAAAAAACAGCAACAGGTTTCTGGGACAAACAAATAACTTATGATTGGACAATTGACAAAACTGTGGACCCGGCAGAAATTGACATATGCAGTGGTAATACCGGTTCTATTTACTATACTATCACACTGACAAAAACACAGGTTGGAGAGGTTGATGTATATGGAGTTAGGGGAACAATAACTGTTTATAATGGTGGAGCTGTTGCAACAGAGAACTTAAAGCTTGTTGACCAAGTTGAATACCAGACTGGCGGCGGTCCATATGAGGATCTTCCAGGTGCTACACAAACAATTACTCCTACAACACAATTAGGGCCAGGAGAAACAGGATACTATAATTATGAAATAACTTTTACACCTGTTCCAGGTGCTAGATCATATAGAAACAGTGTTAAAGTAACGATCACAAACCATTCAGGGCATTTAGGCGAGGAATGGGGACCAGAGCCAAAAGCTAGTTTCAATTTGCCAACTGAACCGGCAATTACTTATGTAGACGAGTGCGTAACCTTAGACGATGTGCTTACAATTCCTTCGGGATTTACTGCAGACTATGAAACCGGCATGGATCCTGATGACACGTATTGCGACAGCACTTCATTTGGCTACTTTGTGGATGTAAAAAATGTTTCAGCAGCATGCGATTCTTATTACAACCTTACAAACACCGCAACCATAACAGAGTGCGACAGCAAAACTACCCATTCAGATGGAACAAGCGTTGACATTTACACGTGCCCGTGTGGTGGCGGTTGCACGCTCACCATTGGATACTGGAAGACTCACGCAGGTTTCACCGGAAAGAATCCTGATAGAGTAACACAATACCTCCCGATTTTGCTTGGATCAACAACTGTAACTACTCCTGCTCAAGCGGTTGGTGTACTCTCATTCCAGGGACAGGCTTCAAACGGTATCAATAAGCTTATGGCTCAGTTGCTTGGAGCAAAATTAAACATTGCAAACGGAGCAGATGGCTCGGCAGTTGCATCAACAATTGCTGCTGCTGATGCATTCTTAACTACTTACAATTCTTCAAGCTGGAGTTCGCTCACAAAAGCACAGCAGAAGCAAGTTTTGAATTGGATGACAATACTTGATAACTACAACAATGGTATTATAGGACCAGGGCACTGCGGGTAGAAATTAAGTTCACATAACTAAATCCCTGGGAAATTTCCCGGGGATTTTGATTAGGGTTCAAGAATCAAAATATTTAATGTTGGTCTTCTAAAATTCAACCATATCAAATATATACTGAAAATTGTCTATAATATAATAAATCAATAAAGGAGGGAAATGTGAAAAATAAGGCAGAAATAGTACGTTCAGTGTATCTTTACCTGGTTGCACTAACAGGCATACTAATGCTTGTGTTTAGCGTTATAAACATTTCCAATAATTTACTGAATTTCTTCTTCAGGCAGGGAGAGGATCTGAACTGGCTCCTCAATTCCATTCTAAGAAGTGTTGCTTTCTTAATTTCCGGAGCATTTTTCTTTGCGTATCACTGGAGATACATTGTTAGGGAGAAGAGAATTGGAAAAAGACCTGATAGCTTCGAACTTGAAACAATAATGAACCTCTTTGAGAGCATTTTCTTTTATGCATTATCATATGCAGGGCTTATGATATTCGCATTCTCCTTCAGCGGATTTCTTTCCAGTTTCGCTTATGTTCAATACATAGAAAAACCGGTTTCGGAAGAAATGAAGGAATTTTCTTCGCAGTCTCAGCTTCAAATAAACTACAAATATGTTATTCAGAATCTCATTTCAATGGCAATCGGAGTAATCTTGTGGATGATCTGCTTCGCCCATACTCAAAAGTCTTACGCAAAAGGAGAAGAGGTTCAGGAAAGCAAACAATGAAAGTAAGGGATATTCTCAACATCATAGACTCATTCTCGCCCTTCTTCCTTCAGGAAGATTTCGATAACAGCGGCATTCAAGTTGGCAACCCTGAAGAAGAAGTATCAAAAATAGTTGTTGCTCTTGACCTTACAAAGGAAGTCGTTGCTGAAGCATTAAAGAGCAAGGCAAACCTAATTGTAACTCACCACCCTGCTATCTTTAACCCTCTAAGAAATATTACAAGCAAAGATAATCCAGTCTTGCTTTTTGCCTTGAGAAATAACCTCAATGTAATTTCTGCGCATACAAACTATGACCTATCAAAAGATGGATTAAACGATTATGTTGCAAACTTACTGGCCATAAGAAAGATTAAACCAATTATCAGAAGCAAGGAGAAAACTTATAAGTTTGCAACTTATGTCCCTGTTCAATTTGCAGAGAAGGTTAGAAAGGCGATTTTTGAAGCAGGTGCAGGAAGAATCGGGAATTACTCTGAAGCTTCATTTAATTTCAACGGGACCGGAACTTTTAAACCTCTCGAAGGAGCAAAGCCATTCATTGGAAAGAAAGGCAAAAGAGAAGAGGTTGATGAAGTTAAAATCGAAACTTTAGTCAGAGAAAGAGACATTCAAAATGTGCTTAATGCAATGAAAAAAACTCATCCATATGAAGAACCTGCCTTTGACATTTATGAGATACTACTGGAAGCCAGCGAAGGCATAGGGCTTCTTGGCGAAATTTGGAAAGAAATGCAGATAAATGATTTCATTAAAAACGTAAAGAAAAAAATTGGATTAAAACAGGCTAGACTGATTAAAGGCAGAACCACTAAAATTAAAAAAGTTGCCTTATGCACGGGTTCCGGAGGTAGCCTAATCGAGGAAGTGAACAAACAAAACGCAGACCTTCTCATAACAGGTGATATAAACTACCACCAAGCCTTGCACTCAAGAGAAATTGGCTTAAATATTATTGATATTGAGCATTTTTATACTGAGAAATTCTTCATTGAGGCTCTGACTGAAAGACTTGTCAAAGTAGGAGTCAGAAAAGACTTAATCATCAAGAGCAGATCAGAAGTTTCACCATTTGAAATTTTGTAATCTGGCTTAAAAGAAAAAAGGGTGCCTTTGGCACCCTATTAAGATCTCAACTGAATTTACTTTAATTCGACTTTTGCGCCTGCTTCTTCGAGTTTCTTTTTAAGCTCCCCTGCTTCAGTTTTGGCAAGAGCTTCTTTAACCTTCTGTGGCTCTTTTTCTGCTGCCTCTACTACATCTTTAGATTCCTTGAGTCCAAGACCAAGAACTTCTCTTACAACCTTGATAACATTAATTTTCTTTGCAGCATCAAAACCAGTTAGAATAACGTCAAACTCCGTTTTTTCTTCAACCGGTGCAGCAGCAGCTCCTGCTCCTGCCATTGCAGCTGCCATAGGTACTGCTGCGGTCACTCCAAATTTCTCCTCAAGAGCTTTTACTAACTCTGAAAGTTCAAGTACACTCATTTTTTCAATTGCTTCGATAATTTCTTCTTTTTTCATTTTTGCCTCCTTGCAATTTTATGCAGCGCCTTGCTGCATATTTTCTTTTATTTGATTAAGCACTGTAACAAAATCTCTCTGTGGCTTTGAAAGAACCGTAACAAGCCTTGAAATAGGAGAATTTACAAGATACAAAAGTTGAGCAACAAGTATAGATTTTGGAGGAAGTTTTGAAAGCGCTCCTATTTCATTTGCATCATACCATTTACCATCCACAAAACCGCCTTTAAAATTGAACAAAAGGTTTCCTTCTTCATCCTTAATTTCAGAAAACTTCTTTGCTAATTCTGTAGGCTCGCCTGCAAATGTTGCCATTGCAACATTCCCTTTAAAAAGGTTAGCATCAACTTTAATTCTTAAATTCTTACATGCAATTCTTAGAAGGTCTGTCTTTACGACTTTGTAAAAAACCCCAGTTTTTCTAAAATCCTTCCTCAAACCTGCAATACTATTAGCTTTTACTCTACCAAAATCTACAAAAAGCAGCGTACTTTGTTCGATGCTTTGCAGCCTCTTCTCAATTTCCTCGATTAAAAGCTTCTTTTCTTCTTTTTTCATAAAGCCTCCTTAACCTTTGAAGCCCGGCTACATGATCAACCGGGCTTCAAAGATAGTAACTTAAATTATCTTTCAAAGACCTCGGTTGGCATGAATTAAGGGTTAAACCCACCAACTTTCTCAGGTTCTTTTTTACGCTTTTAACAATTCCTGAACATTCACCCTGACAGAGGGTGACATTGTCAGGGAAAGAAAAACCTTTTTTATGTACTGACCCTTAACAGAAGCGGGTCTTGACTTTACAATAGAAGAATTTAAAACAAGGAAATTCTCTTTAATCTGATCCTTAGTAAAAGAAGATTTTCCAACCACTGTATGGATTACTCCAGTCTTGTCCACTCTGTACTCAATTTTTCCTGCCTTAAACTCTTTTACAGCATCCCCAATATCCATAGTGACAGTGCCTGCCTTTGGACTTGGCATCAACTTCCTTGGACCAAGTATTTTTGCTACTCTACCAATTACACGCATCATGTCAGTAGTAGCAATTGCTACATCAAAATCAAGAAAATTTTCCTTCTCAATTTTATTTACAAGATCCTCTCCACCAACATAATCTGCTCCAGCATCTTTTGCTTCCTGCATTTTATCAGCTGAAGCAAACACTAACACTCGCACTTTCTTCCCAGTACCGTGAGGAAGGCTTATTACCCCACGTACATTTTGGTCAGCCTGCCGAGGATCAACATTAAGAACATAAGTTGCCTCGACTGTTTCATCAAACTTCACGCTTTTCAAAGACACAATCTTCTCAACAGATTCATCAATAGAATAAGCTTTTTCTTCAACCTTTTTAAGAGCTTCCAAATACCTCTTGCTTCTTTTCATTCTTTCCTCCCAGTGGTAATTGACTATATGTCTCCCACTTCTTAATGGTTAACCCTCGATAATAGTAACGCCCATATTTCTGGCAGTACCTTCGATTATCCTGATTGCAGCATCAAGGTCCGTGGTGTTAAGGTCCTGAAGTTTTAGTTTTGCAATTTCAGCTAACTGTGAACGTTTCAAAGTTCCAACTTTCTTCTTATTAGGTTCGGATGATCCAGATTCAATTTTTAACATCTTTTTAATAAGAGAGGATGCAGGTGGAGTTTTTGTTACAAAGTCAAAACTTCTGTCCTCATAAACAGTAATGATAGCTGGTATTATATAACCGACTTGATTCTGTGTTGTGGCATTAAACCTCTTACAGAAATCCATTATATTGACACCTTTTTGTCCTAAAGCGGGACCTACGGGTGGAGCCGGGGTCGCCTTGCCTGCTTCAAGCTGAAGTTTTATAATCCCTATAACTTTCTTTTTCTTTGCCATATTTCATCACCTCTTAAATCTTCTGAATATATTCGCTCTGTATTTCAACAGGCATTTCCCTTCCAAACATTTTAAGCACTACTTTTGCAGTGCCTTTTCCTTCATCTATTGATTCAACAGTTCCTTCCATATTTTTAAAAGGCCCAATTAAAATCCTAACTCTGTCGTGAATTCCAAAACTCAGCTTTTCTTTTGCTTCTTCCTCAGTAACACGTTTCAGAATTTTATTTACTTCCTCTTCAGTAAGAGGAGTTGCTTTGCCAGAAGGTCCGACAAATCCAAGCACACCAGGAGTATTTCTCACAATATACCAGGTTTCATCATCCATAATCATTTGTATAAGTAAATAGCCAGGGTAAACTTTTACCGGTTTTATTTTACGCTTCCCGCTCTTGTCAATAACGCTGTAAAAATCAACAGGGAGTATTACCTGCAATATTCTGTCCTCAAGACCATACCCTTTTCTTCTGTCATCTAATTCAACTAGTACCTTGTTTTCCTGCCCAGAATAAGTGTGGACTAAATACCACTGAGGCTTTTTTAATTCATTGTTTTCTTCCATTTTACCGAGTAATAAGTTCCACTCCCTTTGCAAAAATAAAATCCCAGATTCCCACATAAAGAGCCCAAAAAATAACAAAGCTAAGCACCACGACTGTATAATTCATAAGCTCTTTTCGGGTTGGCCATTTAACTCTCTGAGAGAGTTCAATCCAGACTCCTTTAAAAAAGTCTTTTGCAGGTACTTTCTTTGTTCTAACAATTTCTGGTTGTGTTTGCTGTGCTGTTACATTTTTATCTTTCATAATTAATATGGCAGGCCCGGAGGGAATTGAACCCCCAACCCTCGGTTTTGGAGACCGATGCTCTACCAGTTGAGCTACGAGCCTATGCCTTTACCTCCTTATGCAAGGTATGTTTTTTGCACGAATTACAATACTTCTTCAACTGCAGTTTATCCTTGTTATTCTTTCTATTAATCGTTGAGGAATAGTTTCTCCTCTTGCACTCTGTACATTCAAGCAAAATAATTTCACGCATTTCTATTCCTCACCTTTATTCAATTACTTTAGTGATAACACCTGCTCCTACGGTTTTACCACCTTCACGGACGGCAAATCTCTGTCCTTCTTCAAGAGCTATGGGGTAGATAAGCTCAACGCTTATGCCAACGTTGTCGCCTGGCATTGCCATCTGAACACCTTCGGGAAGAGCAATGTTACCGGTTACGTCAGTTGTCCTTAAGAAGAACTGAGGCTTGTAACCTGTTAAGAATGGCTTATGGCG
>Ga0315268_10005976_pt1 | contig 13002 bp, 11 predicted proteins | sample C1_top_MG_FD_204535 | JGI IMG/M metagenome (GOLD analysis project Ga0315268, IMG submission 204535) | Sediment microbial communities from Yellowstone Lake, YNP, Wyoming, USA - C1_top | ecosystem: Environmental > Aquatic > Freshwater > Lake > Sediment | place: USA: Wyoming | collected 2017-08-01 | reverse complement strand
ATACTTGCTTGGCGGAATGGAGAACCGATGAATTTATGGGGATGGTGGAAGTCTCACACCTTCGGCGGCAAGATTTTACGCGACTTGGGCAGCGTCCAAGTTGAATCCGGAAAGTCCTACAACCTGGAGCTTAAGGTTCTGGAACTCGAACCGAAGCAAGACAATCCGGGCCCCAGAATTTTCACTTCAAATCATCTTCAAAGCATTGCTGGCATATCAAAATACGCCTATAGTCTTGTCTCAAGACGAAACACGAAGATTAATCGATCTTCTTCAAGCAGCTATACACCATCCGCCTAACACGCGCTAACGCCGAAGGACGTCATCGATGTCCGCAAGGATCGGCTCAGGAGATACGACGATGAATGAGGCCAAACGCAAGAGGCGGGAGGCGAAGGGCTGGCGGTTCGGCGGTGCCCGGGAGCTCCTGGCGCTTTCCAACAAGGACGCCGCGTTCATCGAGTTCAAACTGAAGCTGGCGCGGAGTCTGCGGGCGAAAGGCCTGAAGCGCGGGATGGGATAGACGCAGGTCGCCAAGATCATCCATTCCAGCCGGTGGTTACCGTTACCAACTGCGTCCGGACGCAGTAGCTTACACGGAATCGATCAAATCCATCAAAAGCCTGACACCACCATAACTCCACAGTTCGTATAATAGAACGTCGTCGGTACCCCCGCCGCCACCAATGTCCAAACCCGAGTTCGTCCACCTTCACAACCACTCCGAGTATTCGCTGATGGACGGCGTCATACGCCTGACGGACTCGAAGGGCGGACCGTCGCAGGCGATCAAGGACCTGGCCGCCTCCGGAGCCAAAGGCTTTGCCGTAACAGATCACGGCAACATGTATGGGGCCGTCGAGTTCTATTCCGCAGCCAAAGCAGTCGGCTTGAAGGCGATTATTGGTTGCGAGATGTATATTTCCAAGGGCACCCGCTTCGACCGCGGCCACTCCCAGAAAGAGAACTGCCACCTCACGGTCCTCGCCAAGAATTTCGAGGGCTATCAGAACTTAATGGAGCTCTGCTCCATCGCCTTTAAAGAAGGGTATTACTACGATCCGCGCATCGACAAGGAAATACTCGCCAAGCACTCCAAGGGCCTGGTCGTCCTGTCCGGCTGTCTGAAGTCGGAGCTGAACCAGTCCATCCTCTCCGGCGATCTGGCCCAGTCCGAGAAGCTGGTCACCTGGTTCCGCGACAACCTGGAGCCCGACAGCTACTACCTGGAGATCATGGACCACGGCCTGGAGAAGCAGCGCCAGGTCACGCAGGCCCTCCTCGAACTGAACAAGCGCACGAAGATCCCCCTGGTCGCGACCAACGACTGCCACTACTCCGTGAAAAGCGACCACGACGCCCACGACGCCCGCGTCTGCATCGCCACCGGCCGCAAGCTGGTCGACACCGAGCGCCTGAAGTTCGAGTCCAACGAGTTCTACATCAAGTCCCCCGAGGAGATGCACAAGCTGTTCTCCTTCGCGCCGGAGTCCCTGGCCAGCACGCTCAAGATCGCCGAGATGTGCAACCTGAAGATTCCCATGGACCAGATGCTCCTCCCCGAGTTCACGGTTCCGCCGGGCTTCGATCAGGACACCTACCTTCACCACCTGTGCCTCGAGGGCCTCAAGGAGCGCTTTCCCAACGGCTGGGCCAAGGACTACCAGGATCGGCTGGACTACGAGCTGGGCGTCATCAAGCGCATGGGATTTTCCGGCTACTTCCTGATCGTCTGGGACTTCATCAAGCACGCCCGCTCCATCGGCGTCCCCGTCGGCCCCGGCCGCGGCTCCGGCGCCGGCGCCATCGTCGCCTACGCCCTGCGCATCACCAACGCCGATCCCATCCAGCACAAGCTCCTGTTCGAGCGCTTCCTGAACCCGGACCGCAAGTCGATGCCCGACCTGGACATCGACTTCGCCGACACCGGCCGCGAGCGCGTCATCCAGTACGTGCGCCAGAAGTACGGCGAGGACTGCGTCGCGCAGATCATCACCTTCGGCTCCCTGGGCGCCAAGCTCGTCATCCGCGACGTGGGCCGCGTGCTGGACATGCCGCTGATGCAGATCGACGAGATCGCCAAGAAGATCCCCACCGGCCCCAACGTCCACCTCCACGAGGCCATGCAGCAGCCCGAGATGCTGGAATTGGCCAAGGACCCGCAGGTCAAGCGCCTGCTGGAGCTGTCGCTGAAGCTGGAGGGCCTCAAGCGCCACACCGGCGTGCACGCGGCCGGCACGCTCATCACCAAGGAGCACGTCGTCAAGTACACGCCGCTGGCCAAGGGCGCCAAGTCCGACGTGGTCACCACCCAGTACGACGGCGACTGGTGCCCGAAGCTGGGCCTGCTGAAGGTCGACTTCCTGGGCCTGCGCACCTTGTCCATCATCGACGACGCGGTCAAGTTCGTCTTGAAGCGCCACGACCCCAAGTTCGACATCGACGCGATCCCCATGGACGACGCGAAGACCTACGAGATGCTGCGCACCGCCAAGTCCCTGGCCGTGTTCCAGCTGGACTCCCAGGGCATCCGCGACCTCCTGTTCCGCATCAAGCCCACCGTCTTCGACGACGTCGTCTCGCTGATCGCCCTGTTCCGCCCCGGCCCCATGCAGTCCGGCATGCTGGACATGTTCGTGGACCGCAAGCACGGCCGCGAGGAGGTCAAGTACGACCACCCGCTGCTCGAGGACATCCTGAAGGACACCTACGGCTGCATGGTCTTCCAGGAGCAGGTCATGGAGATCTCCAAGAAGCTCGCCGGCTTCACCCCCGGCGAGGCCGACGGCCTGCGCAAGGCCATGGGCAAGAAGATCCACGAGGATCTGGAGAAGATGCGCGACAAGTTCGTCAAAGGCGCCGCCGCCAACAAGACGAACCCGAAGGTCGCCAACAAGATCTACGACATGATGGTGAAGTTCGGCGGCTACGGCTTCAACAAGTCGCACTCGGTGGCCTACGGCATCGTCGCCTACCAGACCGCGTACCTGAAGACCAACTACCCCATCGAGTTCATGACCGCCGTGCTGACCTCGGAGATCGGCCATTCCTCGATCGGGGCCGAGGACAAGGAGAACAAGCTCGTCACGTACCTGGAAGAGGCGCGCCGGATGGGCATGAAGGTCCTCCCGCCCGACGTGAACAAGTCCGAGTCCAAGTTCGACATCCAGGACGACCAGATCCGCTTCGGCCTGCTCGCCATCAAGAACGTCGGCTCCGGCGCGGCCGACTCCATCGTGGCCGCCGCGCGCGAGAAGCCCTTCGTCAGCCTGGACGACTTCTGCTCGCGCGTGGACCTCCACGCCATCAACAAGAAGGCCGTGGAGTCCCTGGTCAAGGCCGGCGCGCTGGACGGACTGCGCCCGGGCGAACCGTCGCCTTCGGCTCGCGCGCATCTGCTCGCCGCCATCGACGACGCCGTCGGCCGCCAGCAGAAGATCAAGGCCGACCTCGACAAGGGCCAGGGCCTTCTATTCGGCTCCTCTCCCGCGCCCGCGCACGCCCCCTCCGCCGCCGACGCGGCCTTCAAACCGCTGTCCGAGCACGACACCTTGACCTTCGAGCGCGAGGTGCTGGGCTTCTACTTCTCCGGCCATCCGCTGATGAGCGTGAAGCCCCAGCTCAAGGCCTCGGCCACGCACGAGATATCCCAATTGTCCCCCGCCGTGACCGTGCCGGTGCGCCTGGCCGGCATGATCAGCAAGACGCGCAAGATGGTCTCCAAGAAAACCGGCGAGCCGTGGGTCATCGTGACGCTCGAGGACCTGACCGGCGAGATCACCATGCTCTGCTTCCCGAAGATCTACGCGTCGGGCCTGTCGCACCTGGCCAAGGTCGGCGCGTTCGTGGCCGCGACCGGGCGCCTGTCCTTCCGCGGCGAGGAGACCGAGGGCGCCACCGGCGAGCTCATCGTCGACGAGATGGTCCCGCTCGACATGGCCGTGACCCGCTTCGCCAAGCGCCTGCGCCTGAAGTGCGACGCGACCGTCGGCACTGAGAAGCTGGAGGCCCTGCGCGACGCGCTGGAGGCGCACCGCGGACCCTGCGCCGTCGTGCTCGAGCAGGAGACGCCCGAGGGCCTGGCCCTTCTGGACGTGGACCAGCGCGTCACGCTCAACCAGCCCCTGTTCGAGGCCGTCGAGGCCGTCCTCGGCCCCCACTGCTGGCGCATCGACGCCGGCAGCGCGCCCGCGACCATCGCCCCGCGCCGCTTCGAAAGACGCGCGCCCGCCGCCGAATAGCGAAAAACGGCAAAAACAAAAAAATGAACCACGGAGACACGAAGACACGGAGAACGAACGAAAAGGAGGGCAACGGCGTTCGTTTTCCGACCTTCTTTTCTTTGTGTCTCTGTGCCTTTGTGGTTCAATCTTTTCCGTTTTCGGCGTACGCCGCGAAGTACGACCCCGACCACGACCGCGCCGTTCTGAGGCAAAACGCCGACGCGGCGTACCAGTCCGCGGTCCGGGCCGCGAGCCTGCCGCTGGCGCCGGAGAGCGCGCCCGGCATCAAGGCCTCGCTCGACGACGCCCTCGCGTCGGCGCGCTCCGCGTCCGAGGCGGCGAAGACGCTTGAGACCGGCGCGTCCCGCCGCGCCGGCGAGATCGACGCCGCGCTGACGGCGCTCCCCGCGCCGGCGCCCGAGCCTCCCCGCGCGCGCTGGAAAACGCTGACGGACGAGCGCGCCGCGCTTCTAAAACGGGTGGACGCCCTTCCCAACGCCGACCCGGACAAGGCGGACCTCGGCGACGCGCTGGACCGCGCGGGCGCGTCGCTGCCGGCCGCCGATTCCGCGATGACCAAAGCGGAGGCGGCCGCGAAGGCCGCCGCCGACGCGGCCGCGGCGATGAAGGACGCCGCGCGCCGCTCGCGGGGACCCGGCGGCGAGCGCGCCGACGCCGACGGCGAGGTCGTGCGGCTGACCGAGGCCCTCCCCTCGCCCGTCGCCGAGGCCAAGGCCGCCGTGGACCTGCTGGGCCAAGAGCCGCAAAGCGTCAACCGCACCCGCGCCGGGAACGCGCTGGTCGCCGCGCGCGAGCTGACGGGCCGGCTGTTGTCGGCCGCCGACCGCGCCTGCAACCGCACCGACGACTACCGGATCCTGTCCGCCGCCTTCGACCGCGCGCAGGCGGACGGCGCCGAAGCCCGCGCGGCCGGCGCGGCCGCGGCGGCCGAGGCCAAGGCCGCGCTGGACGAGGCTCAGCGCGCCCAAAACCGCGTCCGCGAGCGCCTCGACCGCCCCAAACCCCGGCAATAAAGGAACGGGCCGGAGCTTGATCTTCGGGGCCGATAAAATCTGCTAGAATTCAGCTTCCGTTAAACTGAGCTTCGGAGAGGGAATGGCCGACAAAAAGCGCATCCTCGTCGCCGACGACGACCCCGATCTCTTGGATCTGCTGAAGATGGACCTCGGCTTCCAAGGCTACGAGGTCCTGTGCGCGGCCAACGGAAAGGACGCCCTTCAGCTCGCCATGGCCGAGCAGCTGGACCTGGTCCTGCTCGACGTGATGATGCCCTACATCGACGGCTACCACGTCGCCTACGAGCTGACCAACAAGCTGGGCGCCAAGGCTCCCCGCATCATGATCATGACCAGCCGGGACACGGTCAAGGAAAAAGGCATCGCGCTGATGAGCGGCGCGGCCGAGGTCCTGCAGAAGCCCTTCGAAATGGCCAAGCTCCACGAGCGCATCGTCGCCGTGCTGGCCAAACCCGCGTAATCAGGATCACCCGATGAAACCCCGCTCTTTCCCGGCCGCCGCGGTCCTCCTCGCGGGGCTGGCCGCGTCCGTTTTCGCCGCTTCGGGGACGGTCGCCTCGCCGAAAATCCGCGCCAAGCGCGCCGAGTCCTCCGCGTCGGACAGCGCCCTCCAGCCCGACACCGAGATCATCGACGCGCCGACCACCGGCGTGCTGGACTACCGCGGCTACGCGTCGCGCTCGCGCTTCTACTCCCAGGGCGGCGTTCTCGAGTACCTCACGTTCGGCGTGTATCCCGGCGTGGACCTGGGCGCCTCGGCCGCGGGCGACGGGATCATCGGCAACGAGACGAACGTGCGCATGCGCGCGCCGACGGCCCAGGTCAAGTACCGCTTCTACGAGGGCGACCAGGAGCTGCCGTCGCTGGCCATGGGCTTCGACGGCCAGGGCTACCTCTACAACACCGTCAGCAAGCGCTTCAACCAGCGCCAGCGCGGCTTCTACATGGTCGCCACGCGGGAGCTGGGCGTGCCCGGCTTCCAGTTCCACCCGTCCTTCAACATCTCGGACTTCGACTCGAACGCGGTCTTCGGCTGCCTGCCGCTGACGCTGAACATCCGCGACAAGGCCGAGCTGCTGGTCGAGTGGGACAACATCAACAACATCGTCGACAGCCGCCTTAACGCCGGCCTGCGCGCGTTCCTGACTCCGAATTTCCACGTCGACTTCGCGGTGCGCGCCATCGGCGCGGCCGGCCACTACTCCGACGGCGCTCCTCGCGGGCCCGAGCGGATCGTGCAGCTGAAGTACAGCAATAGTTTCTAACTTTCGCAGCAGCAGGAGGGGTCATGTCCAAGCGCATCGCGATCCTCACCGGCGGGGGCGACTGCCCCGGCCTCAATCCGGCCATCCGCGGCGTCGTGCTGAAGGCCGCCAAGCTCGGCTACGAGTGCGTCGGCGTCCAGGAAGGCTGGAAGGGCATGATCAACGCCGACGTGAAGCCCCTGACCCCCGACGACGTCCGCGAGATCGTCGTCAAGGGCGGCACCATTCTGGGCACCTCGCGCACGAACCCCTACAAGAAGGAAGGCGGCGTGCCGAAAGTCCTGGAAGCCTTCAAAAAGCTGGACCTCCACGCCTTGGTCGCCATGGGCGGCGAGGACACGCTGGGCGTGGCCGCGAAGCTCTTCAAGGAGCACAAGGTCAACGTGGTCGGCGTGCCCAAGACCATGGACAACGACCTCAACGCGACCGACTTCACCTTCGGCTTCGACTCCGCGGCCACCCTGTCGATGGACGCCGCCGCGCGCCTGATCGACACGGGCCGCTCCCACCGCCGCATCATGGTCCTGGAAGTGATGGGCCGCCACGCCGGCTGGGTCGCCCTGTACACCGCCATCGGCGCCGGCGCCGACTACCTGTGCCTGCCCGAGCGCCCGGTGGACGTCAAGGACATGGTCGCCAAGCTCAAGGCCGCGCACGCCAAGAAGAAGGTGGCGCTGGTCGTCGCCTCCGAGGCCGTGGACATCCCGGGCGAGAAGAAGGAGGAGACCCTGGACGAGTTCGGCCACATGATCCTGAAGGACCGCGGCGTCGCCGAGCGCCTGTGCAAGATCATCGAGGCCGAGACCGGCATCGAGACGCGCTCCGCCGTCATCGGCCACATGCAGCGCGGCGGCTCCCCGACCTTGTTCGACCGCATCCTGGGCACGCGCGTCGGCGTCAAGGCCGCGGACATGGTGCACGAGGGAAAATTCGGCCAGATGGTCGCGCTGAAGGGCGACGCGGTGGTCCCGGTCAGCCTGGAGGCCGCGACGGCCGAACTGAAGGTCGTGACCAAGGACTGGCTGAAGTTCTCCGACGACCTGCTCTAGGATAGGAGGCGCATGACCCAGCACGAAACGAAGCGTTTCCAGCGCAAGACGGTCCTCGTCAAGCGCTCGCTCCAGCTCAAGTACATCGGGATGGTGTTCCTGAGCGTGCTGGTCGCGTCTTTGATCGTGGGCGGCGACATCTACTACTCGCTGTCGCGCGTGATGCTGACCGAGTGTCCCTCCTCGCTGGACCGCGTCGTCCAGTTCAACTCGGTCCTGCTGGTCAAGTCCGCGCTGTACCTGGGGCTGATGCTGCTGATCTCGCTGTACGTGTCGCACCGCTTCGCGGGCCCCATCTACCGCTTCGAGAAAAGCGCGCAGATCCTGGGCGGCGGGGACCTGACGCACCGCGTCTCCCTGCGCACCGGCGACGAGCTGATGGAACTGCAGGAAGAGGTCAACGGAATGGCGAGCGGGCTCCAGGCGCTCGTGCAGAAGGACCGCAACCTCGCCCAGCGCCTGTCCGAGCGCGTGGACGAGATCGCCAAGAAGCTGCCGGAAGACGCCGAAGCCCAGCGCCGCGAGCTGAAGGACCTGAAGGTCGAGCTCGATCACCTGACCAAATCGTTCAAGGTCTGACCGCCGAGACATGAGCCGCCGCCCGCTCGCCGCACTCCTCGTTCTCGCGCTCGCCGCGGCGGCCGCGCGCGCGCAGGCGCCGAACCAGTCCGAGCCCGGCTCCCCGGAGCGCACCTACGCGCTGGACGACGCGCTGCGCCTGATCCGCAACGATCCGCGCCTGCAGTCGGCCGAGCAGGACGTGATCATCGCCGAGTCCCGCGTGACCGAGGCGCAGCTGCGCTTCCTGCCCGAGCTGGGCCTGCAGGCCAGCGCGACGAAGTACAAGGCGCTGTACCCCTTCTCGCTCTCGCAGGACTTCCGCAACATCCTGCTCTTCCCCAGCAAGGACGACAACATCTACTCCGGCCGCGGCTACTTCAACCTGCCGCTGTACGAGGGCGGGCGCACGATGAACACCTACCGCCTGGCTCAGGCCGCCGAGAAGCAGGCACTGGCCAGCCGCGACTCGGTGAAGATGGACCTGACCGCGCAGGTCAAGGAAGCCTTCTACAAGCTCCTGCTCGCCCAGGAGCGCGCGGCGGCCGCCGACGAGGAGCTGCAGTCGGTGGAGCGCGCCGTGGCCGACGGCGGGCTGGGGCCGTGGGACGCCGTCGAGGCCGAAGCCGAGGCGGCCGTGGCCCGCGCGCGCGCGGCCGAGGTCGGCCACGAGCTGGGCTCGGCGCGGCTGGCGTTCCTCAAGGCGCTCAATCTGGAACTGGACACGCCGTTCCACGTGACCGGCACCTTGGCGTCCGCCCCGCTGAAGATCGAAGTCGAGCGCGCGGTGCTGTGGGCCATGGAGCTCCGCCCGGAGCTGCAGTCGCAGACCTACAAGGCGCAGATGGACTCCATCGGGGTCAACCTGGCCTTCGGGCGCCGCTACCCGACCGTCTTCGTCGCCGGCGACTACGAGTTGACCGCGCAGGACTTCCCCCTCAACCACAACAACTGGGACGTCACCGTGGGCATCAAGCTCCCGTTCTCCTACGACCTGTGGAGCCAGCTGAAGCAGAAGCGCGCCGAGCAGCGCCAGGGCCAGCTCGCCCGCTCCGACCTGCAGGACCGCGTCCGCCTGGAAGTCCGCCAGTCGGCCGAAAGCCTGCGCTTCTGGCAGGACGAGATGCCGCGCCGCGAGAAGCAGTGGCGCCGCATCCAGCAGCTCTACGACGCCGCCTCCGGCAAGGCGGGCTCCGCGACGGCGCGCATCCGCGCCCGCGAAGGCGTGCTGAACCTGCGGCTGGCGTATCTCAGCGCCGTGACCGAGCATCTCCTGGCCCGGACGCGGCTCGAGCGCGCCGTCGGCCGGGAGCTCGCTCCTTGACCCGGCGGGCCTTCCTCCTCGCCCTCGCGCTGATCGCCGCCGCCCCCGCCGCCGCGGCCCCGGACCTGTCCGCCGACGCGCTGCTGCGCGACCATCTGTGGCGCGAGGTGCGCCTGGCGCCGCCGGAGCGGCGCCCGAAGGTGGGGCTGGTGCTGTCGGCGGGCTCTCTGCGCGGAACGGCCCACGTGGGCGTGATCTCGGTGTTGGAAGGCGCGGGATTTCCCATCGACGTGGTCGCGGGGACCTCGATGGGCGCGGTGGTGGGCTCGATGTACTCGGGCGGGCTCACCGTGCCCGAGCTCTGGAAGACGGCGCTGGCCGTCAAGGTGGACTCCGGCAACAACCTCTCCGGGCGCCGCCTGATCTCGCTGGTCCTGTTCGACAACCTGCTGTCGTCCGAAAAGACCGAACTGTCCATCCGCAAGACCTTGGGCGGACGGCGCTTCGACCAGCTGAAGAAGCCGTTCGCCTGCGTGTCGATGGACGTGTACACCGGCGAGGCCATCATCTTCCGGGACGGGGACGTGGCCACGGCGGTGCGCGCGAGCATGAACCTGCCGGGCATCTTCCAGCCGCTGGAATACCGGCACCGCTACCTGGTGGACGGCGGGGTGGTGGACTACATCCCGGTGGACGCGGCGCGTCTGCTGGGCGCGGAATGGACGATCGCCAGCATCACCGAAAACGACTACACGGCGGCGCGGCCGAAAAGCGTGCTGGACTCGCTGGAGCAGGTCATCGACATCCGCGGCTCCTTCCTATCGCGCGCGCAGCGCAAGCAGGCGAACTTCCTGATCGAGCCCCAGGTGGGCGACATCGGGATGTTCGAGGCCGCCCGGATTCCGGAGGCGATGGAAAAAGGCGTGATCGCCGCGGCCAAGAAGCTGACCGCGGCCGAGCAATCCTTGATCCTGGCGTCGATCCCGAAGCTGGCGCCGGGCTGGGCGGCGCCGGAGACGGGCCGATGAGACCCTGGGCCCCGCTGGCGCTGGCGCTGGCGCTGGCCGCGCCGGCGCGCGCCTGGCGCCCGTTCGGCGAGCCGTCCGACGGGAAGGTCCGCCCGATCCAGGAGCTCAACGACGCGGGCAAGGCCCGCGAGGTGCTGGCCGCGCTGACGCCGGAATTCATCCAGACCTTGCGCGGCACCGACCTGCGCCAGGCCTACATCCTGATGGGCGACAACCACGACCGGCTGGGCCGCCCGGACGCGGCGGTCAGCGACTATCAGCTGGGCGTGAGCCTGTTCCCCAAAAACGTGGACCTGCTCTCGCGCCTGGGCATGATCCTCCACCGCGAGGGCCTGGACGAGCAGGCCAAGCCCTTGTTCCTGCGCGTGCTGGCCCTCGAACCGCACCACGGCACGGCGCACCAGGGGCTGGCGGAGATCGACCGCAAGCTGGGCTTCCTCGAGCGCTCGGCCGAGCACTACGAGGCGACGCTGGAGATCCTCGACACGCACGCCGATCTGTGGCGCGACTACGCCGAGGTCCTGCTCGCGCTGCGCGAGGTCAAGACGGCCGACCTCGCCCTCCGCAAATCCCTGGAGCTGGAGCCGAAAAGCCCGGACGCCCACGTCCTGCTGGCCTTCGCGCGCCGGGCGCAGGGCGACCTGGGCGGGGCGATCGACGACCTGGACGCGGCGTACGCCCTGGGCGCGGGCGTGGGCGCGCGCCGGGCGAAGGCGCTTTTCCTTTTGGAAGCCGGGAAAATGGACGAGGCTCTCGCGGAAGCAAACGCGGTGCTGGCGGAGGTTCCGGGCGACGGCGCGGCGCTGTGGGTCCGCGCGCGCACGCGGCTGGCGCGCGGCGACGAGGACGGGGCGGTGCGCGACCTGGAGCAGGTGAAGGCGACGGAAGGCGGGCGCAACGCGTTCGCGGCGCAGGCGGCCCGGGCGCTGGCCGTGGCGGCGCGGCAGATCCGCTCCGGGCGCGAGGACGAGTTCTACCGCAAATGAAAATCCCCTTCTGGAAGATGTCGGGGGCCGGCAACGATTTCGTGCTGTTGTCGGGCCAACCGCTGGGCCGGCGCGGAGCGGCTCTCGCGCGTTCGCTGTGCGACCGCCGCCATGGGATCGGCGCCGACGGGCTTCTCTCCGTGTCGCGGCGCGGCCAGAAGGTCCGCCTGGACTACTGGAACGCCGACGGCTCCGCCGCCTTCTGCGGCAACGGAACCCGCTGCGCCGCTCTCTGGACCAGCTCCAAAAAATGGATCAAGGGCAAGCGCTTCGTCTTGGACACCAACCAAGGTCCGCTTGATGTCGAGCTCACCGGGAAAGGCCGCGCTCAAGTGGGCATGCCCGCCCCCAAAGATTTCCGCCTGGGCCTCCGGGTGAAAGCCGGCGGGCGCTCGTTGACCGTTCATTTCGTCAACACGGGCGTGCCCCACGCCGTCGTCTTCGTGCCCGACATCGAGACAATCCCCGTCAAGACGCTCGGCCGCGAACTCCGTTTTCATAAAGCATTCGGGAAGGCCGGGGCCAACGTCGACTTCGTTCAAGTGCGCAAAGGCGCGCTCCTGCTGCGCACCTACGAGCGCGGCGTCGAGGACGAAACCCTCGCCTGCGGGACGGGCGTGGTGGCCGCGGCCGCCGTGTCGCTGCTGCTCGGTAAGACGCACGAGAACACCAAGGTACTGGTGAGAGGGAAAGAGACGCTGAGCGTCTCCCTTCTCCACGGTCACACGTGGCTGGAAGGGCCGGGAAAAATCGTTTTCGCGGGAGAGGTGGCGCTATGAAGTTCGAAGGCTCCTACGTCGCGCTGGTGACGCCGTTCGACTCGGAGGGGCGCTTGGACGAAAACGCCTACCGCGAATTGGTACGGCGACAGATCAAGGGCGGGACGAAGGGTCTGGTCCCGTGCGGGTCCACGGGCGAGGCGGCGACGCTTCTTCACGAAGAATACCGGCGCTGCCTCGAGATCTGCATGGAAGAATCCCGCGGCGACATTCCCGTCATGGCCGGGATCGGGACGAACGCGACCTGGAAGGCGATCGAGCTGGCGCGCGAGGCCGAGAGCCTGGGCGTGGACGCCTTGCTGGTGCTGGCTCCGTACTACAACAAGCCGACGCAGGAAGGTCTGTACCAGCACTTCCGCGCGGTGGCGCGGGAGACGCGCCTGCCGGTGATGATCTACAACATCCCCGGCCGCACGGCGGTGAACATGGCGCCGTCCACGATCGCGCGGATCGCGAAGGACTGCCCCAACGTGTTGGCCGTGAAGGAAGCGGCGGGAAGCCTGGACCAGGTGTCCGAGATTCTAACGCTCGCGCCGAAGGGCTTCGTCGTGATGTCCGGCGACGACAGCTTGACGCTGCCGATGATGGCCGTGGGCGCTCGCGGCGTGGTGTCCGTGGCGGCGAACATCGCGCCGAAGCAGACCCAGGCGCTGTGTGAAGCCTACCTCAAGGGCGACACGAAGAAGGCCGCCGCCTTGCACCTCAAGCTGTTCCCCCTCGTGAAGTCGCTCTTCCTCGAGACCAACCCCATCCCGGTGAAGGCCGCGCTGAAGATGATGGGCCAGTGCCGCGCCGAGCCTCGCCTGCCGCTGA
>Ga0315268_10005975_pt1 | contig 13003 bp, 11 predicted proteins | sample C1_top_MG_FD_204535 | JGI IMG/M metagenome (GOLD analysis project Ga0315268, IMG submission 204535) | Sediment microbial communities from Yellowstone Lake, YNP, Wyoming, USA - C1_top | ecosystem: Environmental > Aquatic > Freshwater > Lake > Sediment | place: USA: Wyoming | collected 2017-08-01 | reverse complement strand
CTCAAAGGATAAATCCAGGTCTTGGCCGGCATGCCCGCCGCGTTCATGCCGATGAAAGCCACCGTTTTCTTCAGCAGAATCTCCATTTCCCGGCGAGGAGGCGCCGTCCGCAGCATGAAGACCGAGACATAGAGGTTTTCTCCCAGGACTTCCCGTTTCTCCGGCATCCATAAAACCCTCCTCTGTCTGCTGATTTAGTTAACCACTAGTCTCCAGGAGGCTGTTTCTCATCTGCGCCTCAGATAAAATATTATAAATGGAGGATAATTAGTTATCAGACCCGAGGTGATTTCGGCAATCAGGGGCGTCAAATCCGCTTGCACGCTGCCGCCGATTTTCACATTTCCATCTGCCGCGGCGGTGAGGGCGGCCATAGTCGCCAGCACCTCCCCGGTGATTTGGGGATAACCGGTTTCTTCCAGGTAGGCGAAAAGGGCGGCCAGGGAGGCCGCCGTAGTGCCGCTGATTTTGACATTGCCTGCCAGGGCTGAGGTCAAAGCCGCCAGAGTGGAGGCCAAGGAACCGCTGATCTTCACATTCCCGGTCAGGCCCGCGGATGCTTGGGCCAGGATAGCGGCCAGGGAGCCACTGATTTTCAAAGCTCCGGCCAGGTTGCCGGTGAGCGGTGCCAGCCCCGGGGCCAGGGAACCGCTGATTTTCACGTTCCCGGTTAGACCGGCGGATACTGGGGCCAGGGTGGCCGCCTGGGTGCCGCTTATCTTCACATTGCCGGACCCCGCGGCGGTCAGGGCCGCCAGGGTTGCGGCCACCGTGCCGGTGATCCCGGCCTCTCCCACCAGACCCGCCAGGGCCGCGGTGAGAGCTTCCAGATTGGCGGCCAAGGAGCCGGTGAGCTTCACCCCGCCGCTGAGGGCCGCCACCACCGCCGCCAGTTGTCCCGCCTGGGTACCGGCGATCTTCACATTGCCGGAGTGCGCCCCGGTCACCGCGGCCAGGGTAGCCGCGCCGGTCCCGGTGATGACAGGCGTGAAAGCCGGGGCCTCCAGCTTCTCCGCCGTCCCTTCGTTGTGCACCCAATAGACCGCGGCGCTGTTGTTGCCCCCCGAGACATTGCAGGACCACTCGATTTCCAGAAACAGGTACTCGTTTTTCAGGGTGACGGCGGCCCCCGGCGACCAGGTGATAGTGCCGAACTGATACTGATTGGCCGCGGTGAAACTGATCAGACTGGAAGCCTGCCAGCCCGGGGTGATCTGCGTGGCATACGCGCCGCCTTGGTCAGTGCTGCGCCACAGGCGGAGTTTTACATACCCGGTCTGGGCGTAATAGGTGTTGCTCTTGACCTTGAAGGACAATACCCAGTTAGCGTTGGCGAAAGAACCCTTCAAGGTGAAGCGGCTGCGATAACCGTACTGGGAAAAACTGGTCGGCTCGGTGCTGCTGAAGTCGCCGTAAGGCCTAACGGAGTTGGGCCACAGGAATGCATAGTTAGGAGAAGCCTTCTTGTCCACGGTCCAGCCCTGGGCCTCGTCCAGGGTGGCCCGGGGCACAAAATCCAGGAAATAAAGGGCCGGCGAAAGGGTGTCATCACAAAGGTAGTAAGACCCGCCCTCGGCGTACACTCTGAAATAAAGGTCATAGGCGGAGGTGTAAGTCCACGACCCGGCTAGTTCACTGTAGTTGCCGCCATGGACGCTGCTGTTGTTGAAATAGACGGAAAGATAATTATTTACATCCCCGCCGTTATATTCCAGGGTAATGATGTAGTAAGTCCCGTTGGCCAGCAGGTAAGGACCGGGGAAGGTAAACAGAGTATCGAAGCTGACGTTGATGGTGCTGACATCAACGGCATTGGAGACGGCTAAAGGCGACCCGGTGGGCACGCTGCTGCTGCCGTAGGTGCCGCTGTGCGCGTAGAGTTTGGCGTAAGCGCTGCCGGTGGGGCTTCCGACTTTATTTATCTTGAAGAGGGCATAGACCAGGTAGGTCCCGGCGCCGGTGAAACTCTGGCCCACGGCGGGAACGAAAGGGGCGGCCAGGCCCCGGCTGGTGTTTTGAGTCAAATTCTGGTCAATCAGCGCCATTTAGAGCAATCCCTGTTCCCGCCAGTACACCACATAGCCGCAGTCCGGAGGCAGATCGCAGGCGTGGCGGGGTTTCGGCCAGTTGTCGGTTAAACCGCCGCACGCTCCAGGTGCTTCGGGATCGTCATGCACCAGGCAGGTGATCATATCCGCCGCCAGGTGTTCGCACCGGTCCGCCGGGTTGCCACCCTTCCAGTCCCAGCAGCAGCGCCCGCATTTACGGCAGAGGTTCATTACGTCCCGGCCGGTACCGTGATGGTCCCCGAGGTGATGCTGACGTTCTGGCCGCTGTTGATGCTGGTGTTTTGCAAGTTCACCGTGGCCCCAGAAGTGGACACGTCGCAGTCGGCCACCTGGGTGGAACCGTCCGACTTGAAGAACCGGCCCACCGCCGCCGTGCCGCTGGCCCCGGCGTTGGCGTTCATGTTGGTGGTGTCCAGGGTCAGCACCCCGTTGCTCACCGTGCCGCAGGTGGCCGCCAGGGGGATACTCACTAACTCTTGAGCGTAACCCGCGGTGTAGATTTTCAGGTAGCCGCCGTTCAGGTCGGTCTTGATCTGGTTGGCCAAATTGGTCCGTTCCGCAGTCGCCAGGACAAAACTCGCCATGTTAATTCTCCTTCTTTATCGGTTTCGTTGATGGTCTTCCAGGCCATGGCCCAGCCAACCAAGAACAAACATCCGGCTATAATTTTTCCTTTAATTGCGCCAAAGCCTTTTGTGCGGCCATTAATCTATCTTCCTCATGGTCCGCCGCTTTCTTTTTCTCCTGGATTTGCCGGTCCATCTCCGCCAGGGCTGCGGCCAATTTGCCATCCACCTCCTCCAACTCCTGAGCCTGGGTCTTGATTTTTATGTCAATGGCCTCCAGGTCCTGGGCCGCCTTCTTCTTATCTTCCTCAATGCGTTGCTGCGCGTCTGCCTTAATCTGATTGACGCTTTCTCTGACCTGGACAGCAGTTTCTTCCAAGCCCCGCAATTCCTCTTTCAAGGTTGTAATCACTCCTTCCAGGTTCTGCTTTTGGGCGGCCAACTCGTTTATCCTTTGCTCCGCCAGGATTGCGGCCTCAATCGTTTCATAGATTCTTTGAAGCCGTTTTACTTCCAACCCAGCATCCTTCAAAGCCTGGTTAAATTCCATGACTTCCTCCTCACTTCGTGATACACAGATAAAATTTCAGATTTGTAGTCCCGTCTCCGGCTGTCACCGCAGGCCGAATGTTGACAGGGTTTTCCAGAATCTGTTCGATTTTTTCCGTAAGCATTTCCAGGACATTCCCCTGGGCGTCGTTCAGGGTAGGATTGCTGGTAATATTTTCCAGTTGATTGCTCCCCTGGACGGCCAGTTTTCCGCCGGTCCCAAAAGTGCCAAAAACATGGGCGCTTTTATCGGCATACCTGGCCCCTATATTCCGGTACCAAGCGCCGGTGTCTCCATTGAGCAAACCTTCCCACATGATCAACTTGACCTTGCCGCCCAGTGCCTTTTCCACATAAGCCCTTTCCGCCATCTTGCGCCTCCTTAATTCTTTTTAGCCTATTTTTATTGCATGCAGATAAGTAAGTTTATTCTCGCAACCACTATTATTGAAAAACGGCGTCGCCTTTATGATATAGCCCGCATCAGCGGCCGCTGCTGATATTTTCCAGGTCTCGGTCGCCGTCAAAACAACCACCGCCATCAGTGCCACATCCGCGTGCTGGCACATGTTCGTGCATGCCTTAACAGTAGTGCCATTCCACAATTTCACCGTACTATGATTGTTGGTAGTGGGATAAATGTAAATATGGCCTAATAGCAGGTATGTTCCTGGATTAAGTGTCAGAGAAGGACCGTCATAAAACTGATTGCCATTGGTCATGGTTACATCAGCGGTCAAATAGTTGGAGTAGAAGGATATTGAGGTACTTTTCCAAGTTTGATCACCACATAAAAAATTGTTGGCACTGGCCCCGGCGCCGCCTAATTGCGCTGTAGGTACTTTGGCATTGGCATCCAGACCTGCCAAGCCGTTGGCGATGCCTTTTAATGAGGAAATATTTGCAGGAGTGATAATTTTTGCCGGATCAGTTTGCGCCTGCGCTTCTGAATTGGTGGCAAAAGGTAGTGTCTGCCCACCCTGCAAAACCCCGGCTGCCGTATTTTTCACATACCCCGCAACGTCCATGCCGGTGGCCACTATAGAACTTTCGGAAATATCGGCGTTTTCGTAACCAGTGCCGGTATCATTGCCCATCAGGAATTTGCCGGCTTGAGGAACCGGTAAAACAACATTGGAAACACCTGATCCCGGATTAAATTGCGGGCACCTGGTCAATTGTTCGTTCAATTGCTGGGCAATCATCACCTGCCGGTCCAGGGCGTTTTCATGGGATTGCGCCGGGAACTTGTCGGCTTCAGTGTAGTCGGTCTCCTGGGTCAAGGGCAGTTGCCGGATGATGGTAAGGGTCTCCCCGGTCGCTGGAGGCGTAACCATCGTCACGTTACCGCCGGTCTCCGAACCAACGCCACTGACACTGTAATGCGTAGTCAGAGTAAGAAGGGTTTCTCCCCCCAGAACATCGGTGAGATAGACCTTTAAATCCGTATTGGTGAATATCTTGAAGGTATAAGGGAAAATGGTCTGTGAGCCATTTCCCGCATATTGGATTCGATTGAGTTCGCTGGCGACGGTCATGATCTGTCTCCTTACTTTCCTGCGGCTATTTTTTCTCTTAATTCCAGAAATTCCCGGCGGTATTTCCGCCGCGTGTCATCCTGAGCGTTTTCCCATTTATCCGCCATCAAATCTTTTATAGCCATTCTTTCGTCAGGCGTGGCCAGATTGAAAACTTTGATCGCCTCCCCCAGATCGTTCAATTTTCTGAAAGATACCCGAAATGCCCCATAATGTGGGTTCCGCAGAATCTCCCGGCCATCTTCCATCATTCTCTGATATTGAGAATACGTAATTTTCCCCTCTTTCCGGGCCTGGTTCAGAGCAGTAAGGAACCCTTGGGGATCGCCCTCTCGGGCCAGGGTCATGATGCCTCTTTTAAATTCCCCGAACTCTCTTTCTTCCGCCGAAAGATTAAGCATGGCCCGCTTTTGGTAGAAGTCATTCATTTGTTTTTCGGCACTGCTTTTGTATCTCCAGGAAGACACCCCGATGGATTGCAAGGCGGATTGCAAAATAGTCCTCTCACCCTTGCTCACTAATCCTTGTGCGGGGATCGGCACAACCCCCCTGAAATAATCTCCGATCTGGTCCTGCCAGTTTCGCAGCCGGCCATAAACATCCCTTTGCGTCATAAGTTCAAGCAATGGTTTAGCAATGCTTGGATTTAGGCGGTGATAAACAAAACTCCTCGGGTCTGATATTAAATGAATCATATCGCCAGGAATTGACCGCAGAGCATATTCAGTATTGCCAACAACCAGAGTAAAGGGCTTATCCCAATGCCCCTCATGGTCGTCACTCAATAGCATGTTGGCGATCACTGCTGCGCCATACATGGCGATAGCCCCCCGGAGCAAAGCCGTGGCCTGTTCTCTTCCTCCAGGTTTGAGAGCTTGACCCACGAACCGCAACCGGGCCTCAAGGAAATCCGGGGCCAGGGCCAGCAGCCGAAAAACATCCTGCATCGTGGGATTACGCCCCATGGCTCGGTAATTCAATTCCCCGAAGGCTACATTTGCTTGGTTGGCCGTGATTTCCGCTATTTGGTCTTCCGTGTATTTGTCCTTATATCTCTGCAGATTGCGCTCATAAGCCGACTTAAATAGTTTCATCTTGAACCGGGGAATCAGGTCTTGAAACAGATATTCTCCATAAGCCTGGGTAACTCGGCCTATGCCTGGTATTTTGGCGGCCAGACCGGTTGGATGCAGACCCTCATAAAATTGTTCCAGGGCCCGATGGTTATAGACCATCAGGCCGTTTTTGACGGCCTTGACCTGCACCGGATCGCTAAAATCGATCTCCGGGCAGGTAAACGGATTAATTTTATGGAAAATGGCATGGGTCCCCAATTGCACTTGATGGAATCCAGAGGGCAGGCCGGAAAGTAACACCCCCTTAAGGTTTTGGGATACTGTCAAGGCGCCGCGGCCAAGGGCATATTGCCTGATAGCTGACGTGCTCAGGACATTTTTAAGATGTCTATATATATCTGGATGGACATATAGATCGCCATATTCCAGAATCGGGGCACCTTCCGGGTCTTTGCCTATCCACTTCCATTTGCGCAGGGCCGGATGATCAATCAGCTTATAATCCCCGGTATCTTCAGGTTTTGCCCTGGGGATGATCAGATAAGCCTTTGGCCCCTTGGCTTCAGGGTTGGCCTTCTCAAAAGCCTTTAATTCCTCGGGATCAAGAATTTCGAATAATCTTCCACCCACTGCCACCAAGGGGCGGCCATCATCAGCTCGGCTCTCAGACAGAGCTTTAACCGCTCTCCGAGCGGCTATGGCCGTATACATACTTTGATGGTAATGACCCAAGAGGAAAGCTATGTCTTTGTTTAGAGGAACGTAGCCCTCCTGTTCCCCTTCAAAATAGCTGCCGAAGATTCGTTTCTTGGCATAATTAAAATTGGTATTTAGCAAACCCGCGTTGATCTCAGCCCGTAATTTCTGGAGTTCGGCCTTATTATGACTCTCATTTTTCCACAGTTGATTGACATAATTCTCTAAACCATGCTCCAGGAGTCCCGCGGCCTGGGCTTCTTGCAAATAATGATCATAGGTAGCAGAAATCTCCCGCGCCAGGGCCTCTTGCTCCGGCTTTAAGTTCAAGGCTGCTTCATAGCCCTTTTTCAAATCGCCTTGCGATTTTTCTGCCCACTGCCGCAGCAATTCTTTATTACCATCCGCCTGAATCCAGTTGGTGATTCCCTTCCGTATGATTTCATCCGGCACACTTTCAATAAGGGTCTGGATATATTTATTGTTTTCATACCCGGCTATTTCCTCTTTGCCCAGATAATCCTTGATAATGCCCTTATAAGCCCTTTCCTTGATTTCATAGGGATTTTGATAATAATTCCATAACCTTTTGGCCGCGTCCCGGATTTCTGTGCCTGCTGTCCTGATCTGTTCCGGCACCTCCTTAAGCAACCTAGCCGTATCTTCAATCACGGCTACCGCTGCTTTTTTGAGAGGTTTCGCAGTAGCAGGGCCACCGCCGTATAACAAACTTTCCCCTTTGATAGATTCTTCCGTGGGCGTCTCTGCCGCTTCGGGGGCTTTAGCTTTTTCTATGGCAATCTCAGGTTGTTCCTGTCCCGTCACCCTCATTATTTCTCTTTCAAGTTCATCAGGATTTAATTTGACAATCTCCTGCAAAACCTGATTCTGATTATAAGCTGCCAGGGTTTCTTTAATGGGCCGCACCGTCCGGGCAAAATAAAGGTCCAGAAGGTATTGATAGGCAAGAGACGTAAACTGCTTTTGGCTCTCCTGATCCCAGGTGATGTACGACTGATAAAAATCTCCCAAAGTGGACCATTTACCGGGTGCGGCCCGCATATAATCCATGGCTGCAAAACCTGCGGCCATGCGTGCCCCGGTCCCCGCAATACCTTCTCCGGGGATCAGAGAAAGCAGAGGAAAGGTCGCCCCCACCAATGCCCCCCCCTTGGCGCTGTTGAGAATCTCCAGGCCAAACTTTTCTACCTTCTCATTCTCGATCATGGCAGGAATTATCTGGCTCAGACCCATGAGAATCCCCAAGTTAACTGCACCCTCTGCCATACCCCTGGTAAGAATCTGCGCCGTAGTGCGCAGTCCCGAAACCGTGGGGAAGAGATAGGAACCGGTGAGCCACTTGATGACCTTGAATGGCCCCAGAATCTGCCCTGTTAGATAGGCCAAATCCCCGGCTACCTTACCTACAGCGGTTTCCGGTTGGAAAGTATCCCCAAAAGCCGCCTTCTTTGCTCCTTCCGTCAGATTAGATGTATAACCGTCTAAAAAGCGACCCATGACCCGCTGTATCTCGCTTTCCGCAATATCTTTGCGCCGCCTCTCTGGATAAAGCAGGTCTTCGCCGGAGATTCCCAAGGCCGCCGGTTCAGCGATCTTTGCGCTCAAATCCGCCAGGTCCTGCTCTTCCGGTGTCATTCCCGCATTGATAATCTCTTGCAACACCGGGGACGGTTCCTGGGGTTTATTATTTAATCCCAGGGTCTCCCGGACCTTCTCATAAAGTTTCTGTGGATAGTCTTCGGTAACTGGAGAGAAACCATAACCTACATCCAGACCACCGGCCACCTGCATAAACTGACCTTGCCGAAAGTGCTCATATTCATCGGCTTCATTGATGGCGGCTTTTTTAATCTTCTCCACATAGGCTTGATTGGCTTCCGGCGTTTTGGAGCCGTAATATCCTTGCAAAGCCGCCTCCCAACTACCCCGTTCAGCATAGAGGTCTTTGAGATACCGGGCCGCCGCATCCATCGAATAGGCAGGGTGCCAACGGGGGTCATTCGGGTCTGTGCCGTTTTTACTGATAGTGCCCAAACCGTTAAAATATGTCTCTGCCGTACTGTCAATGAACTGATTAAGGCCCGCTGCTGAGGATTTCGGGTTCTTGGCCGTGGGGTTCCAATTCGATTCAATCGCGATTTGGCCCAGAAACATATCTTTAGGAATCCCATAGTAATCCGCCACCTTAAGGGCCATGTCCCTTAAATCATCCGGGGTGAAGGTCTGGGCGAGTTCGTAATTGGTGGCCATCACTTAGACTCCCGCAGATTCGGAGACATCCAGTCCAGGTCGTTTCTGATGGAATCAGGGCGAAGCTGTTGCTGTTGCTGTTGAGGTGACGGTTGGCCAGGAGCATTGACCGGGAATTTTTCCCTGAGCCATTCGCCCCAAGTCTGCTTAACCTTGGGTTGCGGCGCATAACTACCCAAGCCATAGGTCTGCATATAGAGATTGAGGTGAGGCGCAAAAATACTGTCCACGGCCGCGTTGATTTCCTCCCGGCTCTTTCCCAATTTCCCTTCATCTTTAGCAGTCTGGGCCTGACCCAGAGCCATTAAATATTCTTCATTTCTCTTACGTCCCCCAAATTGGCTTAACCAATAATTAGTCCTGGCCTTAAACGCGGTGTCTTCCGCTTTCTCTGTGCGCCGGTTAAGGGAAGCCACCATCTGTAATAAATGCTCATAATGCTTCGTATCAAACTTCCAATTCCCAGTCTTGACATTGGTCATTAGCTCTTGCAGGCTTAAAGGATCCTCCAAGTCATAAACCCGGCTTAGCGCCAGCCGGTAATGATCTTCGTTGTGTTCATATTTGCTGTTACCTTCCAGATAATTGTTATACCGGTCAAACTGACTTGGAGAAATATCTTGATTATCCCGCATTGTGTGAAGAATATCCGGGGTCATCTGTTTGTTTTCGAACATCTGAGCGAGTTTTAAGTCATTGTTTGCCCACTTCTGATGTAAGACCTGCTGCCGGAAAGACTCCAATTTCTTAATACTTTCACCGTCCGTATAACCATATTGCGTTGGGTCAAAGTTCGCTGGATCAGCCGCCGCCGCATCAGTGGCCAGCCGCCATTTCAGAGTCTCGGCAAAATTCTGCTTTAGCCTTTCGCCTTTGTCTGGTAACAGGACTCCACCCTGAACCATGCCGTCAACATAACTGTTCCAATTAATGATCGTACGTTGTCTGGTGAGGTCATCCGGGGCTTGCACAGCCAAATCAAGATATTTGGGGAAACTGGCCTCAACATTCCCTTTTAGATTCTCTTTCTGCTGCTGCCGGGAATCGTTAAGTACTCCATGCAATTGCGTGATAAAATGATTGGTGTAATGCCTTTTGAAATACGCTTGAACCGCCCGGTCGTTCAGATTGCTGGAAATATCCTGGTAAATCTGATCGGCCCCTTCCTGGAAGGCCTGTGGCCAGGTCCCTGGATCTGGATTTTCATCACTGATCTTATTCCGCAGGACAAAGAGCTGCTTCATTGAATCAGCAAGAGCATCTGAAGCATCAGAGACTTGTTGGGCCGCCTTGATCTTTTTGTTAAAATCTATCGCCGCAGCAGATAGGGTTTCCCCAAATTTGCCCACATCTCTCCAAGTCTGCGCAACCTCCCGCCCCTCCACGCCAAAAGACCGGGTATCGACCTCTACATTCGGACCATGGGTCACCATGTTTACATTTGGTTCATAAAGAGGGATTTTGGGCATAATTATTTATTCTCCACTCAACTTCTCTCCTGATTGGGCGGAACCTTGCGGCGCAAAGACCTTGTAGGCCGTACCCAAGAGGGTACTTCCCGCCCCCATATACCCCTGGACGATGGGCAGACGGGACATGGACATATTCCGGTTAGCCTCATAGCCGTAATAATTCGCCTGCGACATAAACCGCCGGGCCTGGGTCTCCGTGTTGTAATGCTGGGCGATTAGTTCTTTCTCTGCCCAATAGGCATTCTCGGCCATGATATCCAGAGGCGTCCCGGACATCTCCACACCCGCCGCGCCTACGTTGGATTCCGCCTCGCCTTGCAGTTGCGCTTGTTTGCGCTGTAGTTTCTCTCTCTCATATTCCCCGGCCTTGCGAACCGCCTCAGCGTTCTGCATAGCCACAGCCTGATTGTACCGGGCGGCTTCTGCCTGGGATTTCATGGCGGAGGATTGCGCGTAACCGGAGGAAATAGATGAAATCCCGGATATTGCCCCACCGGCCAGGCCTATAAACGGTAATACGGACGCTATGAAAGACATTGACTTTCCTCGCAAATGATCTTATAAATGAAATTAGGAGGTAAATTATGAAAAAGTTTGTGATTATCTCCTTTTTGCTCTGGCATATCTTCGGTTGTGCCGCTCAAATGCCCTTGAATTACCAAAACTGGAATAAACCCGGATGCTCCATTGAAGAGTTCAAAAAAGACTCCTATGCCTGTGAACGTGACGCCCTTTATATGCCTTATAAACGCTATGATCCTATGGCAGGGCTTGCCGGTACTTTGTTTCAAATAGATGAGCAAACTAAAAGAACTAATTTGTTCATCCGCTGTATGGAAGCTAAGGGATGGAGCCGGCAAGATGTACCCTCCCAAAACGCAAATAAGTAGCGCCATCTGGTCCGTAACCGGGCATGGCCCCCTCGAACTTGAACCCCAGGCGCTCAACCCATTTGCAACTGACCTGATGCGCCTCATTTACCGCCGTCTGAATGCGCCAGAGCCCCAAGGTGGCGCTTAATTCGTTGAGGCTGGTAAGTATAGCCTTATGCACCGAAAGTGCCTTAGAAGGCCATAAGAGCGTGCTCACGGCCCAGGCCTCGGCCACCCCCGGCCACAAAATGATCAGACCGCCACACCCTATAAACTGCTCCCCGCATATTCCGGTAAAGGCCGGGCCATACGTCAGGTATTCACAGGCGCGTTCTTTCGCGTTCCCCAGCAATAACATCTCTCCGGCCTCAAATTCCCGGATCACCATCCGGTTTAAATGATCAGGGTGAAAAGGAATCAGCCTCATCCTTCCATTACCGTCATTCTAGGCATCAAAGCGCAAATGGTTAACGGCAAAGATAAATCCTGTTTAATCATAATCTGTCCAGAGGTATTATATTCCCCGCGAAAATTGGCAATCACGTCCCCGGTTACCATAGGAGGAAGAGTGTCCATAACATCATCCATGCTCCGCATACATAGAAGTTCCAGGTTATCTGCATCCGGCCCAATCTTCCCGCCAAAAGAATTATCCAGGCGCACCGCCACATCGTGGATGCGCTTGATCTTCCCTTGGGCTGTCCCTTGCTGTGATCCCCCTTCAAGATTCGTTTTTACCAAATTGCCCACATAGGGAAGTCCCACCTGCACCACAGAGGCCGCATAATCCAAGGTAATGCTCCCGCTGGTCACAGTCTTTCTGGGATGCACCGCCCCATCCGCCAACACCGCCACTTCTTTGCCTTCCAAGTGGTTCAGGCCGGAAATCACCGTGGTTGGCGCACCGTCGTAAGTCAACCCGGAATCCACAAAAAAGTAATATTTCCGGTCAGTGTCAGGACTGATAAAATCCTCCAGAAGCTCCACATATCGTTTCGTGACTCCGCCGATAGTACGGTTGACGATCAGCCAGACTTCCGTTTGCGAGGATCCGGGAATAGTGGCCACGCTTTCCACCTTGCCATCGGTAACATGCCGGGTCCAACCCACAACTTTCTGGGCCCGCTCATAAATCATCGCCAGCAGCACTCCATCAGAACGTACCACCCATAGAATCTGAAACGGGTCACGCATGAAAGCCATGTCGATGATGCTAGGGTAGGTCAGATGCTCATTTACAATGGACAAATCTGGCGCCACATAACTGTCAGAGGCAAAATCATACGTAAGTTCCCGAAGTTTGCGGCCATGGCGCTGCACAAACAGCACCACGTTGCCCACGGTCTGCGGTTTAATATTGGCCACGCCATAGGCTGTGTCTTGTCGAATTGTTACTCTCGTGGGAGTCAAAGACTCGCCGGTGGTGGAACCGGAAACCTTGAACTCGCCCCCGGCAGTCCCGGCAATCAATATCCGGGCTGGCACCAGCCAGTAAATTGCGTTTACCTCATTGCTGGCAATAGTGTAGGTAAAGGGACCGGCATCGGTTATGGTGGCTTCCGGGGCAAAATTCACATAATCGCCGGACTTGCTGCCCCAAATGGTCTGAGGTTGATTAGGGGTTGCCGCAAAAAGCAACCGCTGCTCATAAAACGACAGACAGCTTGGAAATCCGCGGTAGGCGCTCCAGGCCCCCTCCCTCCAGGTGGTGACCGCGGATATTCCCCCCAAGTCATTGATCACTGTGGCATTGACATGGGTGGAATCCGTAAAAGACGTGACCTTAAACACTCCCCAAGTGCTGCCGTGCTTAATCCTCCAAATGGAATCTACATGTTTGCTATCAAACAGCGGCGCGGAAGCAGTAACCGTAATATTCCCGGTTGTCCCGGAA
>Ga0315268_10005974_pt1 | contig 13004 bp, 7 predicted proteins | sample C1_top_MG_FD_204535 | JGI IMG/M metagenome (GOLD analysis project Ga0315268, IMG submission 204535) | Sediment microbial communities from Yellowstone Lake, YNP, Wyoming, USA - C1_top | ecosystem: Environmental > Aquatic > Freshwater > Lake > Sediment | place: USA: Wyoming | collected 2017-08-01 | reverse complement strand
CAATACCACGTTCGCATAGGGCGTGGCCTCCCCCGTGCGGACGAAAGCGATGTTGTCCCCATCGTGCGTAAGATGCTTGAACTCTTCGTGCGAAACCCTCTTGAGTTCAACTCCTTTCAACAGCTTAGCAAGCTCTCCGTACGTTTTCTTGTTCACTTTCTCCATCTCCTCGGCAATGATCGCGCTCTCCACATGCAGCTCCTCCAGCACAACCCTGACCGTGTCGAGGAACGTGGGAATGTTCTTCGTAAGCGCGAGATTGACCACCTCGCCTGACCGCGGAATCGGCAGCCCGCTGTCGCAGATCACGAGTCTGTCCGTATGACCCATGGCCGCGATGATGCTCGAGAGGTGGGGGTTGAGTGTGCCAGTCTTTTTCATTGCCAGTCCCTTTCGTTATCACAGGTATTCAATCAGCTCAATATCCATGCCGTCCGGGTCCTTGAAGAACGCGATCCGAACGGAGCCCTCCACCGTCACGGGCTCGACTCGAAACTGAATCCCCGCGCCCCGCAGACGATCGAATTCCTCATCCACATCATCCACCAAGAGGCAGATGTGTTTGTAGCCGATGATCTCGTTGACGTCGGATATCATTTCCCCCTTCGGTTCCGGGACGCCGAACAACTCAAGCATCGTATCGCCGAGTCGAAGGAAGACGATCCGGAGCTGCGATTCGGGAATCCACATCTCATGATCGATAGCGAAACCGAGTAACCTCGTGTAAAACTCGATTGAGCGTTGGAGATCCCGTACAGTGATCGTTGTGTGGTCGATGCGTCGGATCATCCCAGCAGCGTTCTTTTAAAGCGTGACACTTCCTCCCGCGTGGGGAGCGAGCTCTGCGCTCCCATCCGCGTCACAGACAACGCCGCAACGGTGGTTGCAAACGGGATCGCTTCTTCAACGACGCTGCCCTCCGCAAGGGAGACTGCAAGCGCCCCACTAAACGCATCCCCTGCAGCCGTCGCGTCGACAGCTTTGACCCTGGGAGCCGGGAAATACTTCGCTGTTCCGGGAGCGAGGAGCAGACTCCCTCTTCTTCCCAATGTGACGATCACATGCTTCACGCCCTTGGTGAGGAGCTTCCTGCCGGCTCTCTCAGCGGAAGATGTGTCCTTCACCTTGATGCCCGTCAAGATCTCAGCCTCGGTCTCATTCGGCGTCAGATAGTCGACCATCCGGAGAAGGGATCCCGGCAGCTTGCACGCGGGAGCCGGGTTGAGGATTGTGAGCAAATTGTGCTGCTTCGCCAGCGAGACGGCTCGGATGACTGTTTCCCGCGGAGTCTCCAGTTGCACCAAGAGAACGCGAGCGGTCGCAAACAAATCCTGCTTCGACTCAATATCGTCTGGCGTCAACCTCATGTTCCCGCCGGAGACGACAACGATCTCATTCTGGCCCGTCCGGTCCACGGTAATGAGCGCGATGCCCGTCGATGATCCCTCATCGCGGATCAGAGAATCAAGCTGCACGCCGTCGCGCTGCATACTGGCAGCCAGTTTTTCACCGAGGATGTCCGTTCCGATTCTCCCGATGAAGTGTGTGGCCACACCCAGCTTCGCACAGCAGACCGCCTGGTTAGCCCCTTTTCCCCCTGGGAACATGCCGAACGACCTGCCGAAGAGCGTTTCACCCGGGTGCGGAAAGTTCTTCACGCTCACGACGAAGTCCATGTTCGCACTACCCACGACGATGATCTCGTTGGACGTCATACTTCGTCCCTCCCACCCTCCAGCGATAGCCGGTAGAGGTGATGGTGCACGAGTTGTGGAGCAGTGAGAAGCCCTGAAGGTTTCTGGACACCTTCGAGGAGATTGATCAGCGTGTTGGTCACCCGTAGCTCGATCGTATTCGTGCCGGGACGAACGAGGCTTGTAACATCAATCCTGTACGGATGCCACGGCAGAACCTGCGCCGGGCTGCCATTGATGCTGCATTCCAGCACATCCTCCCCGCAGTTGACGACGAGGAACAGGCGCCCGCCCAGGTATGTCGACGGCACGTAGACCTCCATCCGATAGACGCCGGTTCCTGAAAAGTAAGGCAATCCTTGCTGCGCCCAGTCGCCCACGCCGATCGTTGTTAGCTTCTCCGCGATCGCAAACCGGCCCCCGGCCTTCCGGAGTGAGAAGTCTCCAATGATCTTCAGAGGATCGAGGATGCCGTCCGTCCTCCGGTGTACAACCAGTCGTACCGCCACAACATTGCGTCCGAGCTTCAGATAGGGCTGAATATCAACCTCTTTGATCTCTGCGTCGAGCTGGCTTCGCCTCCCTTCGTCCGCGACCTCTCTGCCATTCACAAACAATTGACGCGGACTTCCGCTGAACCCGTCGATGAGGAGGCGCGTGTTGGAGGGCAGAGCCTTGGCGTCAAAGGCGCCTCTATACCAAAGTGTCACGGGGTACGTAGCGGCGTCACGCTCTTGCGGCAACTGCATTTCCCATGCGCCGTTTGTCACATTCCACCAGCGGCTGTCGTCGAACGCCGGCTCTTGATAACCGATCATCCTCCCATCCTCTTTCTCCATGCACATTTTCCATGACGTGAGGAGGAGTGCATTGTCTCCCTCGAGATGGAACGAAAGTTGCTTTTTCGTCGAGATTGGGGTAAGCGGTTCCAGCCTCTTGGCGCGGACACGGCGAGAGCGGTTCGCCCCAACGACGGTTGCCCCGATCGGTCTGCGTCCGTCCGAAGAACCGATGATCACTGACCCGTCGAAATCGAGCACGTCAAGACTCGTTTCAGCGATGTGCGGCTTGTGAAGGGGGCTGTCCAGCACAACGACGCGCGATTCGCTCGCCGGGAAGTCGAGCTCGATCACCAGCCTCCCCTGTTTCACTTTGAACACGTGGATCGGCGCTATCTCGCCGGAGTTCGCATCCCAGAGTTCGGGTTGCCCCAACCGCTCGAAGGTGATCTGCACTTTCCCTTTGTCCTGCTGACTCGTGTTGACAAAGAAGTAGAGGTCCAAGCCGTCTTTGATCCGATGGAGATAGAAAACGTCCTCATCGCTGATGGTCACGTCCGGCGGCGCGCATTCATTGAGAACTTGCTTCAGCTTCCTTTTGGGGCGTTCGGCATGCAGACCCGGCCCTTGCATCACAAAGGTTTTCGCCCTTCCAGTGCGGCGCAGAATGTCAAATCTCGCCTTCCTTCCTTTTTGAAATTCCCTCAAAAGCACAGACGGCTCGACACCAAAGAGCTTCTTCATCTCGAGGGCGGCATCATTTTTTTCTGCCTCGAGGAACTCCAGAGGGAGAAGCGTATCGGCAATGACGTTTCCACCTGCCTGCAGGAACTTCCGAATGACCTTGAAGGCGGACTTCTTGATGTGGGTGATGGGAGGCAGGATCAACACCGAGTATTCCTCGCCTGCAATCTTGATCTTACCGTGTTGAATCGTTGCCTCTGCAAGAACGTCTTCGTCGACGTAGTCGAAGTCATAGTGGAGCCGGAGGAGCGTGTCGGTAAGATAGTTGAAATCGAACTCGATGACGTTGCCGATGTCCGTCCGCTTCTGAGGCACGTAATTCGTCCAGATGCTGGAGAGGGGGTAGAGCACCAGGACTTTCGCGACGTGCCGGCCACCCGTCAGAAGGTGGCTGAGTCGCGCGGCATAGATGGTGAATCGGTCGTAGTGCTTCCACCAGGTGTGGTGATAGAACTGCGATGGAGGCCAGTCGCGCTTCCGCTCCCCCTCGATCGAATAATGATAGCCGTGATTGTTGAAGAGATTGACCCCGAGGACATACTCCCAGTTCAACATCCATTTCATCCGCTCGAGCGTGCAATCCCAATAGGTCCCCCCCATCGACTCGCAGATCAACCGCGTGCTGCCGAAATGATGCGCGGCGGAGCTGGCGATCTTCAGGGCGACATGCTGGTCCGGCTCCTGCTCCGTTCCGATCTTCGGATAGAGATGATCGACACCGATGATGTGCATGTGTTTCAAATGCTTGAAGAGATTTCCCTCGCACCGCGCGTGCATTCGCATCCACTCTTCAAAGAGAAGATGCCCGGTAAAGATCACGCCGTGGGCATCACACCACTCCCGCAGCTGCTTGTAGTATGCGTCCGCATACTGCTCGGTGAGGGTCCGCCAGAAATCATAGCGGATGCGCGCGGTCTTCTCTCCCATGCTCGTGAAGAGCGCAGGCAAGTAAGGGCGAAGATCGTAGCCGCGCCGCTCGCGAAAGATCTTGAACATCTGCTTCGACCACGGCACGACGTAGTTGTCCATGCCGACGTGGTAATAATGCATCGCCGGCTCGTCGGTATAGAAGCCTGGAACGGTGAGGCCGAATTCCTCGCCGACCGCCTGCCGATACCGTTCATGGGTCATTTCGATGAAGCGCCTCGTCGATTCGGGATCGAGCGCGTCGATGTAGTACGGAACTTCTTTCTCAAGAAAGTAGAGCAGCCGCCATTTGCCGGGAGGTGCTTCCCACGGGATCACCTTGTCGAACGAAAGATTCTGTGTCAGGTCGATCAGGTTTTTGATCCCGTTCTGGTATTCTTCCTCCGTGCAGCCGAACGCGGCAATCGGGTTTGCGTTTCCCGTGTTCACGTAGCGATCATCCGTCGCTTCGAGAAAGGTGAAGAGAGGCCCGTCCACATTGAGCGCCACCAACTCGAGGTACCGCTGGGTGAGTTGCGGATACTTCTTGAGAACCTGTCGATCGGCGGTGCCGCTCGGCCAGTTCATCTCGTCGTACACCCACGCGTCGATCCCGATCTCCTTTGCCTTCGAGACGGCGAACTTCACCTTTTGGAACCATTGATCCGAGGCATAGGGGACTTTGAGACCGAACCGCCCATGGATGAAAATACCCGGAATTCCTTTGCTGTGATATTCTCTCAGCTGCCACTCCAGCTCTCGCTCGTCGAGATCCCCATTCCAGAACCAGAACGGCAAGATTCCCATCGCGGTCGGAGGATTCTTGAAGCTCTCTCGGGTGAGAGGCTCCCCGGCAATAAGTTTGTGCGAAAATGGCATGGACTTCCTTGCGACTTGAAATGACGAGAGCAAAAGGGACGTCTTAAAACGCTACGGAGAGCGTGATCCGATGCGGTGATTCAAGATAGGTGAAGCGTACATACGCGTAGTCAAGGCGCACATGCATGCCGCTGACTTCCTGCTGCACCCCGATCCCAAACGACAAGTTTCCCTCTTCGTAGTTGAACTTGTATCCACCCCGCAGGGAAAGAAAGCCTGAAAACTCATACTCACCGCCCAGATGGAACCTCCCGGCATAATCATTCGTGTGAATCGCATCGAGATTCACCGACAGACGGTGGAGCTCACCAACATCGAGGAAGGCGTTCTCAACTCCAAGCAGGTTCGCAGACGCACCGATGCGAAAGACCAGAGGGATGTCATACCCTTCCTCCCGATCACTGACGGCAAGCCACTTGACGGATCCGGCAAAGTTCTGCGCGGCCATCGCAATCCGGACCCCCTTGAAATGTGTGTCGTAGAACGTTCCAACATCAAACGCGAAGAGCCTCTCTCCGTAGATGAAGAGTTTTTCTTGAATGAACTTCGCCGTTCCTCCGATCGAAAGATTGTTCGTGAACTCCCTCGAGAATGACAATCCCAGCAAAACGTCACCTCCCGAAAAGGTATTTCCGGTTCTTGTGTCACTTCCTCCTCCGCTGATCGAAACAAGTGCCTCGTCGAGTTTCCCATAGTCGAGGGATGCGTAGCTGAGGGCAAACGTCCCGACGTCTCCCCACCGATAGCCAACAGCGCCCGCCATATAGGAAAGGTCCGCAAACCAGCTGGCATAGGAGAAGGAAGCTTCCGCGTTCCGAACTCCTGAGATCGCGGCAGGATTCCAGAAAACTGCATTGATATCTTGCACACTCGCGATGCATGCTTCACCGACAGCCACTTGGCGCGCTCCAACTCCGATCTTCAGAAACTGCATAGCCGTTCGCCCACCCTTGTTGAACGTCTGACTTTGCGCTCCGGAGACCACGCAGACAAGGAAGAAACCGCAAAGAATGAACCGTTTCATTTCGTACACCTCTCGTGTCAGCTATGGTGTGGTTGGGGCACGTTATCGCACGATCATCAGCTTCCCGGTGAACGAGTTCGAAAGACCCTCCGTGTCAGATCGGATGTCGTAGATATAGAGACCCGGCGCGACGATCAATCCCGACTCGCTCTTTTGGTCCCAGCTGCTGCTTCCGTACAAATTCCCATATTCATCAGGTCCGTGCTTGATCGTCCTGACCAGATCTCCTGTGAGCGTGTAAATGCGTATAGTTGCTTTCTCCGGCAGATTTCGGAACTCGATCTTGTAGGGATCCGTTATTCCAAAGCTCCGGTTCGGATCGCCAAACACGTACGGGTTGGGGACAACAAAAATGTCGAACGAGCTCACGGGTCCTGGAGCAGCTGACGCAGGATTTGATCGATTCACGCTTCCAGCTGCAAGCTCGGGCAAGTTGTTGACGACCGTCCCGTTTGCAGATGTCCAAGGCCGTGGTGTCCGATTGTAGGGAGAGACGTAGTAGCCATATCGAAATCCGAACGTCACGGTCGTGTCCTTGTAGACGTAGAAGCCTTGAGCGGGGTCCCAATAGTTCGCAAAGGACGACTTCGGGATGTCTGCGATTAGGTCCCAGGCTGCCCCCCGGAAGGCTGGAGGCTGTGTATCACTTGAGTACTGAAAGTCTGTCGAGCGATAAATCCGATATCCATCCAGGTCGTTGATGCCGTCGTAGAAAACTGCCCCTGAGCCATCTGTGAATTTCGCAGTCTCGGCGACTTTGTCCCATGTCACCCCGATGATAGCCTTCTTCGTGCCTTCCGAAATGTTCGCAGCTCTCGTCACAGGGGGTGGGGGCGGTTCGGGGACATCTGCCGCCAGCGGAATACCATTCACCGTCGCACCGCGTCCCCACCGAACGGCATTTCTCGCATTCTCCGCATTCCTTCGAATCGCGGCAATCGTGCTGTCCGGAAAATAGCCGTTGGGATCCCCGGCGTTGACATAGTGATAATCCATCACGCCGGCGATCTCGGCAATGATGATCCGAACCGAATCGCCCGGCGCGAGCGTGTAGGGGCCGTACGACAACGTGTAGAAATTGAATCGGTTCCCCTTGTTCCCGAGCGCTGCTTGCGAATCGGGAGTCGTCGCAAACGCGTAGAACTTGTCCTTCCCGAGGAGGGGAGGATTTCGGAAGTATTCCAGATCCAGAAAGTTTCCCTGAAAACTTCCCCCCTTGTGCGAATCGATCCGAAGGACGTCCGGTTTGGGCGACGAGCGTGCGGGCTGTCCCGGTAGGGGACTTGCATACAGCGCCAGCCAGCCGAAGGCAGCAGGGGAGAACAATTCGTCACCGAATTTCTGCTTCCACGCTTGGGGGGGCTTGACGCAGAATTCGTACGCCCTTGGATGAGGCTCTTTGCCGCCATTGAGGTTGGTGGAGAACACGAGCTCATCGTTATCAATCCGGTGGTAGTAATCATGGTAGGCAGCCGGCTTCCAACCGAAAGCTCCCGCCTGAATTCCCCAGACATCGCAATGGAAATTGATGGTGCTCTTGGTAGAAACGGAAATGCCGGAATGGAAAACGAAGTAGACTCCCGAAAGCGTTTGTTTCGTCAACGCACTGTCGGGATGTTCGAGCAACTTGTTCGTCGACGTCGAGACATAGTTCCCCGTGTTCTTGAAGATGTAGTCATAGATGATGAAATCTTCATAGCCGGGATAGCTCCACACATAACTTCGGCGATAGACTCGAATGCCGGTATTCGTGTACCAGAAGCCATCAGTCATCTCCTCCGGCAGGTTCGGCTCAAATCCCGGTTCCTCACTAAGATTTCGGCGAAGCGTCAGCGGCTCCAGCGTGCTCGCAACCCCGTACGAGCCCCCGGGGAGGAAAGACTCCTGAAGGCCCGATTCGTACACTTCATACGGCGTCGGGGTTGGCTCGTACGTCGGCGGCCCCCACGGCGTCAACATATCCTTCACGACAATCCAGCACCCGCTCCGAAAGTTATGCATGTTCGCGTTCGCAAACGTGTTGACGGCGGCATCCTCATTCCCGAACGGGTGAGTGTACCCCTGGAAGCCAGGAAACATTCCGAACGGAGAGGCAACCAAGAAATCCCACGCCCCCAAGCTGCCGATCCATCCGTCATTCCGCACCAGCTCCCAAAGCCGACCGCGCCGGTGCTCCTTCTCTACGAGCGCTTGAGCGCGAAGACCCTGCGGAGGGAAGAGCACGAGCATCACTGCGACTGTAACGCCAATCGTTCGTAACCGACGGAGAGTTCTTGTTTTCGTCATAGTGCGCCTCAAACGCTCATCGAAGAGGGAGAATCAATCTCTAGAGTTCCAGCGCAAGCCCAAAGACATACGACCGCGGTAGATTTCTGTACTTGGCGGTGTCCAGAATCGGAACGCCGTTGGCCGTATGCGTGGGGATCCTCTCAAAGTCACTCAGAATAAAGGCCTTCTGGTCGGCCTGGGAAGCTTGCTCCATGGCACCGAAATTCAGCCACTTGTTGTTCAGAAGATTCGTAACCTGAATGAAAGCGGTTAATCTCACAGCATCATCAAACAGACTAACCCCCTTGCTGACTTTCAGATTCAATCTCTGGTCAACCGGCCTCATTTTCGATGTGCTGAAGGTCGAGTCGCTGTACTTGAAAACGTCCCCCAAGATCTGGTTGTTTGGAAAAACGGCCAGGTATTCCGCTGAGATGAGGAGATCGTCGAAAACCCCCGATAGGAGGCGTGAGTTTGGAGGAATGTGGATAAAGATCGCTCCATTGAGTCGCGGATTCCGGTGTTGGATGGCGTCTCCACTGGGGCCGTACACGTTTCTATCAGGATAGATGACGACCGGATCGCCGCTTCGACCGGCAATGCCGAGTTGGGTGCTGAAGTTCAAGTACCCTTGAACGTGGTGGTACGGAAGCATCCTCAAGGAAACTTCCAACCCACGCTCATCAGCATAGTCCGCGTTCCCGTTCGTTCGATAAGAAATGCCCTTGCTAGGGTCCGAGATTTGCACGGGGCGAACCGTGTTCGCCATATCTTTATAATAACCGGTCACATCGAGGGTGAAAACATCGGCAAAGTTTCGCTCGATACCGACTTCAAATTGAACTTCCTTCATGGGCTTCGTTCTGCGATTCCCCAGGATGACCGGCAGACCCGTGTTGGGATCCAGCGCTCGAGTGAGACTCCCCTGCGCCTCCTGTTCACTATAGCCTTCCCCATAGTCGCCGAATTTCCCCCGCTGAAAGAAATAGCCGTACGAGAAATGAAGGACGGTCCGCTCATCTATCGGATGGGCGATCCCCAGCCGGGGGCTCAGCTGTGAAAAGGTCCTTGTCGGCTCCCTCGTCGAATCGAAGGGATCAAAGGGATTCGTATAGACTGTGTCATTAGGGTTGTAGAAGTCGAAGCGTAAGCCGGGATTCATGATGAACCCACCGAACTCCAGCTTGCTCTGTACCCATACGGCGCCTTGGTAGGGCTTGAGAATTCCTTGGTCAATAAAAGGGCGCTTCGACTCGTTAAAGTGGTGAAAATTGTAGGAGCTCAACTCCACACCGGCTTCAAGCTTCCAGTTCTTGTCGATCTGGTTCGTATACCGAGTAGCGATCTTCCATTCGGTATTTGTATCGTTGTTGCGGTTGTAGTACCCCAGGGTATTGAACCCGATGGGATTAGCATACCCTCCTGCGATTGGGGTTCCGGCAGCGTCGACCGCGCGGACGTTATCCGTTCGTGTCACGCCCGAAGCATCCCAGCCACTCGGATCGTCGGGGAAGACGTCGACTTTCCTGAATGCTTGTGCGCGCGAGAGCTCTACTTCATACATCGAGTAGGCGTCCAGAACGTGGGAGAGTTTGATGGACTCCATATCGGTCCGGGAATCGGGCAGGCCGGCATAATCATAGTAGGCATAGCGCGACTGGTATCCGAAGTTCTTGGCGTAATCGTAGTCAGGATAGTCAGAGATGCCCCAGGAGGTCTTCTCCTTGCCGTAGAAGCCGGTGAGATAGAGTTTCATCGAGGGATTCAAGGCGTAGGTTACTTTCCCCGTTCCTGTAAAGAACTCTCCTTTCTTACGATACGAATTGCCAAAGAGCGGCGCTTGCGACCTGTACTTTCCACTGAAGAAGAAGTGCATTCCCTCCACGCCAGGAACCGGGCCGCCGAAGCTCGATTCAAACTGATACGTGGGGATATTGGCATAGTCCGTAAGGGGTTGATGCGTCGCGAGATAGTCCTGATATGCTTGTTCCGGTGTCCAGATCGACCGGGCATCGTTGCCGTACACGCCGTTCGGATCCACCCATTGATCGGGATGGTCGATCCACCACTGCAGATGTCGCGCATTCGTGTTTTCCCAGTACAGCGTTGTGCTCCGGTCATAGAGACCGACACCCCAGTGCCTGACCCCAGGGGGCGTATACCGGCCCTCGACAAAGAGGTGATACTTCGTTCCCCCCTCCTTCGTTATGATCTTCACTACTCCCGACTGCGCCTCGCCGTACTCTGCATTGAACGATCCCGTAATTACTTCCATCTCCTTGATCGAGCTCAGGTTGAAATTTACATAAGCGGTTTGATCGAGCGGATTTCGGGCCCTTGCCCCGTCGACCAGAAACGCCACCCCCTCGAGCGTCCCGCCACGGACCTTCATCACGCCGTTTTCCACAGAAACGCCCGGAAGCGTGGAGAAAACCTCAGAGAAGTCCGACGTCGTACGAACCGCAAGCTCCGATGCTTCCACAATCACGCGTGATGAAGTGTTGTCCTTCTCGACGAGCGGCCGCTGGGCCGTCACCACAATTGAGAGCGGCAACTCTAAGACCGTTTCCGACATCTCGAAATTAACCTCCGTGGTCTGATCGTCATGCACTTTGACATCGTTCACGATGATCTCTCGGTAGCCAATCATGGTCGCCTTCAGGGAATACGTCCCCACCGGGACGTTGGCAATGAAATATTCACCGACCACATCGGTGGCTCCCCCCCTCGTCGTCCCAACGATGACGACATTCGCGCCAATGAGGGGCTCCCGTGTCTTGGCATCAACGATCTTCCCGAAGATCTTGCCCCCTGCAGCATGCGCACGGACCGATGCGCCAACTATGATGAAGAGGAGCGTGACGAGGAAAATTGACGCTCGCCGATACGATTGGCGTTCCAAGGATGCCACGTTGTTCATTGCACACCTCAGCAAATAAGCGCCGGTCGCACGGACGCAGACGGCGCCAGAGAGATAAAGACTAAAATCCGATGACCGCCTTCACAAATCCTTCCTTCTTAGCAGAAGCAATCTCAAAGGCTGTGTTGATCTCTCGTAAGGCAAAACGATGCGTGATGAGTGATTTCATGTCGAGCTTTCCCGCTTCGAGCAATTGCAGTCCGAGCCTCATGCCCTCGACATACACTGAGGCACTGCGCGTATGGCCGTTGATGATCTGAAATGCCATCCAGTTCCAGTACCCCCAATTCACCCTCCGCGCCTCACCCTGATGGAAACCGAACACCTCCAGCTTACCCTCCATCCGGACCAAGTTCGTGACAAGATCGAGTGTCTGCTGGCTTCCTGCCCCTTCCACGCCGATGTCGACTCCCCTTCCGTTCGTCAGTTCCTTTACTGCGCTCACGATATCCGATGACTTCGGGTTCAGAGTATGGGAGGCGCCGAGTTTCGTCGCCAGTTCGAGGATCGTCTCACGGGTGTCCACCGCAATCAACAGTCCGGCTCCGCTGATCTTGAAGAGCTGCAGCATAATCAATCCCATGAAGCCACACCCGACGATACAGACGCTGTCATGGAGTTGCGGATCGGCCTTCCTCACACCGTTCACCGAACACGCGATCGGCTCCCCCAACGCCCACTCAAAGAGCGTCTCCTTCTTGAGCTTGTAGAGGTACGCCTCCTTGCTGACGAAATACTCCGCGTAGCTCTTCCCCTCAGACCACGCCGCGACGTGATCCCCGACAGCGATGCTGGTGACGCCGCTCCCGATCGCTGCAACAATGCCGACGGGCTCATGGCCGATGAACCGTGGGAATTCCAGACCGATCGCCTTTCCTTCCCACATGTCAAGCTCCGACGTGCAGATACCGCTCGCCTTCGTCTGAACAAGAACCTCGCCGTGCCCGACGTCGGGCAGGGGTCGTTCCTCAAGCGTGAAGAGATGGGGCCTTTGAAGAATCGCTGCTTGCATAAGTTCGATCGAAAATTACGCGCGTTAACTCCTGAGGAGGCCGGTGCGGGACCACTTCTGATCCCGCACCGGAGCCTCGGTCGGAGACATGACCTTCTCTCACGGAGCGGACTATTTCACGAGAACCATCTTACGGCTCAGCACAAGCCCGTTCTCACCCGTGAGGCGATAGATGTACACGCCGCTGCTAAACCTGCTCGCGTTCCACTTTGCCTGATAGACACCGGCAGGCTTCACGCCATCGAAGAGCGTCGCGATCCGCTGCCCGAGAATATTGAAAACCTCTAGAGCAACCCTTCCGCGCGTCGGAACAGCGAACTCGATGATGGTCTCCGGATTGAACGGATTCGGGTAGTTCTGGCTGAGGCGCATCGTCGTGGGGACCGAAGGCGACGCTATCGGTTCCACGCTCGTCGGAGTCAAAGATGTAACAAGTTCCAGGAGCGCCCACGCACTTGAGCTGGCCAGATTGTAATACCCGGGATCCGCTCCCCATTCAGGCACCGGAACCCCTTGCGGCTGAACAAACGGAGAGTCGACCACCGACGGCTGCCAGCAGTAATACGCATACGCATCGTGGTGCGCCGTATCCGAAACAAATGACCCCGTGCTCCCGCCGATGTTGAAGCCGATCCTCGTACCGAGCGAGGCGTGCGGGTTATAGACAGCGAGTTCAACGTTCCAGACGCCGGTCGTCTTGTTGATCGATGTGGCCCATCGAGCGATGTCACTCGCGTGAAATACCCTCTGGGTGTCGGCCGGGAACCGCTTGTACTCA
>Ga0315268_10005973_pt1 | contig 13004 bp, 9 predicted proteins | sample C1_top_MG_FD_204535 | JGI IMG/M metagenome (GOLD analysis project Ga0315268, IMG submission 204535) | Sediment microbial communities from Yellowstone Lake, YNP, Wyoming, USA - C1_top | ecosystem: Environmental > Aquatic > Freshwater > Lake > Sediment | place: USA: Wyoming | collected 2017-08-01 | reverse complement strand
TGGGCGACTTGCAAGAATACCTCACCAACTTGGTTAACCACATGAGGCTGAACAATTATGTGAAATTCCGCTTTGAATTCATCCCTGAGGAAGAACGAATTCTTCATTACGCTGCTTGCGACGTTGCGGTTTTTCCAAGTCTTTACGAACCTTTTGGAATAGTCGTGCTTGAAGCAATGAGCATGGAACGGCCAGTTGTGGTTGGCGCTGCGGGTGTTAGTGGGATGCGAGAAATAGTCATTCCGAGCGGTGAGGAGCAATGCGGCTATCACGTTGATCCGAGCAGTCCCGCTGATATTGCATGGGGCATAACAAGCACTTTGGAAAACAATGAAAGAAGAAAATGGCTCGGAAAGAATGGTAGACGCCGAGTGTTACACGAGTTTACTTGGGACAAGATAGCTGAAAGGACATTGGAACTTTATGAACAGCTAGTCAAGCGTTAGTTTCAATTCCCGCATTAAGACAAGATTTTGAAGGTGGTAATTTTGACCGCTGGTATTGTTAGTTCAAGGGAGAAAGTCGCAAGAGAAGCTGCCACTCTCCTTTATTCTGGAATTGAAAAAGAATATAAGCAAGCGAAGTTGAAGGCTGCAAAAACATATGGGCTTCACTATCTTCCCACAAACCTCGAAGTTGCAGTTGAGCTTGACAAGATAGCAGAGGAGAACGAAGGTTCAACCAGGCAGGACCGCTTGGTTTGCATGCGGAAAGAAGCTTTGAAAACTATGAAGCTGCTAGCAAAGTACGACCCTGTTCTAGTTGGAAGTGTCTGGCGAGGCACGATCCATCGTGACAGTGACATAGACATAATTGTGCACTACAGCGAACCTGAAGATGTTGCAAAGGCTCTGGAGCAAAGTGGTCTCAAAGTACTGAGGACGCAATGGGCTGCCGTGACAAAGCATGGTAAGAAGAAAGGGTCTTTTCACATATACCTGAAATCTCCGGTTGGAGAAGAAATCGAAATTATTGTGCACAGTCCAGAAGAAGCCTGTCTTAAGGAAAAATGCGAAATATACGGAGACGACGTTTCTGGTCTTCGCATTCAAGAATTGGAGAAAACAATGAAAGAAAGTCCCACTCAAAGATTTGTACCGTTCTAGTCTTCAGCCATAATCCTACGTCATCGTACGGTTAGTACCTGTTGATTAACAGTTCTTCAGTTTAAAAAAGACGTTTAAATATCGGTTTTTCCCTGAATAGACTTAAGAAACGTTGCTAGAATTGGAGGCGCGAGCGTGGAACTCGACAAAGAAACTCTCAAAAAGATGTTTCCAAACCTAGCCAAGCAACTACAATCTGACGAGAACAAAGTTCCGGTGAACTCTGTGCGGACTGACTCTGAAACTGCAGAAAAAGCGGCTGTCTCACAAAAATATGTTCATTACATGCCTGACGTGATAGATTATATTCGGCGTTGTGACACACGGAAGCAAGCGGAAGAGATTGTCGCGTATATGGAGAAAAGAGGCGAGATAAAGAAGCAGTATGCTGCAAGGCTTAGAAGGCAACTTGGGGAAAAGGATGTGAGAAGCTTCGGTTCCAAGAAGGAGGAAGGTTACTACCTTAACCACGGCGAGCTATGACTGAAATACGAGAAATGTGCATCGTAAGCCGATATTTGCATGATCTGTGGTTCTTCAGTTATTCTTGAACGCGAATGGTTAAGTATATACGTAAGCGACGTAGTGTAATTCTAAAAGTAAATAAATGGGCTGGTCAATAAGTAAGGAGCCTAAGACCTTGGCGATCTAGTGGAGGAGAATCGAGTGAAGAGAACAGCGTTGCCATTCATTGCATTGACTGTTGGTGTGATAGTCTTCGTGTCTATTTCATTTAACTTCAGAATTGTCGGAGCAAGTCCTGATTACAGCATACAGCGCGTTAACCACACCATACAGGTCCTTTATAATGGGTATATTCTCATAAATGACACTATAGAAGTATCCGGTCAGGTTTCAGACAGTTTTCTCATGGGGTTTCCACATGAATATGGTCCACGCATCCTTAGTGGAAAAGCCTATGATGCTTACGATAACACCTCGTCTTATTCAGTCAGTCTAGATGTGCCCTTGGAAGGCCACGTTGGTTTTTATGGCGTGAAAATTGATTTTTCACAGAAAACGCCTCAAGCCTTCACGGTTCAATTTCTGTTATCAAATGATCTTCTCACCCAAAACCCTAGTAACGTGACCGTCTTTGCTTTGGATTTTCCAGCATTCCCCAGCTTAACACAATCAGCAGCTGTTTGCAATGCCTCAGTTGTTTTGCCTGAAGGCACACAGTATCTGGCAGGAACCGTTAATCAGTTTATCTATAGCACCGAAAACTTGGCTGCGTTTACCTACAACGCATCTAGCGTGATTTTCATGGTTTCGGATGCCAAATTGATACAGGTTTTTGACATAACCCAGCTGAACCGTGAGATAACCGTAAACGAGTTTGGCGGAATAAGCAGCTCAGACTCCTATTACTTAGTAAACAAGGGACCGAAAACGGTAAGTCTTATTGATGTAGTTCTGCCTCCTAACGCCTCGGATCTAAGCGCTCAAGATCAGTTCGGCAGAAAGATGAACACGCCAACACCGATTTACACAAGCCCAAACTGGTACGAGATCAATCTTACTTTGCCGATGGAAATAGGTAGGAACACCACGTTTACAGTCAGCTACGGCTTGCCGAGTGAGGTCTATTTTGAGGCACTGAAACAAGCTAACACTTTCGCCGTTAACATGACTCTATTCCAAAACTTGGGATACTATGTCGATCAAGTGACCGTTGACTTCGTCTTGCCAGAAGGTGCAAGACTAGTGAGCTATACAGACACTCCGGCCGGAGATTTATACGGCATCGGAAAAGGCGTTTTCCAGGAAACAGTTACCGTGGGCAGGCAAGGCGTGTTTTCCTTGAACAGCTTTACGGTCAGCATTGCGTATGAATACGATCCCCTGTGGCTGGCCTTTCGTCCCACGATGTGGGTTTGGGCTTTAGCAATTGTGGGATGTGCAGTTGCCATGATTTGGCAGAGGTCCAAAGCTCCGATCGGCATCGCTGTGCCTGCAACTGTCTCAAAGATTCAACCAGAATTTATAAAATCATTCGTAGACAAGTATGAAGAGAAGATGAAGATAGTTTTTGAAATCGATTCACTTGAAACCAGAGTGCAAAAAGGAAGAATTCCTAGGCGTCGCTACAAGGTACAGAGGAAGACTCTGGAAATGCGTCTCAGCACGTTATCAAGAAGCCTGACAGAAGTCAAAGAAAGGATGCGTTCGGTTGGAGGGCACTATGCTGATCTGATGCGACAGCTTGAAGTTGCAGAGACCGAACTTAGTGATGTTGAGGCTAACGTCAAAAGCATTGAAGATCGTCACGGTCGTGGAGAAGTCTCGCTAGAGGCTTATCGGAAACTGTCGGGAGATTACCAGCGTAAAAAAGAAAAGGCTGAAGCAACGATTAACGGAATCCTCTTAAGACTACGCGAAGAAATCCGTTAGGTGCTAGACTCTTTAGTTGAACTGTATTGGTCAGTAACAGAACGTTTCGAACGTTCGACGCTCGCGCGCGCATTGAGAAGCTGACCAAAGAAGGCAAAGTAAAAGCCCAGAAGCCGAAAGACGAAAAGTCGAGAGCTGCAAAGCTTTACGGCTTGCCCTAGTACGCTTGTTTGTAGCCCGCGCTTGTTGTATGTTTGAAATCTTGCGTGCCTCTAGAAACGTTTATACGCGCGTCCCTTCAATGCGATGTTTCAACGTTTAAACAACGTTTGAAAACTGAAAAATAGAGTAATAGAAGAAGGTATCGTAAAATGGTGAAAATAGTAGTTGATAATGCGAAATGCAATGGAGACGGAACATGCGTTGACACATGTCCAGTAGGTGTCTTCGAAATGAAAAATGGTAAGTCCGTTCCAGTCAAAGTTCAGGAGTGTTTAGTGTGCAGGGCATGCGAAGTGCAATGTCCCGAGAGCGCAATTCAAGTAATCGAGTAAACATAAGACTTGACGAAGCCGCTTTTCGAAAAATCGCCTAAGAATGCGAAACGATATGAAATTGTTTGGGTTTCGTAAACCTGTATTATTCTACTGCATAGTTTTCAATGAAATTCTGATTTAGAGGTAACGGAAATAGTGAAAATAGTGGTTGATAATGCAAAATGCACCGGGTGCGGTACGTGCGCAGATACATGTCCGGTTGAGGTCTACGAAGTCAAAGACAAGAAATCTGTCCCAGTGAAACCTCAAGAATGTCTAGTGCGCAGAGCATGCGAAGTGCAGTGCCCAGAAAGTGCAATCCAGGTAATTGAGTAACCCCAATCCTTTAACCAAAAAACTGCATCCTGAGAAATCACAGATATTCCAAAAACCTCTCTGAACCTTTTTCTCCTTTTTTGGGCCTTTTCAACTTGCATCCCGACTGTTACATTGCTCACCGGAGCACTTCCGCTTACAGTGTATCGACCAACGATCATTTTTCCGATTGCCAACACAGCTATTCTTCCAACGGCCTTGGGGTCGCATCCTCCTCAAAGAACCGATACTGACTTGCCCTTGCATAGATGCTGAATTAACAATGATCTCGTAGACTTCGCACTGGCATGAAGCTGATCGCGCGTTGATGATTGCCTGAAGACCTGTTGCTGATCTCGGACGGTCAGCGCCCGGATTGTGCTGATAGTATTTGGATGAGAAGACAATCGCTGTTCTATTCATACGAGACTATCTCTTTGAAGATTTTTCCAAACGCTTCGTGTAAGTATCCTTTCACTGATAGTCCTTCGTTTCTGGCAATGTTCTTAAGAGCGTTGTTCACGCCCGTTGCATACTGCACGGCCCTCTTCGGTCTATCTGTTACCCGTTTTCTTAATCCTAAGTTTGTGGCCAATTGTCTTACCACCAATTTTCTCTTGGTGTCGGTTTTCGGTTCTATTTTAAAGTTCAAGGGCAATCCGAGTGCGAATTTCGCTATTTGAAACGTTGCAAAAGGCAATCGCAATTCAACATTGTGAGAGCTGCAGATTTTGGTGTCTCTTTCGATGTTGTTCTCATACATTTTGGTTATGTCGTTAAAGATGATTTCCTGTACTTTCTGGCTGCCAGACTGCATGTAATCGTCCACATATCGTCTATAACCAGCGAAAAGTTCATCTGCGCCTTGCCCTGCCAGCATAACAGCAAACCCCAAGTCACTCGCCCTTTTTGCAGCCCAATAAATCGGTATGCCTATGCTTGTCTGAACCGGGTCCGGTCTCTCAATCAGCCTCAGAACGTTCGCAACGGTATTTTGCACGTCCTCTTCTGTGTAAACGTAGGAATGAATTGGGAGTCTTAGCTCATCTGCCACTTTCTTTGCATGTTCTGTTTCAGGCTGGTTTTCTAGGCTTACGTGTATCAGGTGAGCATCGACTCCGCAGTTCTTAGTGAGGAAGGCGATTATGCTGCTGTCTAGTCCTCCGGAAAAGGCGACGGCGCATTCTTTCAAGTCTGACACGCGTTCTCTAACAGATTTTTGCAGGTGTTTCTGAAGTTTTTCAGATGCGTCTTGCATACTTATGGGTCTAGGTCTAGGGCTGACAAGTGTCCTTGCAGGGGTGAACTTAAAACCGCGTCCGTCGATGAGCGCCAGATGCCCCGGTGGAAACGAGTCTGACTTTTCCACTCCAATTGTCCATAATGCTTTGCGTTCAGAAGCCAGAGCTATGAAATTCTGGTTTTCACCAAAGTAGAGCGGGCGCATGCCAATACTGTCTCTGCCTGCGACAAGTCTTTCGGTTTCAGCAATTATGAAAGCATAATCGCCCTTTGTTTCCTTGATAAAGACCTTGGCGTTGTCTTCATGATTCGTCTTCAACTTTCTTGCTGCGACTTCCGCATCGAAATTCTTTGCATTCGCTGGGTAGATTCTTCCATCAAAGGTCACCGTGGCGTTTGTCAATTTCAGAGGTTGCGGTCTGTCCCGCGGAAGAATTCTTGAGAAACTATATCCTATGACTGTTGGCGACTGTATTCTTCGAAGTCGAAGAGTTCCTGTGGATTCTGCCATCTCAATCATGGCAGGCGAGGCTATCGCGTAACATTCCGAGTCTCCCGGCATCCCTGCTTCAAGCATGGCAATTGCTGTTTCTGTTACATTTTCACCTGTTTTGCTGACGACGGCTACCATTTTACTCATTTTGTAGAGCCTTCAAACCCAAAGTGCTGTCTAATAGTTTGGCAAAGCATTAATCTTTAGTCATCTTATCTTTTTTTGCGAGGGACACAAATATGCCAATTCTTCCCATTGACACGGGCCGCTACGGAACCTCGGAGATGAAAAGAATCTTTGAAGAAGAGGTACGTATCCAAAGAATGCTTGATGTGGAAGCTGCTTTGGCTTTAGCCCATGCCGAGGTCGGTAACATTCCCCCGAAGGACGCCGAAAAGATCGCGGCTTTGGCCTCTTTGAAACACGTCAAACTTGGTCGAATCAAGGAGATTGAAGCCGAAATAAGGCATGACGTTACCTCTTTGGTTAGGGCACTGGCAGAAGCAAGCGGGTCAAGCGGAGGGTACGTACATCTTGGGGCAACAAGCTATGACATTGTGGACACGGCTAATGCGCTTCAAATGAAGGACGCCTTGGAAATAATTGGAAAAAGGTTAGATGCTTTCGAGAGGATTCTTATGGAAAAGGCTTTGCGATACAAATCCACGTTAATGATTGGAAGAACCCATGGTCAACACGCTTTGCCTATTACGCTGGGCTTCAAATTTGCGGTTTGGATGCGTGAAGTTTCAAGGCACATGCAAAGACTCAATCAGTGCAAGGAGCGGGTTCTGGTTGGAAAGATGAGTGGAGCGGTGGGCACTCAAGCAGGTCTGGGTGACCACGCAGTTGAGATCCAACAGTTTGTCATGCAAAGGCTAGGCATCAAATCTGCAGATATTTCCACACAGATTGTTCAACGAGACCGCCACGCCGAACTCGTTTCTCTGATGGCCTTGGTTGCTTCTTCACTAGAGAACTTTGCCACCGAAATCCGCGAGCTGCAGAGACCTGAAATCGCTGAACTTTTCGAGTATTTTGAGGTGAAAAAACAGGTCGGTAGCTCGACGATGTCTCAGAAAAGGAACCCCGAGACGTGTGAAACAGTCTGTGGCTTGGCCAGAATCGTGAGAAGTCTCGTAATCCCAGCTCTTGAGAACGTTACAACGTGGCATGAACGAGATCTAACTCAGTCTTCTGCAGAACGTTTCATTCTTCCCGAAGCGTGCATCTTAACGGATCACATTCTTTATTTAATGTGCAATGTTGTAGCTAACTTGCGCGTTGATGAACAACGCATGTTCAAAAACGTTGATTTGACTAAGGGGCGAACTATGTCTGAGGCAGTGATGATCGCATTAACAAGAAAGGGCATGAGTCGTCAAGAGGCTCATGAGTTGCTCAGAAGGTTGACGATTAAAAGCGAAAGAGAGGCTCGATCTTTCAAGAGAATACTCTTGGAAGACAAGGTCGTGGGCAAGAAACTGAACAGAGGCGAGATTGACCGAGCCTTGAACCCTAGGAACTATCTGGGCAATGCAATAGAGCAGGTTGAATCCATGGTTAAGAAAACCGTGGAGGAGGGTAGAATCAGAGGATAGATATGGCTGAAAATTTGTATGATCGATCGGGGTCAAATAGCCAAAAACCAGCGAAGTCACAGCTTTAAGTCACTAGTATTCTGTCAATGCCTTTTGCTTCCATTCGTCCTCTCTTTCAAGCTTCTCCCAAGCTTCCTTCTTAATGAAGCCGCCGAGCTGTTCCTTTATTTTCTTCGCGAGCCTAGGTCCTATCAGCGGTAAGTTTATCAAATCTTCGATTGGCGCACGCTTTATGTCTTCGACCGTTTTGTATCCCGAATTGTATATTATGCGCCCGCGGACTCTGCCAACCCCTTCTAGTTTTACGAGTGGCAGGAGCTCTTTTTTCACGCCTTTCTCGACTCTTTGTCTGATCTCTTGGGTTTGAGGTAGCATCTGTTTGTGGCCGAAGAGCATCGTTAGTTCATGCGTGGCGTGAAGTAGCCATTTCGCGTTTTCAATCGTTCTGTAGAGGTCTCCGGGCTGCACTCTAAATCTTTCTATCAGCTCGTCCTCACTTATCTCTTCGATCCACGCCTTCAGAGTCATAGCTGTTTTCATTTCCCCGAGAAATTCTTCGTAGGCTATTCTGTCTTCCCATTCGCCAGGCACGTCGGTTAGAAGTTCTGTTTTGTGTTCTTCCATGAAAACTGTTACTTCATCCATTTCTCTCGAATAAGGTCGCAAAACTGGACCCATGTCAGGCGTGTGAGCAATCATATGCAGGAAGCTTATGTCTGTCAAAAGGTCAGGTTTTCGCTTCAGTGCATCGCGCATTATGACCGCTGAAACAGGGTCTATGTAGAGTTCGCTTACCCGTTTTCCAAACTTTGTGGCGTTGATGTTTTCGCCCATGACTTCAATCATGTCTTCATCATACAGGTATTTGAGAATCTTGGAAATGATGCCCTTGATTGCCTGCGTGTCGTATTGATAAGCGTAGAAGGTTTTGCCAAAAAACTCGTAGATGCCATTTTCTGTGTGGGCGAAATCCGCCGCGATTGTTGCGAGTACGTGAGATCTCAGGATCCTTTCAACTGCAAGTCGTGACCAAATGCGCTCTGGTCGTGCAAGGACATAGCTCTCAATCAGATAATCCGCTTCGTCATTGGTTTTAGCTATGAGTATGGCTTCGCCAGTCTTGTCGTATTTTGGTCTTCCCGCCCTGCCCGCCATCTGTTTATACTCTAGGACGCTTATCGGGTAATACCCGTATCCAGCCTCATACCTCCTATAATCTTGGATGACGACTGTTCTGGCAGGTAAGTTTACGCCGAAAGCCAGCGTAGGTGTGGCGGTTAAAACTTTGATTTTTCCCTGTCGAAAGGAGTCTTCAATTATCCTGCGGTGCCCGCCGCCTAGTCCAGCGTGATGGAAGGCCGTGCCGCGTTTGACTAACTCTGCAAGCGATTCGCTGAGTCGTGTTCTTTCACCTGCTACTAGGATTCTGTTTGCTTCGTGTTCTAGGGCCCGTTTAGCAGGTTTTGATAGAATCTCTTCAACTTCGCCTGCTAGCTTCTTTGCGAGCGTGGCTGCATTCTTGCGGGTGGACGTAAACACCAGTGCTTGTCCGCCAGTCTTAACAGTGCTTAACACGAGATTTATCAGTGAATCTCTAGTTCTTTTCTCAATTTTGCGTGCGTCCCCATCTTTGTACTGAATCTCCTCTTGTAGAAGCACTCCTTCCTTTAGGGCGACTGGCCGCCATTCCGTGGTAACGTAGTCTGCCTTAAGCCACTGAGCAATCTCATCAACATTGTTGATCGTTGCGCTTAAGGCCAAAATCTGCATGTCCGGGTTGACTTGCATGAGTCTTGCTAGAACAACCTCAAGTGTAGGTCCACGTTCAGCCTCATTTAGTAAGTGTATTTCGTCGGCAACCACGAGGGAAATTTCGTCCATCCACTTCGCTCTGTGCCTAAGGAGCGAGTCTGCTTTCTCATTGGTCGTGATGATGATGTCGTATCGTTCCAGCCAGGGATCTGTGCTGTCAAAGTCGCCTGTGCTGATGCCTACTCTTATTCTTCTGTCATCCTTCTTCATTATGGTCGTGTATTTCCTGAACTCCTCGAATTTTTCGTTTGCTAAAGCTCTTAGAGGCGTGAGGTAGACTGTTTTTCCATTTTTCTCCAGTATATGTTTAAGCGCGCAAAGCTCGGCTACCAACGTTTTCCCGGAAGCTGTCGGGCTCGCTAGAACAAGGTTTTTTCCTTCCAGTGCCCCTGCTTTTATGGCTTCTTCTTGTGGAGGATAAAGCTCAGCAATTCCAGATTTGATTACGAGTTCCTTGACTGCCTCGGGTATTGATAACTCTGCTATCTTCACTATGACGCGCCTGTTTGCTCTAATACAACAGCATTAGTGCAGTGATAATTTAAAGGGTTGCGCAAACAGCAATTTTGTTGTGGGGTATGTTTTTCTATTAGTAAGCATGATACTAAAAAGTGAAGAATGCGATTTGCTACAGGGAAGCAGGGATAAGCATGATTGAAAATGTCAGAGAGCTGTTGAAGGCTCACGAAGGCTTGAAGCATGAAGTCTACTTGGACAACGAAAACTCTAGCCTTGTTCCTGAGGAAGTCGTGGAAGCAATGCTTCCTTACTACAACAAACAGGCATATGGAAACCCGACGCTCACGCATAAACCCGGCTGGGAAGCCTTTGAAACAATAATGGAATCTGCGCAGAAAATGGCGACTTTCCTAGGATGTAAAACGCTTGAAGAAGTCAACTTCACGCCCGGAGAGACTGAGGCCAACAACCTTGCCCTAATAGGGGCAGCTCATTTGATGAAGGATAAAGGCAAGAAAATCGTGATCTCAGAAGTCGAGCCCATAAACGTGTTAAACGTCACCGAGATGCTTCAAAAAACCGGGTTCACAACAACCAAAATCCCAGTTAGCAGTGAAGGCTTTATTGACCTCGAGAGACTGAAGGAAGCCGTGGACAACGAAACAATTCTCACAAGCATCTCAGCCGTAAATCACGAGATAGGAACGATACAGCCGATAAAAGAAGCGTTGAAGATAGTCAAAGACAAAAACCCTCGAACAATCTTTCACACTGACGCTTCAGACGCTTATGGAAGGATTCCCTTTAACGTACAAGATCTGGGTGTGGATCTGGCAACTGTAAGCAGCTACAAGGTTTTGGGACCGCGAGGAATAGGCGCGTTGTACGTGAAAGAACGCGTTAACATTGAAAGAATCTTGGAAGGCCAAATAGGAACACAACGGCTGTGGCCCGGAGTTGAGAATACACCTCTTATTGTAGGTTTTCTCAAAGCCTCAGAACTGGCTTTCCATAACTTCGGGAAAAACGTGGACAAACTATCGAAACTGCGCGACGAGTTGATTGATGGAGTAGTTGACGAAGTGCCAGATGTTATGCTTAACGGACCTAGGAGCGATAAGAGAGCACCTGACAATGTAAACATAAGTTTTCTGAGGTGTGAAGGGGAAGCGTTGACAATAGAACTGAGTCTGAGCGGGGTTTACGTTTCAAGCGGCAGCGCCTGTTCAAGAAGGTTGCTACAGCCAAGTCACGTTCTTGTGGCTATAGGCAGAAAGTTTGATGAAGCCCATGGCAGTATCTTGATGAAAGTTACGAGGTATCATACCGAAGAAGACATAAGCTATGTCTTAAAAGTTATCCCGAGAGCCGTCAACAGAATAAGAGGAATAACTGGCTCCACAGGAGTTGAATAGTAGTGTCACGTGCACCGTTGCCTTATAACCCGAAAATACTGGAACTGTTCAAGAACCCGAAGAATCTTGGGAAAATGGAGGATGCTACAGTTGTATCAGTTGCGGGAAACCCCATGTGCGGAGACATGATAACCTTCTATCTGAAAATCAGCGATCAAGATGTTATCGAAAAAGCATCATTCGAGAGTTATGGTTGTGCTGCGAACATAGCTACGTCGAGCATTGTGACGGAAATGATCAAGGGCATGAAGCTTGAAGAGGCTTGGAAAATCTCCTACAAAAGCGTGGCAGAAGCCGTAGGCGGACTGCCCAGCATCAAGTTCCATTGTGGTATTTTGGCTGTCGGAGCACTGAAAAGAGCAATCAGAAAATACTATGAGAAGAAGAAGGCAACGCCAAGTTGGTTGATTGCAGAACCGAGTTTTGAAGAAAAGCAAGCACTGGAAGAAGAGGAGTTGGCAAAAGTACTCTCGCGCAGAATGAAATTGGAAGAAGGGAAATGATGCTAGACCCGTACAAGATTCGTGATGACTTTCCGATTCTGAAACGGAAAATTAACGGCTATCCGCTAATCTACTTCGACAACGCAGCGACGTCGCAGAAGCCAAGGCAGGTCATTGAAGCCATCAAGAACTTCTATGAAAACCACAACGCGAACGTGCATAGAGCAGTCCACACGCTTTCTCAGGAGGCTTCAGAACTTTATGAGACCGCGCATGAAGAGGTAGCGAAGTTCATAAACGCCAAGGGCATGGAAGAGGTGATTTTTGTAAGAGGTACAACCGAAGCGATAAACTTAGTTGCCTACGCTTGGGGACTTCGCAACCTAAAGAATGACGACGAGGTCGTAGTGTCGCTGATGGAACATCATAGCAACATCGTCCCCTGGGAAATACTTTCACGAATAAACAGGTTCAGAATCAAATACATTGACGTGAACGATGACGGAACACTGAACCACGAGTCCTTTGAAAAAATCATCTCTAATAAAACCAAGATTGTCTGTTTGTCCCACGTTTCAAACGTCACTGGAATCGTGAATGACGTAAAGAGAGTCACAAAGGTCGCGCATGACCATGGTGCCTTGATACTTGTGGATGGGGCGCAATCAGTCCCGCACATGCCCGTTGACGTTAGGGAGCTTGACGCGGATTTTTTGGCCTTTTCCGGTCACAAGATGCTGGGCCCAACTGGGATAGGCGCACTTTACGGCAAGCGTGAGATCCTCGAAGAAATGGAGCCGTTTCAGGGAGGCGGTGAAATGATACGGGAAGTCTCCTTCGACCCCAAGTCAAGGCGTTGCTCTGTTGCGTGGAATGTTCTGCCTTGGAAATTCGAAGCAGGAACACCAAACGTTTGCGGCGGAGTCGGCCTAATGGAGGCGGTAAAATACCTGAACAGAATAGGCATGGAAAACGTGAAAGCACATGAGGAAACTCTAACCAAGTACGCTCTTCCACTCATGCAGAAATGCTGCGGGAAAATCAGAATCTACGGAACCAAAGACACCTCCGTCAAATGCGGCATAATACCCTTCGGCATCAACGGTTTAAGCTCACATGACATCGCGTTATTCCTTGATAACTACGGAATAATGGTCAGAAGCGGCTTCCACTGCGCACAGCCGTTACATGAGATATTCAAGCTGAGTTCGACTGCAAGGATTAGCTTCTACATATATAATACCTGTG
>Ga0315268_10005972_pt1 | contig 13004 bp, 10 predicted proteins | sample C1_top_MG_FD_204535 | JGI IMG/M metagenome (GOLD analysis project Ga0315268, IMG submission 204535) | Sediment microbial communities from Yellowstone Lake, YNP, Wyoming, USA - C1_top | ecosystem: Environmental > Aquatic > Freshwater > Lake > Sediment | place: USA: Wyoming | collected 2017-08-01 | reverse complement strand
GTAGAGATTGCACGAGTTGCGCACTTCAGGAAGACTGCCAGGGCCGAGCTCGGAACGCCGATGGCTTCTACCCCATCGAAGACGCCATTTCCGCCAAACGCAAAGTTTCCAGGCAAACCTGGGAATCGGAAATGCTCTGCCGGATGCCCAGCCAGGAAGGCCTGATTTACAAAGAGTTCGATATTTCCGTGCATGTGGTGGGAGATCCTTTTCCGGATGATCTACCGTCTGGCGAATAATTACGCGGGCATAAAAACCTCTCTCCGGCCTCGCCAGCGCTCCGAAGGAAGGGGATAAGCCTTTACCCCATGCTCTCCAAGCATTCCTGAAATGTTTGTTAATGGACATGCAAGGGGGCCACTGGTGGCCAGGTAAAAGGGATCCACCTGGTTAAAAAAATCAGACATGGTCACTCCTGGACCTTGGAGCGAACCCCCATTAGCCGCCGACCAACCAGCGGTTGGCTGGCACAAGCGAGCGTCGGTAGGCGGACATGGAAAGCAGACGGCATTGCCGGCTTACTTCCGAGGGTAATTTGTAAATAGCCCATGATCCGGTGGGTGGTTTTTAGTGATACCTATTGAATATCAGAACCCTAAACGGTGGGGGCAGGAGTGTGGATAGAGGGCAGTTAGCGCGCGTTGCCTCTTTGCGCATTTACAATGTGAAAGTATCTTTACGCTGCCTTATTCTTTGTCGCCGGGCATTCTATGGCTCAAGGGCTCTTAACCGGGTTCACCAGCCGGTGCAACCAGGCCCGCATCCCGGGTGAAATCGAAGTGAAGTGGATGACATAGTGTCTGGATGCCTCATCGAGAGGCTGAACGATCTTGGCATATACTTCTTCCGACCTGCCCGCCTCGGACTCAACCTCCAGTTGAAGCATTATGTTAGCGTGCTGCGGTAAATTGCCGGATGTCTCGACTATGGCCCGCCGTGGGGAAAGGCCGACGAGCCTAGCTTGATGCATCTGCTCACCGAGATGCTTATCGGTCAGGACTATGTAGTGAATCGGTAAGGGATCACCAAGCGTCGTGAAGATGGTTTCCCCCCCTGCGAGCAGAAGCTCCGGGTGGTCTTCGTGGCCCAGCAACTCACAACAATTGAGAGCCTCCCGCATACCCTTGGCGTGGACTTTGACTTCGTCACCGAGGATAAGGCCCTGTCCAGCTGCGTTGATCAAGGTTGGGGAGACCAGCACCTGCCCACCGACGGTGAAGCTCTCGATACGCGCCGTCAGATTGACCGCCCGCCCTACGACCCCGTACTTCGAGCGCTTCGCCGAGCCGATGTTGCCCACCACCACCTCTCCGGTATGTATGCCTATCCCCATCTCGATTTCGGGCCAACCCATTTTTAAGTTATGTTCGTTTACCCCGGGCATTGCCTTCTGCATCTCCAGGGCACAGCGGACGGCGCGCTGAGCCGCGTCCGGCATCACCAAGGGGGCACCAAAAAGTACGAAAATGGCGTCTCCGATGATCTCATCAATAGTGCCGCCGGTCCGGTGAATAAGCTCTACCATGGCTGAGAGGTAGTGGTTCAGCAAGGACACAACCTCCGTGGCCTCAAGCCGCTCCGCCAGGGCGGTGAACCCCCGCAGGTCGGACATCAGCAAGGTAACTTCGCGCTTCTCTCCACCAAGCTTGAGCCCTTCGGGTATATCGAGGAGGACTCCCACGATGTCGTCGCTGGTATAACGGCCAAAAGTCTCCCGGATGAATTGATTGCGACGCTCGAGCTGCTTATTTAGATCAACAAGTTGCTCCCGGGAGTCCTTCAGTTGCCGGGTCATGGTGTTGAAGGCGATGGAAAAGTCTCCCATGAAGTCCACCCGCTGCTCCAGATCACCCCCAGCGATCTGTTGCGTCTTCCAGGTCAGGTGCTTGAGGTTCGATTGGAGGGCCTTGAACAAATGGGTAACCGCCATGCGCCCCGCCATCGGGCGAATATCCAATTCTCCCTGGGCGATCTGCTTCATGGCTTCGGTGAAGATGGCGAACTCCACCAGGAAGCGATTCATATAGGTAAGAACCTGGCGGATCTCATTGTCCGGGAGGTCATCCGGTATCGGGATGGGTTGAGGGACTTTCCCGGTGCGAAGATGATGGAACGCTGCAGTAATCTGATCAAGAAGCTCCTCTTCAACCGCGATCATCTTGGAACCTCATTTGGGGTCAACCGTGAACCGGCAGACCCGGCCCCCGGAGCCCCAGCAGTCGACTTCCTTGACGTGGAAATCCTTCCCCGAGTAGGCGAGCAGGAGGCCCGCAATAAATCCCTCGTCATAAGTGCAGATCTCCTCGGAGCACACCGGAATCCCCGAGCAATCGAGGTCTTCAGCCACGGTGACCACAAAAGAGCCCTTCTCGTAGTCGGCCGATTCGACCCGGAAGATCCCGATGCCGAGCTCCTTCATTGTGCGCTGGAGATCGGTAAACAGGCCATCCAGGTCCTTCTTCTCCGTGAGGATGTTTTCGCAGTACTCTTGACCGGCTTTCTTTCCGGCTTCGAAGAAAATCGTGTCAGTCTTCTCGACCCCAAAATCCCGGATGAGGATGTCGCGCAGCGTGAACTGCATCAAACGATACACCACCACGTGCACCATCGGGCCGAGATTTGGGCGGCCTTCTTCGATATCACCAAGCATGCTCCATTCAAATTGGCTTTCTTCTCGTTCTTCTTTGAACATGTTCTTATTCTCCTCCCTCCGAGGTCATGCCGATTGGTGCCTAGGTTGCGTGCTTCCTGGTGTTGGATAGATTTTATCGTTGCGATGTTAAAGAGTTATCCTGAGTTTGCCAGCCGCCGCCCAGGGCCCGGTAGAGGGCGATGACGGCCAGGAGCTCGTTGGCCCGGTCCTGGGTTAGCTTGAGCTCGGACTCAAATAGCTGCCGGTCCGAATCCAGAACTTCCAGGTAGGGGGTCACTCCCCCATAATAGCGCTGATAAGCCAGATCGGTCTGCTGGCTCAAGGCTTTCACCTGTTTCCCTGATTCGAGGCGCACTTCCTTGAGCATACGCACCCCCACCAGGGAGTCGGACACTTCCCGGAAGGCTTGCTGAATGGACTTTTTATAAGTGAGAAGGGCTTCCTGGGTCACGGCCTCCGCCGACCGGACCCCGGCCCGGAGCCGCCCGGCCTGAAAGATCGGCTGGGTTATTCCCGGTGAAACAATATCCCAGAAACTGGCCGGCCCGGTGAACAGGCTTTTCAAGGCCGCGGACTCCCACCCGGAGGCGCCGGTAATCCGGATATTGGGAAAAAGCAGCGCCTTGGCTTCGCCGATGCGGGCGTTAGCCGCCACCAGGGTCTGCTCAGCAAAGCGGATGTCGGGGCGCCGCTCCAGGAGGGCAGAAGTTAGTCCGGGAGGAATGGTGACGGTTAAATCCTGCGCCAGTAGAGATTTACCCCGGGTGATGGGTCCCGGGTTCCGCCCCAGCAAGACCCTGATCCGGTTCTCTTGCTGTTCGATGGCCCGCTTCAGGTCGGGAACCACCGCCCGGGCCCCATATACCAGATTTTCCGTCATGAGCACCGGGGTCAGGGAATCCCAGCCATAGTCGAAGCGCGCCTTCACCAGCTTGAGGGATTCTTCCCGGACCTTCACGGTGCGGTTGCTGATCTCCAGTTGCTGGTCCAGGGCTCTAAGTTCGATATAAGCCCGGGCCAGGTCGGTCACTAGCGTCTGGATGACGAAGTTGCGGTTCTCTTCGGAGGCGAAAAACTCGGCCCGGGCGGCTTCGGTGGCCCGACGGATACGGCCGAAGAAGTCGATCTCCCAGGAGAGGTCGCCGAAGACCAGGCCGGCCAGGCGTTCCGTGCGAGGGACCCCCGGCGTGAAGCCCCGCTCCGAGGTCCGGATGCTCCCCATTTGACCGCCCAGATTCACTGAGGGAAAGAGGAAGGATCGCTGGATGACCACCTGCTCCCGGGCCTGGAGGACCCGTTGGGCGGCGATCTGGACGTCGTAGTTTTCCTTCAGGGCGACGCGGATCAACTCCTGGAGCTGGGGGTCCTTGAAGACTTCAAACCAGTTCAGATCCCCGAAGGAAGCTCCGGCCGGTTGCGTGGGGATATCCGGCCCCTGGCCCCGGAAATTGTCCGGCACCGGATAGTCGGGACGCTGGTAGTCCGGACCGACCGCGCAGCCGTAAATCAGCCAGAGGGTCAGCAGGATGGTCAGGGAGGCCCTCATGACTTGTCTCCTTGATCGACAGGGGCATCGGCCGGGGCGGCGACAGCCCCCGGGTGCTTCTTGCCCTTGCGGTGAGCTAATTTCTCCACCACATAAAAAGTGACCGGGATAAGGAAGATGGCGATAACGGTGGCCGCAGCCATGCCGCCGATGACTGCAGTGCCCATGACCTTCCGGGCGATGGCCCCGGAGCCCGAGGCCAGGGCCAGAGGTATGCACCCCAGGAGAAAGGCGAAGCTCGTCATGAGAATGGGGCGGAGCCTGAGGCGCGCCCCCTCCAGGGCCGCCTCGGCGAAATCCCTGCCTTTCTCGTATTCCACCTTGGCAAACTCGACGATCAGGATGGCGTTTTTCGCTGCCAGGCCGATGAGCAGGATCAAGCCGATCTGAGCATAGAGGTTAAGCTCCATGCCCCGCAGGAATATCGCTAAAAAGGCCCCGCAGACTGCTATGGGCGTGCCCAACAGCACGCTAAAGGGCAGCGACCAGCTCTCGTACTGGGCCGCCAGAATCAAAAATACGAACAATATCGACAGGGCAAAGACGACCCAGGGTGGCACGCCTTCCTGGGCCTTCTTCTCCTGATAGGACATACCCAGGTAGTCGTAGCCCATCTCAGACGGCATAGTCTCTTGGAAAACCTCCTCCAGGGCCTTCATCCCCTGGGTGGAACTGTACCCGGGTCTAGTGACAGCGTTGATCTGCACGGAGCGGTAGAGGTTGTAGCGCATGGTGAACTCCGGCCCGGAGCGCTGCTCCAAACTGATGAGGGCGCTTAAGGGTACGGAGTCGCCGTTCTTGTTGCGCACGTAGAACTGGCCCAGCTGTTCGGCTTCGGCCCGGTATTCCCCTTCGGCCTGGACGTACACCTGCCATTGACGGCCGAAGCGGTTGAAGTAGTTGACGAAGTAGCCGCCCATAAAGGCCTGCAGGACCCGGTAGACCTCGGCGATGTCCACGCCTTGCTTGAGCACCTTATCCCGGTCCACCTTGACGAAGATTTGGGGCACCGTGGGGACGAAAGTGGTGGTGACCCGGGAGAGCTCCGGACGTTTCTGCGCCGCCGCCAGGAACTTCTGGGTGTTCTCCCAGAGAAACTTGATGTCTTTACCGGCGCGATCCTCCAGGATGAAGGTAACCCCGCCGGCCGTGCCGATGCCGGGGATGGCTGGCGGCGAGAAGGCAAAGGCGATGCCTTGGGGGAGCTTGCTCAACTCACGGTTGAGGGTGGCCATGATGGCCTCGTACTTCTCCTCGGGCTTTTTCCGCTCGTGCCAGGGCTTCAGGGTCACGAAGAAAAAGCCGCTATAGGTGTTGGTGACGCCGCTCAACATGCTGTAGCCAATCACCGAGGTGGCGTACTCTACCCCCGGGGTTTTCTGCATGATTTTCTCGATCTGGCTGCAGACTTCACTGGTGCGCTGCAGGGAGGAGGCGTCGGGCAACTGGACCCCGGCATACAGATATCCCTGGTCCTCTTCCGGGAGGAAACCTCCAGGCAGTCTCGCGCCCAAAAGGCCGGCGAGTCCCGCCACCAGAGCCAGAAAGAGGAGGCTCATCCCCGCCTTCCGGATAAGAGTCCCACACCAGCCGACATAGCCGTCGGTGGTGCGGCCGAAAACCTCATTGAACCAGCGGTAGAAGCGACTCAGCGGGCCCCGGGATTCCTTTTTAGGCTTGAGGAGCAGGGCCGACAGGGCTGGGGTCAGAGTCAAAGCGTTGAAGGAGGAAATGAGGACAGAGACGGCGATGGTGACGGCAAACTGCTGATAAAGCTTGCCGGTGATGCCGGGAATGAAAATGGTGGGAATAAAAACCGCGGCCAAAGACAGGGTCGTGGCCACCACCGGCCCGGTGACCTCCTCCATGGCCTTCAGGGTGGCCTCTTTGGGTGTCATACCCTGGCCGATGTGGTGTTCCACGGCCTCCACCACCACGATGGCATCGTCCACCACGATGCCGATGGCCAGGACCAACCCCATCAGCGCAATGGTATTGAGGGAGAAGCCCAGGAGGGGGAAAAAAGCGAAGGTCCCCACCAGGGAGACGGGCACCGCCAGGGCCGGGATGAGGGTGGACCGCCAGCCCTGGAGGAAGATGAAGACCACGAGGATGACGAGAATAAGCGCTTCATAGAGGGTCTTGACGATCTCTTTCAGCCCCTCCCGCACCGCCTGGGTAGTGTCCAGGGCAATAACGTAGTCCATGTCCGGCGGAAAAGATTTCTTGGCCTGCTCCATGAGCTTTTTCACGCCATCCACGGCGGCAATGGCGTTGGTGTTCGGGAGCTGGTAGAGGGCCAGGACGGCGCAGGCCTTGCCATTAAGGCGCCCTTGGAGGGCGTAAGTCTGTGACCCCAGTTCGATGCGGGCCACGTCTTTGAGGCGGACCAGAGAGCCGTCCGGATTAGCCCGGAGGACTATGTTTTCAAACTCCTCCGGACTCTCCAGCCGGCCCTGGGATCGGATGGCGTAAGTGTATTCCTGGCCTTTGGGGGCCGGCTCCGCCCCCACCTGGCCAGAGGGGTTGACGGTGTTCTGCTTCTGGATAGCGTCGACAATCTCCGGGATGGTGATATTGAGCTTGGCCAGTTGGTCCGGGTTGACCCAGAAGCGCATGGCATATTGGCCGGCCCCGAAGACGGTGACACTGGCGATGCCGGCCACCCGGGTCATCTGGTCATTTAGGTTGATGTAGGCGTAATTGGCCAGGAAGGTGGCGTCATAGGTGCCCTGGGGAGAAATGAGGTCCACCACCATCAGGGGCGCGGCCGTGGACTTTTTGACCGTGACGCCATAATTGCGCACGTCGGCCGGCAACTTGGCTTCGGCCTGGCTCTCCCGCATCTGGGTCAGCACCTGGTCGATGTTGGCGTCGGTGTTGACATCGAAATTCACGTACATCTTCAACTCGCCGTTGTTGGCGTTCAAAGAGTACATGTAGTTCATGTTGTCCACGCCGCTCATCTCCTGCTCGATGGGCGTGGCCACGGACTGCTCCACCGTCTGGGCGTCGGCGCCCACATAGGTGGTGTTGATGAAGATCTCCGGCGGCACGATGTTGGGGTATTGGGAAATGGGCAGACCCAGGAGCGCCACCACCCCCACGATCACCATGACGATGGCGATGACGATGGCCACGATGGGGCGGTTAACGAAAAATCGCGCCATGACCCATTACCTCGGCTGTTTCTCAGTGGTTGGGGTTGACTCCGTGCCGGCTGGGGGTGCTTCCTGAAAGGGCTTGGGGGTGACGGGCATGCCGGCTTTGGCCTTTTGGATGCCTTCCACAATCACGCGCTCCCCCGGCTTAAGACCCTCATCGATCACCCACAAGGAGCCGGCACGTTCGCCCACCTTGACCCAGCGGAGATACACCTTGTGGTCCGGACCTACCACGGCCACCTGGAACCGGCCCTGCAACTCGTTAACCGCCCGCTGGGGGACCAGCAACGCCCCTTTCTGCGTCTCGATCAAGGCCCGGATTTTGGCAAACTGCCCGGGGCGCAGAATATTGCCGGGATTGGGAAAGAGGGTGGCTATCTTGATGGTGCCGGTGCGCTCGTCCACCTGGCGGTCGGCGAAGTAAAGCCTGCCCTTATGGGGAAAGACCCTGCCGTCGGCCAGGATGAGCTCCAGGTTAGGCCCTTTGTCCTCGGAGTCCCCCTTGGCCGCGGCCTCCCGGTTAAAGCGCATATATTCCTGCTCGCTGAGGGGCACGAACACCTTAATGGGATCGACCGTGGATACGGTGGTCAGCTCCGGACTTCCCGGGTTCCCCACCAGGTCGCCCAATTGGGCCTTGGAGATACCGGCGATGCCGTCAATGGGAGAGGTGATCTTGGTGAAGCTGAGATCGATTTCGACCTTGCGCACCGCCGCCTTGGCCGCCTGCACCGAGGCCCGGCTCGAAGCCTCCCGGCCGATGGCGTCATCCAGGTCTTTGCGGCTCACCGCGTTCACTGCGGCCAGGGGCCGAATTTTCTCTAGATTCGCGTTGTTCGTGTAGAGAATCCCTTCGTCCTTGGCCAACTCGCCCTTGGCCTGCTCCAGGGCCGCCTGGAAGGGCCGGGGGTCGATCTCAAACAGGACCTGCCCCTTCTTGACGAAGGAGCCTTCCTTATAGTTTTGCTTGGTGAGGTACCCCTGAACCTGGGCGTTGATCTTGGCGTTCACCAGGCCGTCGGTGGTCCCCACCCACTCCCGGACGATGGGCACGTCCTTGACGACCACATTTGCCACCTCTACTGCCGGAGCGGTGGGAGCGGCCGTCTTCTTCTCGCCGCAGCCGGTTAGGAGGAACGCAGATAAGCAGGCCGCCGCCACCAGGGGCGCCAAAGCCAATATGCGGGGAAGCCAAACCTCACGGTGCAGATTCATCAGCGGAGACCTCGCTCTCAGAAATACATTTAGTAAAAAGCCCCGGGGATTATTGCCGTTAAAGAAGGCTCCAAGCATAACCGCCCTTTCTAATCCTGAAAATTTCAGGGTTTTTCTTTTTGGTGCATAATTGCTAAAGATACCAGCCAGGCCAGGACAATGGCTGGATAGAGCTGCCCCACCAGGATCTCCAGCATCACCAGGGTGCGGGCCACCGGGTGAACCGCGGTGATATCGCCGTATCCGGTAGTCGTGAGGGTGACGACACTGAAGTACGTCAGCTCCCGCCGGAGTCCGTCTGGATCACCGGCGCTCAATCCTTCCGGTAGGCGGAAGGCCTGGGGGATGGTCAAGGCTACCACCTGATAAGCGAAGGCCCACATCACCGCCAAGAGGAGATAGATCAGGATGGCGCCGCGAATCCGGTGGGCCGTCACCGGACCGTCCCGAAAAACCTGGGCGATGACCACGGCCAACAGGACCCCCAAATAAATCAAGCTGAGACCGGTGGTCAGGACCGCCAGGCCTGTTAACGGCCGGAATGCCTCCGCCCAATTGAGGGCCAGGCTGACGACCGCCAGCCCGATAACCGCAAAGCTCAACCACCTCTGTTTGAACGTGGTCAGGACCCCGGCCACGATCACGAGAGAAAAGAAGATATGGGCCGCCAACCTGCCGAACCAGAACTCACCCAGGGAGTTCAGGACGATGAAATAGCCCAGGGAAAAAATTAGGAGGCCCGTCAGCCCGGTTTCATCGGCCCAAAAATGCCGGGGATGTAGTCTGGATGGATTCATGCCCAGGGTTTCTCCTACTGGGAGCCAGGCAGAAAGTAAAACATGACAGCCATAATAATGTAAACGGTAATCAACTGTACCCCCTTGAACCAATTCGCTTTGCCGTCCCCCGCCACCATGATGCCGATCAAAACGGTCAAAAATACGGCGCCCAACAAGCCCCGGCCAAACACCAGATTGAGGGGCTGGGGGGCCATGAAGTAACTGGCCAGCACCAATACTGGGGCCACGAACAAGGCTATCTGGATGGAGCTGCCGATGGCTATAGAAACGCTAAGGTCCATGCGGTTTTTCATCCCCATAACCACCGCGGAGCTGCTCTCCGCCGCGCCGCCGACAACGGCCAGCACGACGATGCCGATAAAGGCCTGAGACATGTCTAAGGCCCTGGCGGTCTCCTCCACCGCTCCCACCAGGATCTCACTCATGAAGGCCACAAAGATCGAAGTCAAGAGGAGGGTGACCACGGCCCGCGACAAGCTCCACCTCCCTTCGGAGCTGTGTTCTGCCGCCTGCCCCATGCTCTCAAAGAACTCGGGGTGGGTTTTCAACATGAAGACCAGACTCAGAAAGTAGGTGGATAACAGCACCACCGCCACTGCCAGATTGACATACTGCTCGTGCTTAATAGTGTCAGCGGTGACAAAGTTATGGAACGTGCTGGGAATGGCCAGGCTGATAACAGCCAACAGCATCATGGTCATGTAGTTGCGGGCGGCTGCCGGGTTGAACTCCTGGACGTGGCGCTTCAACCCTCCCGCAAAAAAAGCCGCCCCCAGGCCCAGGAGCATGTTGGCCAAAATGGCGCCGATAATAGAGGCTTTGACCATGTCATACAACCCGGCCTTGAGAGCCACCAGGGCTATGATCAACTCCGGGGCATTACCGAAGGTGGCGTTCAGGAGTCCCCCAATGGTATCCCCGGTATAGGTGGCCAGTTGTTCGGTGGAGTGCACCAGCAGCGCGGCCAGCGGGAAAATGGCCACCGCGGCCAGAAAAAACAGCACAGGCTGAGGCACCCCCCCGATCTTGTCCAGGATGATGGCCAGGGGGATGAAGAGCAGGGCCAGCCCATAAAATATTTTCTGGAGGACGTTCAAATGATTCTCCTTCCACTATGCTCTTCAGTCCGGCGCCCCAGCGCCAAGTTCCAGGAGGCGCTTGGCGAAGGCGTCTTTCAGCCCAGTGGAAACTCTCTAGCCACCTTGCCCTTCCAGATGGTGATCTTCGTGGAGGGTTCCGGTATGGAGACGCTGGCTGGATTAAGGCCAGTAGTTAGCAAGGCCTGCCGGCGCAGTTTCTGGATGTGACGGGAAACCGCGTCGTAGTTTTTAAAACCTATCTTCCTGATTTTAACCGTAAAAGGTGACTCTTTTTCTTTTAGACAAATTGGGCTCCAGGGCTGGTCTGCCTTACAGCCGCTGGAGCCCGCCCCAGTCCTACTGATTGGGATTTGGCACCACGCAGTAGGACACCTCAGTGCCCTGGTAACACTTTTGATAATAGGTGCCGCCGTCAGAGTAGTAAGTCTGATTGTTCACCACCACTGGTTGGGCTGTAGCAGATAAAGCCGCCACCGCCGTGCCCACCGCCAGACCGGCAACCGCAGCGCCGACATAAGGACGATAGCCGGGGCCAGAGTAAGCGTTCCAGTTCTGGTTGACATTCACATTCCGGGTATAGGTCCCACCTCCATTGTGGGTGGTGCCTGGACGGTAAGCAGTCTGTCCCCCAGGCCCTCTGGCAGCAGCCGCCCCAGCGGGGCCCCGTACCGCCGCGCCCCCGCCGGGGACTCTCGCCGCGGCGCCACCTCGTGGACCTTGAGCAGCGACGCCGCCCCGTGGACCCTGAGCTACTGCGCCACCCCGCGGGCCTTGAGCCACGGCGCCACCCCCGCGGAAGCTGCCGCCACTCATGCCGCCACCGCCGCCCCGGCCGCCCCCCCGCTGTCCCTGTGCTTCCGAGCATAAGAAGGGCAGGCCAATTAATAACCCCGCCACGAAAAGGCTCACAATGGGCGACTTTAGTTTTCTCAAAATCATGACTTACCTCCTTTCTTCTGCTTCCCCGGCTTTTGTTTCGGGGCCTGGCTGGCTTGGACCGGGATGAACTTGATCTTTTCCGTCCCCTGAGGCGGCGTAAAGGCAAACAGGTTATCGTTGAGCTGCGGGGCGAAGTTCCAGTCGCTGAGGTATGCGGTCCACTGCGGGGAGGCCGGCAAGTTTTTATGGTTCAGCACGACCTTCCGCGGCAGAGGCTGGTCCCCGGCGTCGATCCATAACTGTAATTGGACCTCATCGCCGTCGAAGGCCAAATGATGGCAGGGGACCCCGCGGACCTTGTGCAAGCCCACATAAAGAGAATGCTTAACCTTTTTGCGAATAAGCTCGAAAAGCTGCGGGCTGGCCAGGTCGGTCAACGCCACCCGAACCCCAAATTCTTTACTGGCCTTCTCCAGGGCGCTTTCGATATTAGAGGGAACCTCTAAAGTGCCATAGACGTTATCGTCTTTGTCGTACAAGGTGATGGTCTTGCCGTCGAAGTAGAACTGCTTGTCCACCAAGTCGCCCTCGGCGTTGACCCTGAGGCGATCAGGCCGCCGCACAAAGGTCTCCATATCGATGCCGTACTGGAGTTTCTTACCGCCAGCATAGACTTGGTCATCAGCCACCTCGGCTTTATAAGTGAACTGTTGTTGGGCTTTCAGGAAATCGCACATCTTTTGCAAAACCTGGAGTGGGTCAGGCTCTGGCGTTACCGCCGTGGCCTGGGAGGCCGGCGCAGCTGACTTTTCGGCCTGTGGTGGTGTTGCCTTCGGCTGCTGGGCCACTTGGGCCAGCAGAGGGGAGCTTGCCAGAAGCATCCCCACCATCAAAATCCAAAGAAAATTTTTGATTCGCATGCTGTTCTCCTCATCTGATCATTAACCTTTTTTCCATCATAAAGAAGTAACTTTATCTCCCTGCGGGGTTGATCTTGGTGATTTTGGATCCCTATATGCCGCCCCCCCTTTTGGGCCAGGGTGTAATAACGAAGAACTGCTAAGACCCCCCCCAGCGGTGATCAATCCATCATGCCGATGCGTCTATCCACCTTCTCCACCACCTTGATACCCTGAGCCCCAAGCTGGCGGCGGGCCAGGGGCGAAACCGTGCCGGTCACCCAGAATTCAAACTTGGCCGGGGTCCGACTAGACGTCTTGTAGCTCGCCAAAGTTTTCTTAACCACGCCCTCGGCCTTCACAGTCCATACCCCATAGTCCAGGGGGAAAGGAATAAGCACCGTGCCATTAGCCGCCCGGGCCAGGATGATCCCAGGCGCCGTGATCTCCTGGATGGGGGAGACCGTTTGCTGATAGGCCGCCAGGATTTCGGCCATGTTTTGCATAAAGTTGGCCGAATCCTCATCATTTGCCTGCAAGGCAAAATTTAGGAACGCGTCCTTTCCCCGAGTCCCGGGCAACTTTTCCAGGCTGGCCACGATCACGGTCTTATGGCGAGGACTGAGCTGGGAGTGATTAAGGAATCTCTCCGTCAGGCTCCGGTCCACTCCCATGGCCTGAAGCTTTCGTTCATTGAGATTGCGGAGTCCGCTGGGCGATTCGTCCCGGATCAGCCGGTTGACTTCGC
>Ga0315268_10005971_pt1 | contig 13005 bp, 14 predicted proteins | sample C1_top_MG_FD_204535 | JGI IMG/M metagenome (GOLD analysis project Ga0315268, IMG submission 204535) | Sediment microbial communities from Yellowstone Lake, YNP, Wyoming, USA - C1_top | ecosystem: Environmental > Aquatic > Freshwater > Lake > Sediment | place: USA: Wyoming | collected 2017-08-01 | reverse complement strand
CAAAAAAGCTACTGCTGAAACCCGCGGATCAGACGATGCCGAAAGGAGAACCAGGATGGCTCCCATGCTGTGTCCCGCGAGCCCTATGCGCCGTATCCCTCTTTTATTGAGAAGGGTGACCGCTTCCTTGACTTCGCCTATCATTTTGGTATAGGTGGCGTCCTCTAACCTGCCCTCGCTTTCCCCATTTCCGGAAAAATCGAATCTCAGCACTATGAATCCTGCTTCACACAGTTGTTCTGAAAGGGACCGGACAATGCGGTGATATTTTGTGCAGGTGAAACAGTGGAGAAAAACGATCCCGTTGTCCTGGCCATCGGTAGCTTGTGGTTTTTTTGGCTGGTGAAGAACTCCCTTCAGTATCTCCCCCTGGCTGTTCTTGAAGCTGATCTTGGTTTCCATAGCACAACCAGAAATACGCCTGCGAGACCGCTTTTAACCCTTTGGCTGATATATTTTACGTGGTTCCTCGTTCTTTTCTGGCTCCGATGCATGAATATACTGATTTGCCATTTCGCCTGTTATGCCAGAGGTACGGCGCCGCTGCCACTTGTGTGCCTTTGGTTCATTCCACAGCCGTTGTCAGAAATGAAAAGAAACTTGCTTCCCTTGATAGCCACCCGCACGAGCACCACCCCGGAGTCCAGCTTGTCGGGTGCGACCCTGCTGATCTGGCACGGTGCTGCTCACTCATCGAATCGTCATATCCATCCGTTTCCTGGTTTAACCTTAACTGCGGTTGCCCCTCCTCCCAGACCCTGGACAGCGGTGGCGGTGCAGCTTTGCTGAAGCAGCCTGACCGGATTATAACCATCGTTGATGCGCTGTTATCCCAAACCGATCTTCCTGTTTCCGTAAAACTACGTCTGAAAGAAGGCAGAAACGGCCTGACCGAAACCATGGATCTGTGCAAACGGCTTTGCCTTAGCGGCGTCTCTTTCATAATTGTCCATGGGAGGACCGCCGGCCAGGGATACTCGGGCAGATGCGACTGGACGGCTATAAAGGCAGTTATGGAGTGCTGTTTGATACCTGTGGTCGGAAATGGCGACATTCAATCGGCTTCCGAGGGAAGGCTTTTAGTGGAACAGGGCTTTTGCGATTCATTCATGGTCGGCAGGGCTGCCATGGGGAATCCCCTGCTTTTTGAAGACCGGGCGCCACAAACGCTGGCAGAAAGATTCGTCCTTCTCGAGGAATATCTTGAGCTTTACCGCAAATATGGCGATGTTTGTTCCACTACCTGTGAGGGAGAACCCAGACTCAACGATGTGAAAATGAAAGCCCTGAATTTTGTGCGGGGAACGCCGGACGCCTCCGCCCTCAGAAATCGCATCTCGCGGGCATCCTCCATCGATGAAATTTTGTCTTTGAAGGATTAGAGGATATTAGCCGCTGATTTTCTCGACCACCCTGATCAGGTCCTCGAACCGTTCGATCTCATAATCCGCCTTTGGTTCGTTGACCCTGTTCCACATGCCATACTTTGCCAGGCAGGTCAGCATGCCGACTTCCTTGGCTCCTTTTATGTCTCTCTCGGGGTTATCGCCGACAAAAAGACAGGCCGAAGGCATGATGGCAAGTTTTTCAAGCGCAAGATTGAACGGAGAAGGATGGGGCTTTTTCTGGAGTGTATCGTCATGGGTTATGACCAGGTCGAACTGATCTTCAAGTCCGGTAAGCACAAGACGCTGCCATGTCTTATTCCTTGGAGCATCGGTTATAATGCCCAGAGAGTATTTGCCTCTAAGCCTAGCGAGAGTAGGTTTGACCATGGGATAGGGCCGTAAAACTTCGAACTTTTTCTTGAGATAGGCCACGATGCCCGCCTGCTGGATTCGTTCTGCCCTGTTGATTTCGAGCCCGAATGGGGCAACCACATCGTGAAAAGTTTTCTGGTACTCGATTCCCTTCTCATCGTATATGGAGAAAATCTTTCCGTAGGCAGAGATTTCGTCCACCGGAAGACCGTGGCGGACCATGGCGCTGGCCGCAGCCTTTGCGGTCTCGCGCTTGAAGGTCAAAAAATCCAGGAGCGTATTGTCAAGATCAAAAAGCAGCGCCTTTACCATGAAATTTATTTGTATGGAAAATTAAAATAGGGGAGCGCCCCGGAATCCCGGCTAAAGATCCCGGATATACCTAAGAAATCCTAGGGCTGTTTTCATGTGTGCGAGGGGCATGCGCTGATCCGGCTTGTCAAAATGCCCATAAACCACAGGACCGAAAGCGAAGGACGGAGCGATCGCAGCATAGATGTGGGCCTCATCATGGCCATGGAATCTTCTGGTGGCTACCTTTGGGTTGTTATAGCTTCTTACGTAAGAAATGCCTATTTTCCTGGCATCTCGTCTGCTGTAGCCATCCAGATAGCAATGGGTGCGGTCCTGCATATCAAAAAGCTCCTCCGCCTTCTTGTGCCATTTTATTTTTTCCTGCGGGCGAAGCAGTCTTGGATAGGTCACGTCTATGGCCACGCAAAGATCCGGCTTTTTCTTCCTCTGCCTGAGCTGACGGACAACCTCCCTTGCGCTTTTTGCAAATCTGCGGGGTCTGTTCTTTTCCATCTCCTCCGATGCGGTGAAGACGTATATGGCATGCCCTTTTTTTGGTGCACGGCAGGCAAGCATAAGATTCAGGTAACATCCAACTGCGTTATCCATGACCCCGCTCAAGATCGTTTTATTCCCATCCCTCTGGCTTCTGAACCGTATCCTGTGGATGTGATGATCCACGTCGATATGGGAAGAAAACAGAGTCGTTTTTCCCCGTTTGCCCAGAGCGGATCTTTTTTCGACCCAGATGTTCCCATAGCGGTCCATTTCAGGCTTGCATCCCATTTTTCGCAACTGCTGGAATAGGTACCCCTGCCTTGTGCCCTCACGCATCTTGCCATCAAACGGTCTGACCGCTATGGCTCTCAGGCCATTTATCATGGCCTAGCCTATCGGGTAGCGATTATAAAAACCTTGTTTCCGGCCTTTTTCACGGCTTATTTTGCTAAGGCAAATAAATGTTCGCGCGGAATATCCGACATGTCCAACAATGTTCCCACCATGATTCCAGCAAAACCAAAGCTCAAATTCCTTTTTGTCTCCATAGAGGCTCTGATTGGAGACCTTGCCTGGGCCGTAAAAAAAGAAGGGCATGAGGTCAAATACTACATAGAGGACAAGGACCAGAAGGATGTATGCGATGGTTTTCTTGACAAGGTGGATGACTGGAAAAGCCTGACTGACTGGGCGGATGTCATTGTTTTTGATGATTTTGGTTTTGGAGAAGAGGCGGACCAGCTTAGGAAAGCAGGGAAGCTGGTGGTGGGGGGAACCGCTTACACCGATAAGCTGGAAATGGACCGCGAGTTCGGGCAGGCGGAGATGAAATCCGCCGGCATAACCATCATCCCGAGATGGAACTTCGATGATTTTGACGAGGCGATAGATTTTCTCAAGAAGAATCCGGACCGCTATGTGTTAAAGCCGAGCGGCCTGGCCCAGAACGAGAAGGAGCTTCTTTTCGTTGGACTGGAGGAAGACGGCAGGGATATCCTCGAGATGCTTGAGCGCTATAAGAAGAACTGGGGCAAAATGATCAAGGTATTCCAGATCCAGAAGTTCATATCCGGTGTGGAGGTGGCTGTAGGCGCGTTTTTCAACGGCGCAGATTTCATATTTCCGCTCAATGTCAATTTCGAGCACAAACGCATGTTTCCCGGCGAGCTCGGTCCCAGTACCGGAGAGATGGGCACCTCCATGTTCTTCATAAACCGAAGCCCCATATTCGATGAGACGCTGCTCAAGATGAAGGAGAAGCTTGCCGCCGCAGGCTATGTCGGCTACATCGATATCAATTGCATAGTCAACTCCCGCGGCATATACCCGCTCGAGTTCACCAGCAGGTTCGGTTATCCCCACATCAGCATTGCCATGGAAGGGGTACTCAGCGAGTGGGGCACCTTCCTTTACGGTATGGCGAAAAAGGAGAAACCTGAATTGCGGACGAAACACGCATTCGAGGTTGGGGTGGTTGTTGCCGTTCCGCCATTCCCGTTCCACGATCCGGATGCCTTCAAAAGATATTCGGAAGACGCCTCCATAATATTCAAAAAACCTTTTTTTGACGGGATCCACCCTGGCGACGTCAAGCTGGTGGAGAACAACTGGCAGCTTGCCGGCAACAGCGGCTATGCGCTTGTGATCACCGGTTCCGGTACGACCATGGCAGAAGCAAGAAACCTGGCCTACAACCGCATAAAGAATATCATTATCCCGAACATGTTCTATCGCACTGACATCGGGAGGAGATGGGTTGAGGACAGCGATAAGCTCCTCATGTGGGGATACATGTAGGTTATAAGACGTAAAATCCGTAAGATGCAGCTGGTAATCGTAAAAAAAGATTCAAAAAACAACAAAAAATAACGGACATTCTAAAATCTGTAAGCAGAATTTCAGAATCTCGATCTTGGTTTGTAGCAGTTCCTGCAATATACCGGTCTTCCTTCAGTTGGTTTGAAAGGGACCTGGCAGGGCTGACCACATTTAGAGCAGACCGCATCGTACATTGGTCTGTCTCCGCCTTCATATGCCATTTCTTTTTTCACCTATTTTTTATTTGCCCGGACAACCTAATTTATGCCCAGGCATTGCTGATAGCTTCGTTCTAAAGAACTAGACTACCTTATTTTATTGATACATTTCTCCTTAATAAACCTATGCATTTTGGTCATTTTACGCGAATCCTGCGCTTTTTCCATTAGAAACCTGCAGCAATATTTTTATTCTGTGGCGTAGAGTAAAAGGTTCAAGAGTGATTTCATGAAGACTACAGTCAGTGTAATTAAGGCAGACGTAGGCGGATTTCCAGGTCATCAGACCGTGCATCCTGAGCTTATGAGGGTTGCCAACGAGATGCTCGAAGTCGCAAAGAAAGCAGGGAAGATAAAAGACTATCGCGTCGCGAAATGCGGCGATGACCTCAACCTCATCATGACCCATACACATGGGGTTGACAACAAGGATGTCCATGCCCTGGCTTGGGATGTTTTCAAGGCAGGAACAGAGGTGGCAAAGAAGCTCAAGCTCTATGGGGCCGGCCAGGATCTCCTTAGCGACGCCTTCTCCGGCAACGTCAGAGGTATGGGACCCGGAATAGCCGAGCTCGAATTCGAGGAAAGACCAAGCGAACCGGTCATCGTGTTCATGATGGACAAGACGGATCCGGGCGCGTTCAACCTGCCGATTTACCGCATGTTCGCAGATCCCTTCAACACGCCCGGCCTTGTCATCGATCCTTCCATGCAGGGGGGCTTCCACTTCGAGGTGTATGACACGGTCGAAGGCAGGAAGATCACCTTCAAGACGCCTGAGGAAACCTACTCCCTGCTGGCATTCATCGGTTCCAGAAGCCGCTACGTGATAAAACGGATCTATCCCGGACCTGGAAACAAGGTTTCGGAAAAAGAGGCTGTTGCCTGCATATCGACAGAGAAACTGTCCCAGATCGCCGGCCAGTATGTTGGCAAAGACGATCCTGTGGCGATTGTCCGGTGCCAGTCCGGTTTACCAGCCGTTGGTGAAGTGCTTGAGCCCTTCAGCTTCCCGCACCTGGTTGCGGGTTGGATGCGCGGTTCGCACCAGGGGCCCTTAATGCCCTGCACCATGGACCAGGCAACGCCGACGAGGCTGGACGGTCCGCCCCGTGTGGTTGCCCTTGGATTCCAGCTTGCGAACGGCATGCTCGTGGGCCCTGAGGACATCTTTAAGGACGTATCCTATGACTACACCCGCGCCAAGGCGAACAAGATCGCAGAATACATGAGACGGCACGGGCCATTCGAACCGCACAGGCTGCCAGAGGAAGATCTCGAATACACCAACCTCCCGAAACTGCAGGAAAAATTCAAAGGCAGGTTCTCCAAGATATGAGACCGAACGAGGTGGCCGTTGTTCTGCTGGCGGCCATCATCCTGCTTCTTGTTATCTATTATTTTGTCACAGCCAAGGGAGAACGGAAGCGCATTAGCCTCGTCAATAGCGAAGGTTCGAAAATATCTGTTGATGTCGAAATCGCCAATAACACTGCGACGAGGACAAAGGGTCTTATGGGCAGGGCCAGCCTTGGCGAGAACGAGGGAATGCTATTCGTTTTTGACAGGCCTGGTCTCTACTCCTTCTGGATGCTCAACACCGCTATCCCGCTCGATGGAATCTATTTCGATGAAAACGGGACGGTGGTGGACGTAATCGGGATGGCCCCGTGCGGCCTGAATGTCACCAAATGCAGGACCTACACCCCGAAAGCGAGCGCGAGATACGTTCTCGAAGTCAACCAAGGGTTCTCGGAACGGAATAAAATAGCGGTTGGAAAAAGCAGGCTCGAAACCAAAAATCTCTGATTCGAGATTTTTTAGGATCCTTCATTCTACTTCGGGCAAATAACTCAAGAGGCCCCTAGGTCTCGTTTGCCCTACCAAGGTGATCACAAGAGAAGAATCGTCTCCATGGCCGGATGCACAGAAACTTCGGCATCTGTCGAAACTATGGACTATCCGAGGCCCCAAACCTGAAAGAATAGGATAATCCATCGCTAATCTTTTTCTTATAATATCTGCATAACGGGGGTAAGGATCAACGAAAACAGATGGGACTCCATCGCTCATTAGAACGAGGGTGAACGGCTGGTTGATGACCAATTGATGGACACTAACGCTTTTTTCTGGAAGAGAACATTCCTCTCCCAAAAAGAAATGCGGACGTTCAGGCATCTTCGTTTCGCCTTCTGAGAAGACCAGGAGTTCTTTGGAATCGCCGACCCCGGAAATAATGATACGGTTGCTTTGGACAAGTGCAATAGAACCAGTGGTGGCGAATCCTCCCATTCTGTAAAGATCCAGATTGATCCCTTCCAACAGTAATTTGAGATCAAAGGTAGACTCCAGAGCGCCGATCGCTGCAGCCGCTGACAGGATCCGGGCGGCTTTCCTGCTCGCAACCTGCCCATCGCCTTTCTGGACAGTGACGCCATCAAACACCCCATGTACGTGGGTGCCGGATAACAATATCCTTCCATCAGTGCTCGTTTCGAGCGAACTTATGACGCTATCCTGGTTCGGGTGATGGTTGCATCCTACGCTGTAATGATGAATAAAATTATCTAGTGTGAATTCAAAATGGTTATCCTCGAACATAATAGTTTTGGTCGTCGGCGTGAGGCATATGCCGCCGAGTTTCTCGGATAGTGTATTTAGGAGGGAGAGTTTGAGTTCGAGCGAGGCGAGCGAGAAAGGATGTTCGCCTTCCAATACCTGGAGATGATGCATATTTCTTGCGCATGCCCTAAGTTCCTGTTCTGAGAGCGATTTGAATCGCGCGATGGCTGAAGGCGATAAATCCGGTCCAATGATCCTATGAAGGATTTCTTTGGAAGATAAGACCGGTTTTAATTTCTGTATCATTAAAGCTCCACCTTCTCGATCCTGGCTTATAAGAGGTCTATGCTGCATCGTACTTAAAAAACTATCTTTTATAACATTATGCTATCAAACCAAGGCCGAAAACCGGATACCTTGACGTAGTGTCGTGTTTCTATAAGAAGAAGGAACGCATAGGGGCAGGGGGATGGTTGTGTAGCCCCTAGTGCGTATCCTTTCTGTGAAGAAAGGATCATGAGATTTCATTTTTACTGAGTGACCGGTAAGTTTCTGTCACATTGGGAGTTTTGTGTTCTACAATAGTTTCTGTTGGGTTTTGTTTTTTAAAGGTTGCGCCTTCCATCTAAATCCATGCCGCTTATTCTTATTGGGACAGGTGTCTCCTTTGACATCACGCTTGCGGGCCTGGAAGCCCTAAAAGCGTGCGATAAGGTCTATATCGAGTTATATACTAATCCGATCGATTTCGCTGCTATTGAGGCTTTAGAGCGTTTATGCGGCAAGAAAATCGCCCGCCTTGAGCGGAATCTGGTAGAAAGCGAGTTCCTCGTAGAGGAGGCGCTTTCCAGGACCGTCTGCCTGCTCGCGTCTGGCGATCCGCTAACCGCGACAACCCATATTACGCTGCTGATGGATGCAAAGAAGCGAGGCATCGAGACAAAGGTCATCCACAATTCGTCGATCCATTCGGTAGCGCCTGCCCGCGCCGGCCTGCAGATATACCGTTTCGGAAAGACTGCTACTCTCGTAAATCCAAGGCCGAACTATAAACCGACATCTTCGCTCGACATTATCCGGGAAAACCAAAGGCAAAACGCGCATACGCTTGTCCTTCTAGATACCGAGCCACAGCCCATGGAAGCAAAGGTCGCCCTCGGCATGCTTTCAGAATTCAGCCATTGCGTTGTGCTTTCCAGGGTAGGTCTTGGCGACGAGCGGATAAGCTATGGCACGGTTGAAAAACTCAAAGAAAAAGATCTGGGGAAGCCTCCATTTACGATAATCGTTCCTGCCCGGCTCCACCCTGTCGAGCAGGAATTCCTGGATTCTCTCTGATTAAAAACAAAATCAAAAAACCGGTTTCAGTTGCACTTGTGCTTCCTGCCCTTGCAACAACCGGCGCATTTCTTCTTGCCGTGGACTTTCTTCGTCATCTTCTTAACGCCGAGAATAGGCGCCTTCACAGAGCTGACGACTTTGCTGACGATACTATGTATTGTTCCAATCATATTATCCCTCCTTTACCAGCGCAAGGCGGTGCTTACCGCTGTTGCTGTATGTTATTAATTATGGTTATACAAGTATTTAAATGTTTGTTTTTGTGGAAAAACAGGTATAAACGGTTCCAAAGGGGGTTAGAATAGTGTTGTCTGCCCGCCGAGGTCTGTGAAATTGCCAAATCTTATGCCCACTCGCCTTACTTCGTGGGGATTCTCCTCTAGGAACTGCAGGACCAGCTCTCTTACCTCCTTGGAGATATCAGAATCCCAGGACTTCGGATTCCGGAAGGATTCGGATTTGGTATGGGCCTTCATATCGTCGGTAATGAAGATGATACCTATGGTCTTGTAGGACTTTCTCATCTGGGAAAGCCAATCCCTGGCGTCTTTTTCGAGCTCTTTGATCTTTGCCAATATTGCCTGCGGATCCCTCGTTTTCTCTTTGAGCGTACCGATGCGGCTGACCTCCTCCTGCTCCTTCTCTTCACCCAACTCGGTCACATATAGTCCCTGTCCGAGATCGTGCAGCCAGGTGCCTGTTTTCCGCCCGAAGACATCCACCAGCGTTATCACATCCACCCGACCCAAATCTCTGACTTTCTGCACCTCAAGACGCTTGAGCGCCTCTGCCGTCTTTGGACCAATCCCAGGGACCTTCTCGACGTCCGAGTCATCTATCATTTTCCTTTCTTCTTCGCTTCCAAGCAACAGCAGGCCATCCGGCTTGGATTTGGATGCTGCCATCTTTGCACCAAGCAAGGAAGATGCAACGCCAATGCTGCAGGTAAGGCCAAGGGCACGTTTTATGGCTTCCTTCAGTGGTGCCGCCTTTTCTGCCGCCTTTTCGTCCTCGGCGTTCCATTCATCGATACTGGCCTGCACCGTCCGGTCCATTTTGCTTCGGATTATGGTATCGATATCCGCTGAAACCTGTGCGTAATACTCCCTATCGGCTGGCAGGAAAATGGTATCCGCAGGTGGTGCCCTTTTTTTCGCTTGTATGATTGGCATGCCGGCATGGATCCCAACTGCTCTGCCCGGATAGTTGACCGAGCTCACCACGCCGGAATCCGCTGTCCTTCCGCTGTAGATGCATACGACGATAATCTTGCCGACTATCATGGGTCGGCGCTTCTCCTCGACCTGGGCATAGAAATAGTCCATATCGATATGCAGGAACACGTTAGTTTTTCTGTTGAAAGCATTAATTATCTTGCGATATGAAATTGAGTTCATGGACGTCTATGAGGATATGGCAGCGTACTACGATTTGATCTACTGCGATACCCTGGATGCGGAATTTTACCTACTGGAGGCCAAAAACGCGCGCGGGCCTGTTCTCGAGGTGGCCTGCGGTACGGGTCGAATCCTCCTTCGTCTGCTGGCCGCCGGGATAGACGTGGAAGGCGTGGATCTTTCTCCGGCCATGCTTGCCGTGCTGGCAGATAAGGCAGAAAAGGCCGGGCTAAAACCGCGTGTCCGCGTGCATGTGGGCGATATGCGTGATTTCAAGCTGAAACGCAGGTTCAGGCTTATCATTGTCCCCTACCGCAGCTTCCTCCATCTTGCCGGTGATGATCGACTCAAAGCCCTGCAGAACTTCCGGGAGCATCTCGAACCCGGCGGGCGTCTTATCCTTCACACCTACCTTCCATCGCCAAAGGACCTCACCCACACCGGAGGCCTCTCCCTTCTCGATAGTGAAGAGATTGTTTCGCCAGATGGTAAGCCTTACCGCATCGACTGGTTTCTTGAATACGAAAGAAAAACATCCCGCGCCCACTTTTCCATCGTCCTCACGCTTTGGAATGGTGAAAGCCATACCTTTCCCATGGATCTCTATTTCTTTTCGGTCAGGGAAATGCGCGGACTCCTCGAGAAATGCGGCTACCGGGACATACGCGCATACTGTGGCTTTAATTACGGGCCGGTCGGAAAGGATTGCAAGGAGGTGCTCTGGGTTGCCGAAAGATGATAAGACGGAAAATGAGAAGGAAGGCCTGATGGTTCGATTGAAGTCCTTTTTGGGCATCCACAGGAAACCCCTCCAGCTCGTCCGCTTCACCGATCCGTTCGGAAACTTCCTGCTCGACTACCCGCGCCCTTGGCGTTTCGATAGGGATGTGGTCGTGGAAAGCGGCAGCTATGCCATTGCCTTCGAATCGTCTGACGGAAAGGGACGGTTCAACATTTCCGTGATCTCATCCCCCCCTCCGGGCTTCGATCTGCATACCCATGTCAAAAAAGTATGCGAGGCGCCTTCCTCCGGCATAGTTACAAAAATGAGGATAACCACATTCCGAGGCATGGTCGCCTATCGGCGTGACTGCGTCTTCGGTTCCGGCGGATCCGCATCATTTGCTAGCGAGCTCGTCTTCTTCACAGGTTATTCGGTATTCACATTGCTCTGCAGCGGCCCTGAAAAAGAACGGGCTAACCTCGAAGTCATTTTCAACCGCATGCTGAAAAGCCTTGTATTTCCCCTCAGGCTTGAAAGTACGCCTTCGAAGAAGATCGATTCGAAAAAGGCCAGGAGATCCAAATGATACCGGAAAGATTCAGGGAGCGCTATGGCGCCATTGTCGACGACCCGGCCGCCTTCTTTGCCTGCCTTACCACCTTTCCGCCGAAGTCCTTCCGGGTTAATGGTTTGAAAGCAAGACGCGAAAACGTCGTCGAACGGTTTGGTCAGTATGGCATGGGCCTCCGCAGCGTGCCATGGTACGAGGATGCCTTCATTTCTGACAGCCTTGAGATAGGTTCCACCCTGGAGCATTTCCTCGGGCACATCTATATCCAGGAGCTGACCTCCATGCTTCCGCCTCTTCTCGTACGCGACCGGCTTCCCAACGCCCGGCTCGTTCTTGATGGATGCGCTGCCCCTGGTTCAAAGACCAGCGAGATCGCCGCCCTGATGGGCAATCGCGGTGCAATCTATGCCAACGATCCGGACTATTCGCGCATCCGGGCCCTAAAATTTAACCTCGAAAAAACCGGCGTTTTGAATACAGTAATAACCAACATGGATCTTCGCAACTATCCAAACATGCGTTTTAATGTCGTTTTTATAGATGCGCCCTGTTCTTCAGAAGGTATCTGCCGGAAAAACGATTCGATACTCTCTTCATGGTCAGAACACTTCATCCACCGCCATTCCAAACTGCAAAAGCAGCTGATAACCAAAGGCTTTGATCTCGTGGCTCCGGGCGGAGTATTGGTCTACTCCACCTGCACCTATGCGCCTGAGGAGAACGAGGAAGTTCTGGATTGGCTTCTTTCGAACAGGGAGGAAGCGAAGATCGAATACATTTCTCTATCGGGCTTTAAGACCTCGCCAGGAATTACTTGCTGGGGTGACAGGGAATTTGCGCCGGCCGTTGCCCGGGCAGCACGCATCTGGCCCCACCACAACGATACGGATGGATTTTTCATGGCAAAGGTGGTCAAATGAGGCGCCAGAAAGACGTATCAAAGTCGCAGTCGCCAAGACCTGGAGAGATCATGGATTATCTCAACACCCGCTTCGGTCTTGAGCCAGAGCTTTTCTCAGAATATACATTCTATCTAGGCTCCAAAGGCAGGGTGTTTTTGGGCCCCAGGGCATCAATGAACAACCTTCGGATTGCCACCGTCGGGCTTCTTGTAGCTCGGGTAAACGGCGCAATCAAACCAACGACAAACCTGCTCCAGATATTCGGAAACCAGGTGAAATCCAACGTGGTCACCCTCGAAAAAAAGAATGCCTTGGCATTCATCAAGGGATCCGATGTGGTTCCCAGCACTGAAGAAATCGGCTTGGCAACGGATGGGTACGTTCTTCTCAGATACCTTCATTTCTCACTCGGCTGCGGACTTCTCAGAGATGGGAAGATCAAAAACATGCTGCCTAAGGCCAAACGTCTAGAGGTGAAATTCTTTTAAAAAACCAATCCAACATAAGCAACAACGTGAAACTAAAACTGCTAGAAGCCGGCAGGCGATCTTCCGAAGGTAATCCGCACGGCAAGGGTTCTCATGCGATGCTTATAGACTGGCGGGTGCGGATGCAATACTTCACATCAAATATGGCCGAAGGATCCGTGGATTTTCAAATCAAACCCAAGGATAATCCCATCGGGAAACGCAGCATGTCCTTCAGATGCCTTTCGTTTCCAGATCGCCTTATCATAACCTCCATCGAAAACGTCATCGAACAAAGAGAAAAGAATGACCAACAAACAGGGGGCCCATCTGAACCTCAGCTGTCCCAATCGTCGTCTGATTTCTTGGCGTTTTTTATGAACCTTCGTAATCAGGTGGAATCCCAATGGGCTCGTATACAGGCTGCGGCCAGAAACCGGCTTTTCGAAGGGG
>Ga0315268_10005970_pt1 | contig 13007 bp, 8 predicted proteins | sample C1_top_MG_FD_204535 | JGI IMG/M metagenome (GOLD analysis project Ga0315268, IMG submission 204535) | Sediment microbial communities from Yellowstone Lake, YNP, Wyoming, USA - C1_top | ecosystem: Environmental > Aquatic > Freshwater > Lake > Sediment | place: USA: Wyoming | collected 2017-08-01 | reverse complement strand
GAGTGGGAATAACACCAATGATTTCGGAAGTGACATCTTGAACCTTAGTAAGTTTTAGCTCGGAAATATCTCGATTAAAAAAACCGCGCTGCTCTATATTGATGATTCTTTCATTGGTCACGATCCAAGCATCGAGATAATAGTCCAGCCAGAGAATAAAAAAGAAATTCCAAATGAAAAGAGTCGCCAGACTCTCCCCGAAAAGCAAGAGTTTGTAATATTCACTTTCTTTGAAGTTTGCGTTCAGCGTGTTGAAAAGGAAATAAATGGCAACCAGGCCTGCGATTGCCACCAGGATAAAAATTAGGCGCATGAAAAAAATGAACCAGTGGCGGCGTAAGAAAAGAATGATCTGCTCATTTTCGTGCTGTCCCGGGAAATGAATTTCTTCGTACATAATTAGAGGAGAGTCTAAAAGCTTATATTGGAAAATATCTGCTGCCAGTCCACAGCTCCGAAGAAGGAAAAATTAGAAATGAGGAGAAAAATGCTCCCAACTAGATAAATAAAAAACATCACGGTTGCAACCCGGCGGTTGATTCTGTAATAAAGCATATGAAAAACAATGGCGGCTCCGATGAGGAGGTAAGCAATGATGATTATGGGGTAAATTATGGAAACTAGAGACATTGGCTTTATCTAGAATAATTTGTCTTGGTTTTCTTTATTATACTTTATTCCTAAGTGTTTGTAGGCAAGTTCTGTGACGACTCTTCCGCGAGGAGTGCGGGCGAGAAAGCCGATTTGAAGAAGGTAGGGTTCATAAACGTCTTCGATGGTCTCGATTTCTTCTGATGTAGCGGCGGCTATGGTCTGGATTCCGACAGGTCCTCCCTGGAATTTATCAATAATAGTTTTTAGAATCAGGCGATCGGTCGGTTCCAGTCCCAGCTCGTCTATTTCGAGAACTTGAAAAGCCCTTTGAGAAAGTTCTTTAGTGATTGTTTTTTTGTTTTCCACTTGAGTAAAATCGCGAACGCGTTTGAGGAGACGATTGGCCACCCGAGGAGTGCGGCGGCTGCAGATGGAGATGGTTTTGGCGCCGGCGCTGTCGATGGGAGCAGCCAGAATTTTTGAGGAGCGATGGATAATTTTTTCAATATCTTCATTTTCGTAAAAGTCGAGACGGTGAATAACGCCGAAACGATTGCGAAGAGGGGAGGAAATGGAGCCAAGTCGGGTTGTTGCACCGATTAAGGTAAATTTTGGCAGATCTAGCTGAAGAGTTTTTGCCGAAGGCCCTTTCCCGATGATTATATCCAGCTTGAAATCTTCCATTGCTGGGTAGAGAACCTCCTCGATGAGTTTGTTGAGGCGGTGAATTTCGTCAATGAATAGAATATCACCGTCGGAGAGATTAGTGAGGATTGATCCAAGATCGCCAATTTTCTCAATAGCTGGCCCTGAAGTAGCGCGAATGCTGGCTCCTGTTTCATTGGCGATGATGTAGGCAAGGGTCGTTTTTCCAAGCCCCGTGGGTCCGTAAAGAAGAATATGTTCAATCGGCTCTCGCCTCTTTTTGGCGGCTTTTATGAGAATATTGAGGTTTCTTTTGACCTTGTTTTGGCCTACATATTCCGAAAATCCCTGCGGCCGCAGGGTGATATCGAGTTTCGCGTCCTCGGCTTTTTCGGTGGAGGAAGTAATCATGGAAATCTCTACGAATTACCCGCCCGCTTTGACTTCGCCGTGTCAAATTCGGTGAGTATTCACTAGTATGATAATTTATCAGAGTCTTAAAAATTATAAATGGTCAAAGCGAAGTCGGGCGCGGCGAATCCGCTTCGCTCTACGAATATACGAAATGCGAATGACAATGTTATTCGTACATTCGTATAAGTTCGTAGTTCGTAGAGAAAGACCTATATTTACAGAATTATCTTAGCAAATTTTTCTCTTCTTGACAAAAAATTTTGCCTGTGATAAACTGGTCTGTTCGGCGGATAGTGTCTAATTTAAAGCAATTTAAACCCGCCTTCGCCTTTCGGCTCCGGCGGGCAAGAACCCTCCAATCTGTAGACATAAGGGGAGCTCGTAACTTTCCTTCCTGGGAACTTTCCTTGCCCAGACATGGATGGCTCGGTTTCGGCTTAGCCACTCCTCGGCACTGTTCCTGCCCCGCGATTCCCTAGTTGCGGGATTTGTCTACAGATTAGAGGGTTTTTTATTCTTCTGTCACTCTTTCCACTTCTTCCATAGTTGTGATTCCTTCAATGACTTTCAAAACCCCATCTTGAGCCATCGTGAGCATTCCTTGCTTTATGGATAGGTCTTCAACTTCGGAGGTGGTTGGTTCATGGGTGATAAGCTCCTCCATTTCTTTTGTCATCTCCATAACTTCGCTGACAGTTGTCCGGCCTTTGTATCCAATGTTGTTGCATTTCGGACAACCTTGGGCTTCGAAAATATATTCAACTTTCTTTGGGATTTCGATTCCCGCTTTTTCCGGAATTGTGGCGAGGACTTTTCCAATGTGATTTTTCACTTCCGGGCTGGGCGCCACTTTCTTTTTGCATTCAGGGCAAAGGAGACGAACCAAGCGCTGGGCCATAAAAGCGTTGACCGAAGAAGCGATGTCAGTCGGGCTGACATTCATATTGATGAGCCGCTGAACGGAACCGGCGGCGTTGTTGGTGTGAAGCGTAGAGAGGACTAAATGTCCCGTGAGCGAAGCTTGAACGGCAATTTGAGCCGTTTCCTCGTCGCGGATTTCTCCAATCATCATAATGTCCGGGTTCTGGCGAAGAAGTGCCCGCAAAGCTTTTGGAAAAGTATAGCCTTTTTTGTCATCAACCTGCGTCTGCAGAATTCCCTTGAGGCGGTATTCAATCGGGTCTTCGGTGGTAATGATTTTCACTCCGGGCTTATTGAGTATCCCGAGCAGTGAATAGAGCGTCGTTGTTTTTCCTGAGCCAGTCGGGCCGGTGTTTAGGATTATTCCATTCGGCTTTTTTATTTGCCCAAGGAGTTTATCAAGGTTTTGCTGGCGAATTCCCAACTTTTCTATTTCTGTAGCTTGAGCGCCTTGATTCAAGAGCCGCATTACGACTGTTTCTCCATAACCGCCGAGGATTATGGAAACACGAACATCAATTTCTCGGTCCTTTATTTTCGGAAGGGCGCCTTCCTCGAGATTTATGGAAAAACGGCTGTCTTTGACTCCGCTTTCAACGTCGGTGGCTTTGAAGCCGGAAAGAATCTTTAGGTTTCCCAAAAAGTTGGGATATTCGTTCATTGGAATTTGAGCCGCATCCTGCAAAATTCCATCAATGCGGTAGCGAATCTTTACAAGATTTTCTTCTGGTTCGACGTGAATATCCCCGGCTCGAAGTTCGAGCCCCGCGGCAATGACTAGGTTGAGAATTTCTTCTGGAGAAGCTGCCTTGACAAGGTTCTGCAATTTAGTAAAGTCCTTTTCAATCTCGGAAATTTTGTCAGCGATGTCTTTTCGAACCAAAATCGAGCGCAGCAGCAATTGAGTAATAATCTTTTCGTACAGCTCTTCTAAAAATTTTCCTTCTCCAGTTACCCTTTGCACTTCTTCGAGGGAAGTTATGCCCTCAAGAGCCTTGAGTATCCCGTCCTGGAGCATCGTGATCATCCCCGCCTCAAGAGCTAGGGCTAGAATTTCCGATTCCGGTGCCATTTCCGTTATTTTTTGCGCGATCTCATCATTCAAGGTAAAGATTTCAAAAATTCCTATCCGGCCCTTGAATCCCAAGCCATGGCACTGCGGACAGCCCTTGGAGCGATAGAAAGCCTTGATTTCTTTGGGGATAGTTAGTTTGGCTTTCGGGGAGATTACGGCTAGGATTTTTTTGATGCTTTCCACGGTTTCTCGGGCCGGAACATACTTTTCTTTGCAATGGGGACAAAGGCGGCGGACCAGGCGCTGGGCAATGATGGCGTTTACGGCGGCCGGAATGAGAGATGGCTTGATGCCCATGTCAATAAGTCGCGGTGTGGTTTCAATGGCGCTATTGGTATGGACCGTGGAAAGGACTAAGTGTCCAGTAAGCGAAGAGTGAACGGCGATACTGGCTGTTTCATCATCGCGGATTTCACCGACCAGAATGACATCCGGGTCTTGGCGGACAATAGCTCGGAGGGCATTGGCAAAAGTGTAGCCTCGGGACTTTGAAACCTGGGTTTGCGAAATACCTTTGATTTTGTACTCCACGGGATCCTCGACAGTAATGATTTTTACTCCTGGCGTGTTGAGGGTGTTGACAATTGCGTAAAGCGTCGTTGTTTTTCCCGAGCCAGTCGGGCCGGTATTCAAGATCATTCCGTTTGGCTTTTTGATTTCCTCGCGCAGTTTGTCATAAGCCAAGCCCCGCAGCCCCAGGTCGTCGAATTTGAGAGCCACGGCTTGTTGGTTCAAAAGGCGCATCACGATATTCTCGCCAAAGTTTCCGGGAAGGATTGAAACGCGAACGTCTATCTCGTTGTCATCAACAGTCACTGAAAAATGGCCGTCTTGGGCGATATCGCGAATATTAATTTTCATCCCAGAAAGCACTTTTACGCGAGAGAGAATATAGTGATAAACTTGCGAAGGAAGAACTGTAATGTTTTGAAGTATGCCATCCAAGCGGTAGCGAAGCCGGATGCCGTCTTGTTGAGGCTCAAAATGAATATCGCTTGCATCCATTTTCACTGCGCCGGCCATAACTATGTTGATTACTTCAGTGGTGGGGATTTCGGTAATTCTTTTTTTGAGGTCAATAACATCCTTAAGCTTTTTTTCAAATTCTTCAAGGTCTTTGCCGGAAAGGGTAAGGCGCAAATCCTCGAGACTGTCAATAAGAGCAATGTGCTTGTATTTTTCAAGGGTTTTTTGAAAGCCGGTTTTTGAGCAAAAGAAAAGTTTGATTTTAAATCCCTCTTCTTTTTCAAGCTGAAGAAGATAATCCTTGAGGCCTGGATTGGAAATATTGGAAAAAGCGAGATTAATGTTTTTGCCGGCTCTTTGGATGCAAACGAGTTCATATTTCTCGGCTTGTTCCTTGGGAATAGTCCGAAGAGTCTCCGGATCAACAGGGAAGATATTGAGATCAATATAAGGAAAGCCCAGGCTTGAGGCGAGGCTGGCTGTTTGCTGCTCCTCGGATTCGTGTTTCATCTTAGAAAGAATCCGCCGAACTTCTTCTTCGTGGAGGCCATGAATTTCGTGGATGTTTTTGTTTTGATTTGTGTCGTCAGGCATGTTTCTATTTTATTTCATCTCCCGCAAAAAAACAAACCTAGCAGAAGAATCCCAAAGCTGATAAACTTAGAATAAAGAAATGACAAAAGAAACTCTAAAATTTCCCAAAGGTTTTCTCTGGGGCGCGGCAACGTCGGCCTATCAGGTCGAAGGTGGAAACAAAAATGACTGGTCTGAATGGGAAAAGAAAAACGCAGAGCGGCTTGCCAAAGAAGCGAAAATGAAGTGGGCGAAATGGCAGCAGAAAAAGTTTCCGGAAATGTTTGACCCGAAAAATTATATCTCCGGCCGGGCTTGCGACCACTACAACCGCTACGAAGAAGATTTCGACATCGCCAAATCCCTCGGCCTCAACGCTTTTCGGATTTCCATCGAATGGTCGCGGATTGAACCGGAGGAGGGAAAATTCGACGAAAAGGAAATCGAACGTTATCGAAAAGTTCTCGAAGCCATCCGCGTGCGCGGTATGGAGCCGTTTGTGACGTTGTGGCATTGGACGAATCCAATCTGGCTTGCGCAAATGGGAGGGATAGAATGCAAGAAATTTCCGTATTATTTTACAAGATATTCTTCTCGGATTGTCGAGGAATATAATGATCTCGTATCTTTTTGGATTACCTTAAATGAACCAACCTCTATAATAGGAGCATCTTATCTTGTCGGACAATGGCTACCCCAAAAAAGAAGTATTTCAACTGGGCTTAAAATATATAAAATTCTCTCGGAGGCTCATCGGGAAACGTACGATGCAATCCATAAAATCTCCAAGTCGGCTCAAGTTGGTTTCTCTAATATTCTGCGCTATCAGGAGCCACATGATAAAAAATCACTGCTTGATAGATTAGCGACAAAAATTTCAATCTATTTCACGAACAAAAAATTCTTGGGGCTTACAGGAAACAAAAATGATTTTTTGAGTGTACAATTCTATTTCCATGATTTAGTAAAAATATCCTTGCGATTTATCAGAAAAAGGACTTTTATTGAAGTTCCTAAAAAAGAGGATGAGAGTACAACTGATTTAGGATGGGAGATTTATCCCGAAGGCATTTACCATCTTCTCATTAGCCAGAAGAAATTTGGTCTCCCTATATATATTCTCGAAAACGGCCTGGCTGACGCCGAAGATAAAAAACGGGGAAAATTTATTAAGGATCATTTGTATTGGATTCACAAAGCTATCCAGGAAGGCGTGGGTGTCCGAGGATACTTCCACTGGTCGCTTCTCGACAATTTTGAATGGGACAAGGGCTTCTGGCCGCGGTTCGGGCTGGTGGAAATGAACTACAAGACAATGGAGCGGAAAATTCGCTCGAGCGCGTGGGAATACGCGAAAATATGTAAAGAAAATAAATTAGTAGTTGAATAAAAAAAGAAATAATTTTGTTACAATGTACTGGTACATTGTAACATTGGGAAATCAAATACAAATTTCATGTGGATACATATAGCAATTGGGGGATACGCTTTACTTGCTGTTGAAGCGGTTATCAGCAAATACATTCTTGCCGGAAGAATGAGAAGCTGGCAGCTCTATGCTTTTTATATTGGCATTTTTTCCGCTTTTGGTTTTGTTTTCGCGCCCTTTGGTCTCAAGTGGTATGGCGTTTATCCTTTCGCAATCTCGGTTCTTTCGGGAATGATTTTCTATATTTCCCTTCTCTTTCTTTACCGCTCCCTTCTTTTTTCTTCCGCCTCGAGAGTATATATTCTCTATGGAGCGGTGGCGACAATTTCAACCACGATTCTTGCCAAAACTTTTCTTGGAGAAATTTTCACGGGTCGCGAGCTTTTTGGGATTTTGTTTTTGCTTTTAGGCGGAGTATTTATCTCGTATAAGTTCTATGAATGGCGTTTTTTTTCCAATTATCACCGGACAATTGCCTCTGGATTTTTAGTAGCTCTTTCGCTGGTTCTTTTGAAATACGGGTATAATGAGCAGAAGTTTATTACCGGTTATGTTTTGAGCCGGTTCGGACTTTTGCTGGGAGCTCTTTTTTCACTGGCTATTCCTTCATTCCGAAAAGCGATTCTCGGCAATCTCAAAAAGCGCGGCCGCAATGAAAACGCGAAGAATTTTGCCGGAACGCTGGGCGCTAAAGCCATTTCTGGAGCCGGCACACTTCTCATCAACGTTGGCATTGCCGCGGGAAGCGTAGCAATCGTAAGCGCGCTCGTTTCTGTGCAGTATCTTCTCACTTTCCTTTTTGCCCTTATTCTTTCCTTTTACCTCAAGAGTATTTTCATAGAGAGATTTAGCTGGCTCAATTTTTTCACTAAAGTGACAGGAATTGTGCTGGTGGCCTTCGGAACAATTCTCGTTGTATTTAAGTAGAGAGACTATGAGAACTAGAAGAAAAATATTTTTGGTTATATTGGCGATTTTGGTTGTTGCTTTTATTTTTCTCATCCGAAAACCGACTGGCCTCGTGGACAATGTCGATGATATCAAATGGGGCGTGGCTTTTTCGAAGCCTTTTGCAACGGAAATGGGACTCGACTGGCGGGAAACTTATCTGACTGTCCTTGACGATCTCAAAGTGAAGAGAATGCGTCTTCCCATTTATTGGCAGGATATTGAAGTCGAGCCGGGGAAATATGATTTTTCCGATTATGACTGGATGATTGAAGAAGCAAAAAAAAGAGATGCGCAGCTGATTTTGGTCATCGGACGCAAACTTCCCCGCTGGCCGGAATGCCATGCGCCGTTTTGGGCAGATAAGCTCTCCGAACAGGAAAAGCAAGAAAAAATTTTGGCGGTAATGTCAAAAGAAGTTGAACGGTATAAAGACATTGAAAATTTATATCTATGGCAGGTGGACAATGAGCCCTTCTTGCCCTTCGGAAAATGCACCATATCAAATGCCGATTTCCTGGATAGGGAAGTAGCGACTGTCCGCCAAGCGGACCGGAATCACAAAATTATGGTGACGGACAGCGGGGAACTTTCTATTTGGGTGCAAGCGGCCAAGCGAGCTGACATTTTTGGTACGACTATGTATAGAGTGGTCTTTAAAAAACCAGTCAATTATTTCAAATATCCGCTTCCGCCGAAATTTTTCTGGCTGAAAGCCAATATTGTTCATTTTTTTTATCCGGGGAAACCAATTATCGTCTCGGAACTTCAGGCTGAACCTTGGGGGCCAAAGTTGATTTATAATTTATCTCTCGAGGAACAGGAAAAATCAATGAGCCTGGCTCAATTTCACGAAAATATCGAGTACGCAAAGCAAGTCGGTTTTCCGGAAAATTATCTTTGGGGCGCGGAATGGTGGTATTGGCTCAAGACGAAACACCAAAAACCCGAATTCTGGGAAGCAGCGAAAGAAGTTATCAAATGAGTATTTTTATTGGTGCAGGTTCCCGGTTATGACATTGTCCTTGTCCGAAAATAAAGCCAGCAATTCCTTGATCACTTTGGACCTCTCCGGAGGTCCAATTTTACTTAGGAAGATTTTTCAATTTCGCCAGCACTTCTTTTTCCGCTTCCAAAATATCTTTTCCCAAAAACTCAACGGATAAATATCCATTTTTTATTTCTCCTCCAAAAATATTCTCCAGCTTTCGGAGAGTTGGCGAGTCGTTCGTTTTCAAAAGGGCGATGTTTTTTTTGAGCGATTCGCTGTAGATTATGGCGAAAATGTTCCCCGAAGAAAAATTGTCTTTTATTTTCTCCAAGATAAGCGGCAATTCTTCTTGATCTGTCCGGCTTTGGACAAAATCTTCAATAGAAACGAGCGACCAGGCGAGTTTTGCTTTTTCATCCCAATTGAGCCTTGCCATCACTCGCCCCCAAAGTTTCATAAATGGGAAAGACTGGGTTTTCAGAAGATGGCGGATGATTTCCTGCTGGTTGGCGCCTTTTTCAATAAGCCATGAGGCGGTAAGAAAAGTTTGCGGGGTCGTTCGTTCACTCTGAAAATTAGAGGTAGCGGAAATTATCCCGGTGAGGAAGCATTGGGCCGAAGCCGGGTTCAGGTATTTTTCCCCGAAGCTTTTTGAAAATTCGGAAATTACTTCCGAGGCGGAAGAAGCGGTGATATCAACCAGATTCAGCTGGCCGAAGTTTTCGTTGGCGGTGGAATTATCAATATTCACAATTGGCACTTCAAAAAACAGATCGCCGTTTTTTTCTTTAATTTCTCCAAGATCATCCAAACTCTGACAGCCAATCACAACAACGAGATCATATTTGAATTTGGCGGGGATAAACGAAAAATCCCGCGGGTCAATCGTTTCCTTTTCGGGCGTGATATAAATTTCAAACGTTCCATCTTTTTCTTCGATCCGGGAATTGATTATTTTGTTGTATTTGGTATTGAAGGACAAAACAAAATCCCGCGCGCCGGTAATTTCTTTCTCCATCTTTTCCGGTGGAGTGAGAAATTTCAGTTTTTCAGTTTGGGAATTGTTTTCGAGAACAGCCGGTTTTTTCCCGAGGCTCCTTAAGAGATGAAAAAGACCCCAACTTGCCGAGACCGCGTCGCTCGAGGCTTTGAATTTTGTGAGTATCAAAACGCTTTCCGAAGATTCGATTTGATTTTTGATTTGTTCTTGAATGGAAAGCATGAAGTGTGAAGGGGTTAGTATTTCAAAATATCAAACGATTCAGAAAACGTCAAACTTTCTTCCTTGCGTGAAACACTGAACTGGGGCATAAAATGGGGTTATTTTGAGAGGTGTTTTTCAATCATTGACAAAAGCCGATCCCGGCTTTTTTCTTTTTGCAAAAATCGATATTTATGCCAGAATTGAATATAATGAAAAAGGCGTATACCACAACAAATTCCAAGCAAACCCAAAAACTGGGTGAAATGCTGGCCGGAGAGCTTCGGGGCGGGGAAGTTATATGTCTCACGGGAGAACTTGGGAGCGGGAAGACGACTTTTGCGCAGGGGGTATTAAAGAGGTTGGGCGCGAAAGGACCCCATACGAGTCCGACATTCGTAGTGATGAAACACTATCGCATAACGCGCAACGCGAAACGCATATCGCAAGGCAGAAAAAAGAAATCGTTACAAGTTACAAGTTACGAGTTACGTGATGTATATCATATTGATGTATATCGAGTTGGCGTGAAAGATATTCTTGATTTGGGATGGAGAGAAATTATTTCCCATAAAAATAATGTAATAATTGTCGAATGGGCGGAGAAAATAAAGCAGATAATTCCGAAAAGAGCGGTTTGGGTGAAATTCAAGCATAAAGGCAAGAATGAAAGGGAGCTATCATTCAAATGACAAGTTTGAGCTAAAATTTGCAATCAGTAAAATTATGAAAAAAAAGCTAATTTTAATAGACTCCAATGCCCTCGTCCACCGCGCCTATCACGCTCTTCCCCCCCTCACGACCAAGAAAGGGGAACTCGTGAACGCGGTTTACGGATTCACTTCGGTGCTTCTGAACGTTCTCAACAAGTTTAAGCCGGACTACATCGCGGCCACATTCGATCTCAAAGAACCCACGTTTCGCCACAAGGAATTCAAGGACTACAAAGCAACGAGGGTAAAGGCTCCGGATGATCTTTATGAGCAAATTCCAAGGGTGAAAGAAGTTGTTAAAGCTTTTAATATTCCCATTGCCGAAAAAGAAGGATACGAAGCGGATGATCTCATCGCGACGTTTGCCAAAAAAACAGAAAAGTTTCATCCGGGAGTGGAAGTAGTTGTGGTGACGGGAGATCTTGATACGCTTCAACTCGTTGACGACAAAATCAAAGTATTCGCGCTTCGAAAAGGCATGAGCGATTCCGTTCTTTATGACAAAAAAAATATTCTTGGCCGATATGGCCTCAAGCCCGAGCAGATGATTGACTATAAGGGCCTTCGGGGAGATGCCTCGGACAACCTGCCAGGCGTCAAGGGCGTTGGCGAGAAAACAGCTACCGAGCTTCTCAAAAAATACAAATCTATTGAAGAAGTTTATAAAAACCTTCCGGAAATAAAGGAAGGAGTAAGGAAAAAACTGGAAAAAGACAAGCTCCAGGCCTTTTTCAGCAAGAGGCTGGCGCGTCTTGTTGACAATGTCCCAGTTGATTTTGATCTTGAAAAATGCCGGACAGAAGACTTTAGCCGGGTGAAAGTTATCAATCTTCTTCGCGAACTCGAGTTTTTCAGTCTCATGCGCCGATTGCCGGGTTATGATAACTATGTGAAAGAAAGTCAGCTGGAGGAAAAATCGGCGGGGCAAGGCAAAGCTGGCGCTGTGAACTGGAAAAAGGCAGAGTCAAGAGAACTTCCGGAGATGGGGAGCCTGATATCCATAGTATCTAATGAAGAAATTGGGGGTGCCTTGAAGAGCATTGCGGTGAGCCGCGGCTTGAAATCAGCTTTTTATATTTCAAAAATTGACAAGAAAGTAAAAGAGATTTTAAGTGACAGGAAAATAGAAAAAATTGGCTATGACCTCAAAAGAGAGTGGAGAATTCTGGATAAGGCGGGAATAAATCTCCAAGGAATTGGCTTCGATATCCAGCTTGCCGCCTATCTCTTGAGTTCTGGAACCAATTTGGCTTGGGAAAATCTCGTTTTCCAGGAGCTCAAAGTAATGGTTGAAAAAGATGATAAAAAATCCGGTCAAACGACTCTTTCTTTCCAGGATAATGAGGGGCAAGTTGAGAAGTTGTGCAAAAAAACGGCCTACAATTTCGCCCTCAAAGAAAAGCTTGAGAAAAAACTGGCGGAAATAAGCCACGAGCAAGCTTCGGAAGGAAAAGAAAAGACACTCAATGATCTTTTTGAGGGGTTAGAAATGCCGCTTGTTGAAATTTTGGCTCGGATGGAGAAAGCGGGAATAAAAATAAACCCGACGGTTCTTGGGGGAATATCGGCGAAACTTGACCGGCGGGTCCAAAAAATGGAAAAAGAGATCCAAAAATTGGCCGGGGAGGAATTTAACGTCAACTCATCTGTTCAGCTTCGGGAGATTTTGTATGAAAAACTCAAGATACCGACCAAGGATATTAAAAAGGGGAAAACCGGCTTCTCGACTGCTTCGCCAGAGCTCCAAAAGATAAAAGGCCTTCATCCGATAATTGAAAAAACTGAGGAATATCGAGAATTATTCAAGCTGAAGACTACTTATTTAGATACGCTGCCGAATTTGATTGACAGAAAGTCTAGGATTCACACCACATTCAATCAGGCCGTGACAGCAACCGGCCGGCTTTCTTCGTCAGAGCCGAATCTACAAAATGTTCCCACTCGGACAGATTTGGGACAACTTATTCGCACGGCCTTTGAAGCTGAAGAAGGATACAAATTGGTCAGCGCGGATTACTCGCAGATTGAACTTCGCATCGCAGCCCATTTATCCGGGGATGTTCGGATGATAACAACCTTTTTGAGCAACGAAGATATACATACAGCTACTGCGGCCCGGATCAATAGAGTTGATATTGGAAAAGTGACAGATAAGATGCGCCGGGCGGCCAAAGCGCTGAACTTCGGGATTATTTACGGGATGAGTACTTTTGGATTTTCTCAATCGGCCGGAGTTAGCCAAGACGAAGCCAAAGAATTCATCCGTAAATATTTTGAAAATTATTCTCAAGTGGCGCAATTTCTCGAAGAAGTGAAAATATCAGCTCACGAAAAAGGATATATTGAAACGGAGCTGGGCCGAAGACGCTATATTCCGGAAATAAATTCAACGAACATTCAACTTAGAAGTCAAGCCGAACGGATGGCGATCAATATGCCCATCCAGGGCCTCGCGGCCGATATCATCAAGTTGGCAATGATTGAAGCGGATAAATTGATTTCCAGAAAATATTTCAAAGCGCGAATGATTCTTCAAA
>Ga0315268_10005969_pt1 | contig 13009 bp, 12 predicted proteins | sample C1_top_MG_FD_204535 | JGI IMG/M metagenome (GOLD analysis project Ga0315268, IMG submission 204535) | Sediment microbial communities from Yellowstone Lake, YNP, Wyoming, USA - C1_top | ecosystem: Environmental > Aquatic > Freshwater > Lake > Sediment | place: USA: Wyoming | collected 2017-08-01 | reverse complement strand
AGGGTCGGAAGCGGACAGCTCCTCGTGAGCGATCACCGCTGCCACCGCGTCCATGCCCGAGCCACCGTCCTCGGCCGGCACCGAGATGCCCAGTAACCCCAGCTCGCCCAGCTTGCGAAACAGCGGGAGGTTGAACTTCTCCTCGCGGTCGTGGGCCAGCGCCTGCGGCTCGACCTCCTTCTGCACGAAGTCGCGCACGGTCTGGCGCAGCAGCACGTGCTCCTCGGTCGGATTGAACAGATCGAACTTCTCGGTCATGGCGCCCTCCGCTGTGCTGGCGGTCGTCGTCGGACGGCCAGGCCAGCCACATACCGATCGGCTATCCGAGGTTGACGATTAGTCCAGCGCTGGTGAGACGTCAAATGGCATGTCGGCGCAGGCGGGATGAACTATGCGGGCGCGGCGTCAGGTCACATCGGCGCTGGCTGACTGCCCGGCGTGGTCTGCGGAGCGCTGGCGGCGCCGGCCGGGACCATGGTGTCGAGCTTCTGGTCGATGCGCTCGAAGCCGTCGTCGACCTTGTGCTCGAGCCGGTCGACCTTGCTGTCGATCTTGTCCAGCTTGCGATTCATGAGGCGCAGCAGGTCGCCGTGGTAGCCGATGCTGACGCCGAACTGGACCACGTCGGTGCGCATGTACTGGTCGAACGTATTGCCAAAGAAATTGAACCCGGTGTTGGCCTCGATCAGCGGCATCACGAAGAAGCTGTCCCCGCGCAGCTCGACGCCGGCGCCGACGCCTGCGCCAATGCTGGTGATCGTGAAGTCCGAGCTACCGCCCACCACCGATCGCACCTGACCGGCGCGGCCGTAGCCCCAGCTGCTGACCGAGAACATGTCGGTGATGTCGAAAGTGGCGATGACCGGCAGCGTGCCGTTCGCACCCCAGGCGAAGAGCAGCCCCTGCAGGCCGACCGTGGGCTGCAGCGCGATGTGCAACCGGTTGTCGAACAGCCGCGCCACCCGCCACTTTCCATCGAGGTCGATGCTCAGGGTCAGCGGCGAGATGTTGGCTCCAAATTCGACGTTGTCGATCACGCCCATGTGGTAGCTGAGAACTGGCACCAGCCCGGGCAGCACCGTGGTCGAGCTGACCGCGGGCGCGCCGTTGCTCGCCGGCATCGAGAGCCCGGTCAGACCGATGTTGGCCGTGGCCGCGATCTCGGACTGTCCAGGGTCGAGCGTGCGCGCCGTGCGATGGATCGCCGCAGACGGGCAGCCGGTCCCGATCGCCAGGGTGACCAGCGCAACTGCGGTCAGCGTCGTCTGCGTGTTGGCTTTCATCGTCGTCTCCTCGCACGCTGTGGGTCTTGCTGGGTCGCGTGCCTGACGGCGGTCTCCAACTGCAGCCGGCGTGCCGTTCTTAACTCGCCGAGATCAAAGGGATTTCATTCGAACGCGGGTGTGCAACGGTTGCACAGTGTGCAGTGCACGGCGGGGCGGACGAGGAGTCGGTGAAGCAGGACCGACTACACGAACTCGATCAGTGAGGGGTCGAAGCCGGCTGGCGCCTGGTAGCCCAGCAGGTTGAGCGCGGTGGCGGCGACGTTGGACAGTCCGCGGAAGGTAAGCTCGGCCAGGTGGTACTCGCCCTTGAACTTCGGATCGACGATGACGAAGGTGACCGGGTTGAGCGTGTGCGCGGTCTTGGCCGCGGGCTTGCCGGTCGCCTGGTTGATCTTGAAGGTCTTGGCCTTCTTGTCCCACTCGTACATCTCGTCGGCATTGCCGTGGTCGGCGGTCACCAGCGCGATGCCGCCCAGCTGCTCGATCACCGACAGGATGCAGCCGAGCGCCTCGTCCACCGCCTCGACCGCGGTGATCGCCGCCTCGCGCACGCCGGTGTGACCGACCATGTCGCCGTTGGCGAAGTTGACGCGCAAGAAGCGGTAGCCACCGCCGTGCAGCTCCTCGATCAACCGGTCGGCGATCTCCTTGGCCTTCATCTTGGGCGCGGTCTCGAATGGCACCCGGTCCGAAGGGATCTCGATGTACTTCTCGTACTGCGGGTCGAACATGCCGGTGCGGTTGCCGTTCCAGAAGTAGGTGACGTGGCCGAACTTCTGGGTCTCGGCGATCGCCAGCTGCTGGACATGATTGCGCGCCAGGTACTCGCCAAAGGTGCGGTCGATGGTGGGCGGGTCGACCAGGAACCTCTTTGGCACGTGCAGGTCGCCGTCGTACTGCATCATGCCGGCATAGACCACGTCGAGCCGCGGCCCGCGCTCGAACTTGGTGAAGTGCTCTTCCTCGAAGGCGCGCGAGATCTCGAGCGCGCGGTCGCCGCGGAAGTTGAAGAAGATGACACCGTGCCCGTTCTCGATGCGCGTGAGCGGTCCGTTGTCGTCGCCGATCACGAACGGCGGTAGGTCCTGGTCGATGATGCCCGGCTTCTCGGCGCGATAGGTCTCGATCGCCTCGGTTGCGCTCTTGAAGCGGCGCCCCTCGCCGCGCACATGGGTCTGCCAGCCGCGCTCGACGATGCGCCAGTCGGCCTGGTAGCGGTCCATGGTGACGAACATGCGGCCGCCGCCCGACGCGATCTGATAGACGCGGCCGTCGCTGCCGTCGAATTTTTTCAGCAGCGCCTCGAGCTGGTCCACGTACTGCAGCGCGCTCTGCTCGGGCACGTCGCGACCGTCGAGCAGCGGGTGCACGAACAGCTTCTTCACGCCGTCGGCTGCGGCATGGCTGATCAATGCCAGCAGCTGATCCAGGTGGCTGTGCACGTTGCCGTCGGAGAGCAGACCGATGAAGTGCAGCGCCGTGTTGTTGCGCTGGACCGTGTCGACCAGCTCGCGCCAGCACGGCCCCTCGAACAGCCGGCCGCTCTGGATGGCGGCGGTCACCAGCTTGCTGCCCTGGTCGAAGACGCGGCCGCTGCCCAGCGCATTGTGGCCGACCTAGCTGTTGCCCATGTCCTCGTCGGAGGGCAACCCGACCGCCACCCCGTGCGCCTGCAGCTGGGTGTTCTGGTACCGGTCGTGGATGGCGTCCAGGACCGGCGTCTTGGCACACCAGACCGCGTTGCCCTCGTCTTGGCGACCGATGCCGACGCCGTCCATGACGACGACGAGAACGGGGCCGGGGCGGCCTCGAAACGTGGGGTGTGGAGCGAGCGCGAAATCGTTGTCCATGGTCATCTCCGCGCCGCCTATTTAACACGCTGCGGCATGAGGTGCGAAGAAAGACCACGGCGCGCTTGCCCGGGGCGCGCCGCCTCGCTACTTTCGGCGATTCCCGCGACCGGGAGGGAGGATGGCCATGGGCGAGATCATCCCAGGTGGGCATTTTCTGGTGCGGCCGCTCGGCGATCACATCATGTCGCCCGAGGGCTTCAGCGACGACCAGCGCGAGTTCATGAAGACCGCGCGCGACTTCGTCAAGAAGGAGATCGTGCCGCGTGCGGTTGCGATCGAGAAGAAGGACCTGCCGCTGCTGCGTCAGCTGATCGCCAAGGCGGGCGAGCTGGGCTTCTTGTCGGTCGACGTGCCCGAGGCCTTTGGCGGGCTCGGTCTCGACAAGACGACCAGCATGATCCTGGCCGAGGCCATGAACGGCTCGGGCTCGTGGGCGGTCACCTTCGGCGCCCAGGTCGGCATCGGCACCCTGCCCATCGTCTACTTCGGCAGCGACGAGCAGCGCGCCAGGTACCTGCCCAAGCTGGCCAGCGGCGAGTGGGTCGGCGCCTATGCGCTGACCGAGGCTGGCGCCGGCAGCGACGCGCTCGGCATCCGCTGCAAGGCCGAGCTGCAGGGCGACCACTACCTGCTCAACGGCACCAAGCAGTGGATCACCAACGCCGGCATCGCCGACGTGTTCACCGTGTTCGCCAAGGTCGACGGCACCAAGTTCTCGGCCTTTGTCGTCGAGCGTACCGATCCGGGCGTCAGCATCGGCCCCGAGGAGCACAAGCTCGGCCTGCGCGGTTCGTCGACCTGCGAGGTGATCCTCGAGGACGCCAAGATCCCGGCCGACCGCCTGCTCGGTCGCGTCGGCCGCGGCCACCGCATCGCCTTTGGCATTTTGTTCCTGGGCCGGCTCAAGCTGGGCATGGCCGCCATTGGCGGCGCCAAGGAGACGCTCGAGATCGCCATCAAGTACGCCAAGGAGCGCAAGCAGTTCGAGCGCGCGATTGTCGAGTTCGGCCTGATCCGCGAGAAGCTGGCGCGGGTGGCGAGCCGGCTCTACGCCTGCGAGTCGATGGGCTACCGCACCTCGGGGCTGATCGACAGCTACGTGGCCGAGCCGTCGAAAAAGGAGCGCAGCCACGAGGAGCACGTGCAGTCGGCGCTCGAGGAGTACGGCATCGAGGAGGCCATGCTCAAGGTGTTTGGCTCCGAGATGCTGGACTACGCGGTCGACGAGGCGATGCAGGTATTCGGCGGCTACGGCTACACCGAGCACTACGTCGTCGAGCGCGCCTACCGCGACTCGCGCATCAACCGCATCTTCGAGGGCACCAACGAGATCAACCGGCTGCTGGTCTCGGGCACGCTGCTGCGGCGGGTCAAGAAGAACGAGGTACCGCTGGCCGAGCTGGCGCAGCGGGTGGCGACGGCGCTGGCCGACCCCAAGCTGTTGCCGACCATTGCCGCAGGCGAGGTACTCGGCGCCGAACGGCAGCTGGTCGAGCGCATCAAGTGGCTGACCGCGCACATGGCGCAGGTCGCCGTCGCCAACAACAAGGACGAGCTGGATCAGCGCCAGGACATCCTGGGCACGCTGGCCGACCTGACCATCGCCTCCTATGCCGCCGAGAGCACGCTGCTGCGCACCATGCAGCTGGTGGCGGCGCACGGCGCCGACAAGGTGCCGATGGCGCGCGCCATGACCGCGATCGTGGTCGAGGATTGTGCGGCCGTGGCCGAGAAGCAGGCCCGGCTGCTCGCCAGCAGTGTGCTCGAGGGCGAAGCGCTGGCGCGCACTTGCGACGAGATCGATCTGCTGCTGCGACGACCGCCGCTGGCGATGTTCAAGCAGCTCGAGATCGTCGCTGCCCGGCTGGCCCAGGACGAGACCTACCGCATTCCGGCCTGATACAGGGGGACACCATGTTTGACGTCATCAGCGGCGTTGTGCTGCTGGCGCTTGCCCAGGCTGCGCCGGCGACACCTTCGGTGCCGGTCTCGACCGAACCGCCGCAATCGGCAGCGTCGCAGCCGGCGCCCGACTTCAAGTCCGCCGAGCAGCAGGTCAAGGCCGCCTTGGTCGGCGTCAACCTCGCGCTCACCCGGCGCGATCTCAACTCCACCATCCAGAACCTGGAGCGCGGGCTGCTGGCTGCGCGCGCAGCTGCACCACTCGAATTGAGCAAGGCCACCGTGGTCGACGGCATCCCCGAGGATCTTGGAATATACAAACCGCTGCCGGGCGCAGCCGTGCGCGGCGAGACCATGCGGCTCTACGTCGAGGTGCGCAATTTCGGCGTGCGCGAGAGCGCGGGCGGCTACGAGGTGGCGCTCAACACCGATGCCTACTTCTACTACGAGGACGGTGAGTTCTTTGCCGGCAAGAAGAACATCGGCGAGCACCGCTTCACGGCGACGACGCGACACGACGTCACCTTCATGGTGGTCGAGCTGCAGCTGCGCGGTTTGCCGCCGCAGCCCTACCAGATCGAACTGGTCGTCACCGACAGCATCAGCGGCAAGGTCGGCAAGGCGCGGGTACCGTTCGTGATCGCCAAGTAGCGCAGATTTGAGTTATTGATCGCCCATGCGCACACTCACCGCTTGCCTTTCGTTCTCGGTGGCCGCGGTCGCAGCAACAGCATTCTGCAGTGCCGGTTGCGCCGACATCGATCGCCTGCCCCCCATCGACCTCGACTCGCAGATCGCGCCGGTGCCCGACGACTTCGGTCACGAGGCCGACCTCGACAGTCGCTACCAGGACGTGCTGCTACCGATGTGGAACGCGCCCGGTCTTTACGGCTGGTTCTCGGGCGCCGCCGGCGTCGGGATCAACTACCGGGTCTTTCGCGCCGCTGACGAGAAGGGCGTGCTCGTGCTGCTGACCGGCCGCACCGAGCCGATCATCAAGTACGTCGAGGTCATTGCCGACCTGGTGGGGCAAGGCTATTCGGTCTACGCCATGGATCTGCGCGGCCAGGGCTGGAGCGGCCGCATGCTCGACAATCCTCAGATCGGCTACGTCGAGTTCTTTGGCGACTACGTCGCGGACGTGCACACGTTCGTCGAGCAGATCGTCGAGCCCGACACGCACCCGCACCTGTTCGCGCTGGCGCACTCGATGGGCGCCGCGGTGCTCGCGCTCTATCTCTACCAGCACCCGGAGGTGTTCGAGGCGGTGGTGCTGTCGAGTCCGATGTTCGGTCTCAACACGGATCCCTTCCCCGAGGCGGTCGCGGGGGACATCGCGCTGACCGGCTGCGGCTGGGGCGATGGCCGCAGCTACGCGCTGGGTCAAGGCGACAACCTCAACCAGGAGAAGTTCGACAACCCGGATCAGATCTACGAGCACAGCCAGGCGCGCTGGAACCTGAAGATGCGGGTCGTCGACGAGAATCCCGAGGTGCGCATGGGCGGCGTGAGCTACCGCTGGCTGTGCGAGGCGATGACCGCGGACGCGCACCTGCGCGCGGTCGGCCGCGAGTCCCGGACGCGCACGCTGCTGCTGCAGGCGGGCATCGAGAAGGTCGCGCTGCCCGAGGAGCAGACCAATTACTGCGCAGCCGCAGCAGCCTGCCAAGGGCTCCGGCTCGACGGCGCCTACCACGAGCTGCTGATGGAGACCGACGCCATCCGCAACCAGGCACTGACCAAGGCGGTCCGCTTTCTCGACCACTTCGCGCAGGGAGGCACGCCATGATCGCCTCGCTGCTGCTGTGCGCGCAGTTGCTCGCTCCGGCTGAACCACCAGCACCCGCCGACCTGTTCGTGCTGGTTGGCGGCCAGGCAGGCGCGCCGCTCTCGTACGGCCTGCAAGCCAGCCTGCTCTCGCTGCAGCGCGATCGACCGCGTTGGGAGGTCGACCTCAGCTGGGAGCCATCGAGCTTTCTGCAATCGTACAGTGCCGGCGTCGCCTACTTTCCGTTTGGCAACCTGTTCTTCGTGGCCGAGCGCGTGCGCTACCTGCAGTTGCACGCACCCTGGAGCCGCGGCTTCGACCCGGACCTCGACCAGCAGTTCGCGTTTGGACCCGAGCTCGGGGTGCGCAGCTGGCTCGGCCCGTGGCGTCGCTTTCGTGGGTCGCTGGCGCTGGGCGCGTTTTACATCGCGTCCGGCAACATGAACCTGCCGATCGTCGTCACGCTCAGCGCGGGCCTCGCCGTCTGCGCCTGGGACTTCTGAGACGACGCGCTAGCCGGCCACACCGCAGATGTTGGGGATGCCGTTGCCGCCGCAGACGTAGGGCGGCGGGCACTCGCTGCAGTCGAGCACGCCGCCGCAACCGTCGCCGACCTGGCCGCAGTCGGCGGCAAAGGTGGCGCAGCTGTTGGGCGTACACGGACCGTTGCCGCAGACGCCGGGCACACCGCCACCGCCGCAGGTCTGGGGCGCCACGCACTCGCCGCAACCGAGCAGGCCGCCGCAGCCGTCGCCGGCCGGCCCGCAGCGCACGCCGATCTGCTCGCAGGTCGACACCACGCACGGTCCGCCGTTGCCACAGACGCCGGGCACGCCTCCGCCACCGCAGGTTGCCGGCGCGGTGCAGCTGCCGCAGTCGATCTGCAGGCCACAGCCATCGCCGGCCGGACCACAGTTGAAACCCTGGTCCTGGCAGGTCTGCGCCGTGCAGTTGGTCGAGACCGGCTTGTCGGGCGCGATGCACGAGGTCAAATCGAAGATCATGAACTCGAGCACCTTTTCCTGCGCGGTCATGGCGCCGTTGCCGCACTCATCGGGGAAGCTGACGCCGTCAGTGCCCGAGCTGTCGGCGACGTGGAAGTCGCTGAACAGCACGCGGCCGCATTGTTCCTCGGGCGGCGTGCCGACCGGCGTGTTGAAGGTGAGGTGCTGGACCGAGACCTCGGGGTTGGTGGTGTAGACCCAGCGCTGGGTCGGAGCGATCACCGCGTCGTTGTTGCGCCGCCAGTCGTTGATGGTGATGCGGCCCGAACCGGGCGCGGTCGACGCCCCGACCACGTCGAGCCATTGTGAGAAGATCTGCCCGCGCGGGAATGAGGTGTCGAGAATGCCGGTCACGCTGTCGCCGGGGTGATCCTGGTTGATGTGCCATTCGGCAGTGGTCCGCCCCGCCGTGGTGCACTGATTGCCGCAGCCCCACGGCTCGGCGTTGTAGAGCCAGACATAGCTGTAGTGCGTGGCGAAGACGCGGCCGCCGCGGTTGGCGTAGGCAATCACGCGTTGCTGCGCGGCCGACGCCTTGTCGTTCTGCGCGCCCTCGCAGGCAAACAGCACGACGTCGTAGGAGTCGAGCGTCGAGTTGGTGCCCCACAGCACGTCGTTTGCCTCGGGTGTGTTGTTATCGAGGATGGCGCCATTTTCGTGGATGACCCGGATCCGACCGCTGCCGCTGGGGTTGGTAAACTCGATGTCGTCGATGCCGATCTTGCGCAGCACGCACTCCAGTGTGTCGACGTCGCCGGTGACCATCGCCATCAGCGGGATGTTGCCCTCGGACTGGTTGCGCGGCATGCGCAGCACGCCCGCCTGCAGCGCGGTGTTGGTGCACTCGGCCACGTTTGGGATGGTGAACTCGCGCCGCCAGCGGCCAAGCTGGATGACCAGCGGAATGTTGCCGCCGACCGGCACGTTGAGCAGCGTGAAGGTGCCGTCGGGCGCAGTGGTGGCGCTGACCAGCGGCGCGCCCGAGACCGTGGCGCCGCACTTGTCGCAGGCGACGCCCGGTGTGAACGGCTCGACCGTGGCGTTGGGGACGTAGACCACCACGTTGGGCAGCGGCTGCTGGCCGTTGGGCGCGTAGACCGTGCCGGTGACCGTGGTCGAGCCGCCACCGCTGCACGCGACCTGTTGCAGACAGAGGTTGGTGCACTGCACGCCGGCATCGGTCGTCGACGTCATGCCGCAGACACTGGGCGTGCCGCCGCCGCCACAAGCCAGCGGGGGCACGCAAGTGCCGCACTGCAACAAACCGCCGCAGCCGTCGCCCACCGGACCACAGTCGGCGTGCGCCAGCTGGCAGGTGCGCGGCGTGCACGCGATCGGGCCGCCGCCGTCGGTCGACACCCGGATTCCGCACTTGCTGCGACCGCCGGCACCGCACTCCTGCGGCGTCGGACAACTGCCGCACTGGACCAGGTCGCCGCAACCGTCGCCGACCGGGCCGCAGTCGGCGTTTTGATCGGCGCAGCTCTGCGGAGTGCAGCCGCTGTTGCCGCCGCACTGGCTGACCGTACCGCCACCGCCGCAGGTCTGCGGTGGCTCACAGGTGCCGCAATGGATGATGTCGCCGCAACCGTCGCCGACCGGTCCGCAGGTGGCGCTGACGTTTTGGCAGGTGCGCAAGCCGCAGCCATTGGCGTCCGGCGCACCGGCATCGGCGCTCACGATCGAGCCGTTGGCGTCGGTGCCTGGATGCACCGTCTGGTCGCTGCAGGTACAGCCACCGAGGGCAATGGCGCCCAGCACCATCGAAAGCGGCCACGATCTCATTGCGTCCTCCCACCGGTGTCGCCCGAACATCGATAATACCCGATTTGGCCACGCTGCGCCTTGCCAAGTCTTGACTCGACTTTTCGCACCGTGCCATAGTCGCCGCACTTGCCGGTACCGTGTGCCACGCCAGTGTGTGCACTGGAGGCGTGAGCACGACGAGGGGAGACTGAGATGCCGATCAAGAAGAAGGCCAAGAAGGCTGCTCCGAAAAAGGCCGCCAAGAAGATCGTCAAGAAGGCCGCCAAAAAGGCAGCACCCAAAAAGGCTGCCAAGAAGGTCGCCAAGAAACAGCCACGCGATCGCGCCAGCGCTCTCGCGCACGCCCGCGCGCGCATCAAGAAGACGCGGCCGACGCCCAAGTTCAAGCCGCGGCGCAATGGCTCGAGCGACCGGCAGCGCCGCATCGATCAGCAGATCATCGCCGCCTACGCGGCTGCTTCGCGCGAGCTGGCCGAATGGGTGGCCGCGGCACGGCGCGCCACCGAGACCGGTCAGATCCGCCCCAACGCCTGATCCTTCTGCTCACGCCCGGTCCGTCGACGACAACAGCGTGCGCCGTGCGTAACGGCCACCCGAGATCGGATCACCGCGCCCCAGGTGATGCTGGCCGCGTCCACTTTGGGCGACCGCTGGGGGCAGGTCGCCAACCCGCTGCCAGGCGCTGATCCCGTCGAGAATGGCGCGCAGCTCGGCGCCGAGCTCAGCGTTGTCGGTGGCGTAGTGCAGCTCACCACCCGGCCGCAGCTTGGCGACCAGCAGCTCGGCAAATTTCTGGTCGAGCACGCGCCGCTTGTGATGGCGCCGCTTGAACCAGGGATCGGGAAACATCAGGTAGATCCGGTCCAGGCTGGCGTCCTCGATCAAGCGCGGCACGTCGGTGCGCGCCTCGGCGTAGATGGCGCAGGCGTTGCGCACACCGGCCGTCGCCAGGGCCTGCTGGCACAGCTCGACGTAGGCGCGCCGCACCTCGACCCCGAGCAGCCGGACCGCTGGCGCCTCGCGACCACGCGCCACCAGCAGCTCGCCGTAGCCAGGGCCGATCTCGAGCTCGGTCGGTGCGCCGCCCAGCAACTGGGCCGGTGCCGGACCCTGGTAGCAGCCGCGGTAGGTGAGCGGATTGGTGTGCTGGCGCAGTCTCATTCGTCCAATGCACCACGGCGAAACAGGCGCGAGATCTGGCGCGTGGTCAATCCCTCGATACCCGTGATGACTGCCTTCTCGAGCACGGCGCCGGTCAGCGTGGTGCCGTCGAGAATGGCGCCGGTGAGATCGGTGCTGACCAGGTTGGCCTCGCGCAGGTTGGCGCCGGCCAGCTTGGCGTCGCGCATATCGGCCAGTGCCAGGTTCGCGCGTACCATGCGCGCGCCGGTGAAATTGGCGCCGCGCAGGTTGGCCTCGCGCAGGTTGGCCATGGTCAGGTTGCCGCGCGCCAGGCCGGCGTGGTGCAGGTCGGCACCGCGCAAGTCCGAGCCGCCGAGATCGGCGCCGGTGAAATCAACGTCGGCCAGATATGCATTGACCAGCCGCACCGCTGACAGATCGACCTCGCGCACGTAGGCGCGTCGCAGGTCGATGCCAGCCAGGGTGGCGCCGCGCAGGTTGCAGCCGGTGAACACCGTGGCATCGATGGCGGCGTTGGTCAGGTCGCTGGAGACCAGCGTCGCCTTGGTCCAGATGGTGCCGCGCATCTTGGCGCTCACCAGCTTGCAGCCGTAGGCAAACGCACCCTCGAACACGGCGTCGGACAGATCAGCGCGGCTGAGGTCGACCACCTCCATCACCGCGGCCGACGCCACCGCCTCGGACAGATCGGCGCGCGACAGGTTGGCGCCCGACAGATGCGCCTCGCGCAGATCGGCGCCGCCCAGCTGCGCCCCGGACATGCGCGCGCCAGCCAGCCGGGCATAGCGCAGCCGGGCGCCCGCCAGGTTGGTGTTCTCGAGATCCGCGCCGTCCAGCTGCGCGCGTTCGAGCGGTGCATGGCGCAGATCGCGGCCGCCCGGCACTTCGTTGACGAGCGGCAGCTCGGCCAGCACCGGTTCGAGCGGGCTGCCGTAGCGCAGCGCGTAGACCACCGCCTTGATCACGCGATGGCCGAGCGGCGTGCGCCAGCGTTCGATCAGCTTGGTCTGCTTGGCGTCTTGCTCCATGACGTCGCTTATAGAGGCGACCGGCGGCCGCGGGCAAGACCCGTTCGCGCCTCAGTTCACCCGCGCGTTGGGATCCGCCACCGGCCGCAGGCTCGACAGGATGCCAGCCAGCTTGAAATAGTAGCCACCGTCCTTGCCCTTGGCGCGCTTGAGGTCGGGCGTCAGATCGAAGATCGGCTGAAACTTGGGGTTGGCCTTGAGAAAGGCCTCGGCCGGTTTGAGCTCGAGCGCACCCGCGGTGGTCGAGCGCGACACTGGGTCGCGCAGCGTCACGGTCATCTCGGCTGCGACCTGGACGTCCTTGCCGGTCAGCTGCGCCGGCTTGACCTTGGCCTTGCCGTCGGCGATGTCGGCCACCAGTTCCAGCTTGCCGAGGTCGATCGCGGGCACGGTGAACGGCCCGCTCATCATCGGGATCTTGATCTCGCCCGGTCCAAGCACTGTCCCCTGCCCGTTGAGCGTGATCTTGCCCTGGATCTCCTTGCCGGTCTTGCCGAGCTTGAGGTCGGCATTGCCACCGAGGGTGCCGGCCCAGGGCACGCCCAGCTTGGCAGTCAGTGGCGTGATCTTGTTCAGCGCAAAGTCCTCGGCCTGCGCGTCCAGCTCGGCCACACGGTTGTCGTCGAGCAGCGCAGTGCCGGACAGGTTGCCCTCGTAGGCATCGACGTCGAACGAAATGCGGCGCTTGCCAATGATCAGCGGCAGCAGCTGCAAGCGCACTCGCGCCTTGTCGATCTCCCAGGTCGGCGCCGGGTCGGGATCGGTGCTGGCGAGCCGGATCGAGACGCGCTCGAGCGCCACGCCGCTCAGCCGGTAGACGTCCAGCCCGTCGACCTTGACCTCGGACGGCACGCCGTAGCGTCCCGGTTGCGGACCGGCCTGGGCCACCGCCTGCTGCAGCACGGCCATGATCTTCGGTTTGAGCGCCGACATCGGAAACGTCAGGTAGAGCGACACCACGAAGCAGACCATAAAGAACAGCGTATAGCTCAACGCCATCAGCCAGCGCGGTCGCACCTTGTCAGCCATGATCAGGCTCCTTCACTCTGGTTGCGGCACCGGTGACCGACCGTCGTCATCAGCCCGGCCCGCCAGCCGGCGCGGTGGGCGAGGCCGGCTTGTAGGTGGCGACCTTCATCGACACGTCGAGCAGCTCGGGGTTGTCGAAGCGCGTCTTCACCTTGAGCTTGAGCACCTTGACCATGCCCTTGTTGGCCGGGTCCTCGACCTTTTCGAGAAAAGAGCTCAGCTTGTCGAC
>Ga0315268_10005968_pt1 | contig 13013 bp, 11 predicted proteins | sample C1_top_MG_FD_204535 | JGI IMG/M metagenome (GOLD analysis project Ga0315268, IMG submission 204535) | Sediment microbial communities from Yellowstone Lake, YNP, Wyoming, USA - C1_top | ecosystem: Environmental > Aquatic > Freshwater > Lake > Sediment | place: USA: Wyoming | collected 2017-08-01 | reverse complement strand
TCGATAAGCTGTAGTATGACACGTTTAGATCAGTGAAGCTTGACTGCAATTGTTGATAACTTGCATATAGATTATCATACTTCGTGCTTAGATCTTGGTAAGACATGTTTAACGTTGCAATGGCGTTTATAAGAGAAGAGTATTGTATCGTTAACGTTTGAAGATCAGCTTGCAGCTGCAGGAACTGAGCAAGGAGTTCATTATAAAGATGCAGAGCCTCAGAAGAAATTATCGTAATGATTTGATCCGTTAGGACATACGTGAAATATAGAGTAACTTGCGTCTGATTTGAACTTACGATGGTGGTCGGAGAAATCTCTTCACCATTGGCAAGTACGAAATATGGATAGCTCATGAAAGCTGTAGGAATCGTGATTCGACAAACTCCTGTTGCTCCACCTGAGTTAGTAGCATTAAGATGAATTATTCGATTTCCCGTTTCAGTTCCAATTTCAAACCTGAACCCGGAAATTGTCGAATTCGAAATGACGCCTATGTGATACAGCTCCCCTTCAAAAGCAACTGCGAAACTGAGGAAAATTCCCATCAGAGGACAACCGTCTCGATTGTTGCTGCTTATGACATAAGCCTCGTCTCCTATTCCATCTCCATTAAGATCCTGCCTATTATAATCACTCCAGAAGTTACCCTCTCCACTATAGTTCCAAGAGTTCACTAAATCACTTGAAGCCTGAATCAAGTTGTTTAAGTTGTTGTGGTAAATAGTGTTGTTACTACTGAAGGCAAGATAAATCCCACCGTAATCATTTGAGGAAATGTTGTTTCCAGAAATCATGTTGTCAATAGAGGAGTAAAGAAAGATTCCATAATCATTGTCTGAAGCGGTGTTTCTCGTAACAACGTTGGCTGTTGACGAAAACAGAAAGACTCCGACATAGTTGTCTGAAATAACATTGTCGGAGACTATATTGCCACCTGAAGACGAAAGATAAACCGCGTAAAAAGTGTTAGCGACAAAAACATTCCCTGAAATCGTGTTGTTATTGGAAAGAATTGAGCTTATCCCATTGGTACTGTCTCTTATGCTGTTGTTTGCTATGATTACACTACCAGAATGCTCAACATGTATACCACTATCTTCAGCGTTCTTACCGCTTCTCATTACAGTGAAACCTTCAACGATTACATTGCTGGCGTTTATTGAGATCACATTTCCTGTGCCGTTGCCATCAACAACCGTAAGGTCTCTATCCTCACCAATCAAAGACAAGCTTTTGTTGATCAAGATATGCTCATAATAGGTTCCATTCTGCACAAGAATTGTGTCTCCAAGATTCGCATGATCTACGGCCTGTTGTATTGTGGGGTAATCCATTGGAACATGGATCAAACCAAGGTTTGCCTTTACGGACACCTTGTACTTCGTCAAAGGCACTAGAGATAACAAGCAAAGAACCGTAAAAACGACTACTGTAATTCTTTTCAATTTAACCACAATTCTTTCCTAGTGCGTAAAACTATTAAATGTTGAGGTAAAGGGCGTACCACTCATTTTTGAGAAAGGATCTTTCCAAGCATAACAGAGCATGCAACAGCAAAGCCAAAAGCTACGGTGAAAATTAACGGATCGATGATGGGTTGGATGAGAGACCACACAGTCGCCGTATACGACGCTCCCACGATGACCGCAAGAATGCAAATCGTGATTAGGTTGCTTGGTTTGGTAGCAATTGCTTCTTGTCTAACCAGAAGTGAATGGAGCAGATCCTGCATCTCCTTGATCTGTCGGTCTGCTGCAAGGGTCAAAAGGTTCTTTTCAACATCCTGAAACTTGAAACTTGAGAGAGCATACCTTTGCAGTTCCCAAGGATTTTTCTTTGGTAGGATCCTTAGAATATTGCTCTTCTCCATTTTTTTTAAAATCGTCTGTATTTTTCTAATGAATTGAATATCATTCGTTTTTTGTTCATCATATAGCCGTTTTATGATTTCTTTAACATCTGGAAAATATAGCTCTGCATGGAAAGAGGCGATTGCTCGTGCAAGGTCATACTGGTATTCGCCCTCACGTAGGCGAATGTTGCTGACTCTGTAATCTGCACTCAAAGCCTCCTGAAGAAACTGTATTTCAACAGATGTCAATCGTTCCCCAGACACTTGCAGTTCCCATTCAATAGTTTCAATTGACAGAACGTAAAAAACCTTTTGCATACGCCACCATGCAGTTTGCCTGTCAATAGGCACCGCACTCCTCTGTTTTGTCAATGCTGTCTACGGAAAAAACCCGTAAATCTGGTGAGGACGCATCAGATAGTTGAGGAGGTGCGCTTGGTAAACTATACGAGAAAGACTGATATGCCGAGTCTGACTTTGCGTCATGGTCAGAGCGTGCAGTGTTTACCCCTGCGCAAGCGATACCGAAGCTATTTTGAAATCACTGCTTCAATGCTGGAGGCGATGACAAGTTGTTCGCAAACCACGTTCACTCTCATGAAACAAGCAGGCATCAGCTACAAACTACTTAAGAAATATCTCGAATATCTTGCTGGATCGGGTCTCATCGAAACAGGCATAAGCAGAGGAAGAATCTCGTATAGAGCTAGTGAAAAAGGAAGAAATTTCCTGAGACAGTACCGCATTCTACAAGAAATGCTTCTAACCGACGGCCAAGATAGCGTCGCCAACCTCGTTTGCGACGTGAACCATAATGCAACCGCAGAGCACAATCATTCGTCAGCACACTCAGTGACCGAGATCGTCAGACGTCCATAACTTTGATCTTGAGAATGAAAGAGCGGAAAGGCAAGCGGAATAGATCATTCTTATGATCGTCCTCTTCTCCTTTCTAATTTCAAGGGAATTCCGCTTGCCCCGCATATCAAGCTCCACGCAAACGAGGCCCATGCACAAGGTTAGTGGGAAAACCGCTCAGGGGATCAGGTTTCTTCCCTAAAAGTGTATTGCGACACTTTCATCATACGTGTACCAACTCTTTGGTTGAGATTCTCCTTCAAAGATAAAGGCTCTTACATCATGAGAAACCTCTTTTAGATCTGCTGTTCGTTTTCATAGTAGGTTTTTCTTGAATCGTGGAAGCCTGATGTTTTTGTTCTGATTCGAAATAATGGATATTACACTTATGAATTGTTTCATGAACCATTTGAGACATGCGCAGTTCGAGACTCGCAACAAGAAATATTATAGGTCTAGCTCTTTTCTCAAGGATACTAGTATTTTCAATCGCGATCATTAGTAGCCTCATGATCCCTGATTATACTTTTCCATTCGAAGTCCCACAAGTTAACCTTCCAATAATCGAGGTTTTCGCAAAATGGGATTCCTTCTACTATCTTGACATAGCCGCTCACGGCTATACATTGAAAGCTGATCTGTGGGCTTTTCGACCACTATATCCTGTAGTAATGTGGATACTGGGTTTTCCGTTGACACAATCTTTGGGCATGTGGCAAGCCTATGCCGTCGTAGGATTGATATGGAATACTTTCGCCTTCGTGACTGCAACAGTATATTTATGCAGGCTCACCGAGATGTTGCTGGACTCAGATTCTGCTTACTGCACGGTACTGTTCTTGGCAATTTTTCCAGCAACTGTCTTCTTTACCGCCATATATCCAGAATCCACGTATTTGCTGATGCTAACAGCATCCTTCTATTACCTTGAGAAAAAGAAAATTCTGACTGCCACGACTTTTGCAGTGCTAGGAGGTCTTGCTAGACCTGAAGGATTTCTACTTTGCATCCCTTTTGTTTTCAAGGCTGTTACGGCCAGAGGAAAAGAGAAGGTCAAGTTGTTGCTGGGTGCATCGGCAACCGCATCTTCTCTACCACTTTTTATGCTCTATGGTTACGCGATTACGGGAGACTCCTTCATAAGTTTCAAGGTGGAAAGCAGCTGGTCAAAAATGCCTTTCTTCAATCTTGTGCTGAATGTCTTATCAATGAAGCCTATAAACGAAAGTGTAGATCGATTGGCGATATATCCGATAGGTTTGGTTCTGCTCGTAATCTCCATCACTTCAGTGGTGACATATTTTCTTGTCTTTGCAGTTCCTCACAAGAAGCTGCGTGTGGGACTGAAGCTCATTTGGAGTGACAGAAGAACCCCTTACTATTTTTGGACCGCTCTTCTTCTCGCAGTTTTCCTTTACCAGGGAGGATTGGGTGGGTTTCCAAGATTCGCTTCAACAATGCTCCCCGTGTTATGGAGCACTGCCTTATGGGCAAAGAAAAGCCAGGTGAGGATTTGTTTCTTTACAGCGTTATACTTGTCTCTGATGACGTTGGGAACGGTGTTTTTTGTGAACTGGTACTATTTTCTCTAGCAGTGTGCTGATACAGCAATAGAAGTCACATGAATTCCAGAGTTGAAGCACCATCTTTAAAACAGCCCAACAATAGAAACTCATAGGTTGAAAATCAATGCAAGCGGAGCTAAAGCAACCTGAGAATCTCATCGTAGATTTGCCAAAGCAAACTCGAGTCTCCCTAGGCACAGCGATTGTTCTGGGACTCGTCAGAGGCAAAATGGAAACCAAACCCACAACGGCATATTTAATGACTTACAGACGCGACAAGTGCTTATCAAACTGCAGTTTCTGCCCACAGGCCAAGGAGAGCAAAAGCCGAGCAGACATGCTTTCAAGGGTTTCTTGGCCCGCGTTTCCTACGGAACAAGTCATCAATAGACTTCAAGAGACCGTCAACAGTGGCGAAATCAAACGAACGTGCATACAAGCCTTGAATTATCCTGAAACAATCAGGCACATACAAATGCTCGTTAGAGAAATCCGTCAGACCACCAAAGTCCTCGTTTCGGTCTCGTTCCAACCGCTCAAACATGAAAACATACGGCTGTTGGCTGATGCTGGGGTAGATAGAATAAGCATTTCGCTCGATGCTGCCACAGAAGAGCTATTTGAAAAAGTGAAGGGAAAATACGTTGGCGGCCTGTACGAATGGCAAAGGCAGCTTGAGCTGTTGAAAGAGGGTGTAAGCGTTTTCGGGAAGTGGAAAGTCAGCACGCATTTGATTGTCGGGCTTGGCGAAACTGAGCAGGATATGATTCAGACAATTCAAAGATGCGTCCACATGGGCGTTCTTCCAGTATTATTTGCATTCACTCCAATTCGCGGAACACCACTTGAAAACAGATCTCAACCGGCGATCCAAGCCTATAGACGAATTCAGGTTGCGAGATATCTCCTTTTACAAAGAAACGTGAAATATGAGGAAATGCTGTTTGATAATGAAGGTCGTATAAGTGATTTCGGAGCCAGTAAACAGTCTTTACTGCGAATTGTTAAGAACGGAAAGCCGTTTCTTACATCTGGGTGCCCTGACTGCAATCGACCCTACTACAATGAGAAGCCGAGTGGTCCTATCTACAACTATCCTCGAGATTTGACGGAAAAAGAGCTTTCTGAAATACGAACTCAGCTAGGTTTAGATTGAGGCATGTATCTTTGAAGTCATGGTATCTTCTCGACGTTCAAGTCACAGAAACGAACGCAATAAAGCTGAAGTTCGTGAATGACGACGGCCAAGTTAAAGAAGTTGTTGACACTGATTACAAGCCATACTTCATCGCGCCTTATCCTTTAACTGAGCAACAAAAGAAAATCATTGAGAATTTCTCTGGCAAGACCGAAATAACCGAGAAGGTCGATTTGTGGTCAAACGAAAAGCTAGCTCTAACCAAGATTTTCTGGCCTAGCACAGCGATCGCATCGAAATCTGCAAAAGGATTTAGTAATTGTTGGGAAAGCGAAATCGACGTTGCAAGATCTTACGTTTATGATAAAGGTCTGGTCTTCGGGGCTCGGCTTTCCGACGACTGTTCAAAAGTAATTTCTGATGTGCCTCTTGAGGCAAAGGAAAGGTTTGACAAGACCTTCAATAATATCAACGAAAGAGATCCGCTAAAATATGCACAGATTCTTTATTGGTTCAGCATTGTTGAGCAGCCAATTCCAAACTTGAATCCAGCACTTTTCGGATTTGAAGGGGTGGACTCTGAGAAGCTGTATGTCGCATGGTTGCTGTCCAGAATTGCGAATATACCTTTAGCTGAAGCGTTCACCAGCACGCATGTGAGCGACTGGATAAAATCGATAATCTACACTTACCTGAGAAAGAATAGTATTCTCATACCCAGTTCGGAGGAATTGCGAAAGGGCAAACCTACACATCAGGTAACAGGAGCCTTGACCGTCTCGCCCACTGTCGGCATTTACTTCAGAACAGTCGTTTGCGATTTTGAAAGCCTATACGCAAGCTGCATAGACAGCTTTAACTTGTCGTATGAGACCGTTGACTGCAATCATCCTGAGTGCAAGATCAACAGAATCGCTGATATTGACTACCACGTTTGCACGAAGCGCAGGGGTTTCTACTCGATTCTTGTCGGTGCTCTCAAGGAATTGCGGATAAGACTCTTCAAGCCAACAGTAAAAGACAATTCTTTGCTGGAGCAAGAGAGGAGGACAGCTGCTGCTGCATCTAAGCTTTTGAAGCTTCTTGCAGTTTCCAGCTATGGCGTGACGGTCAGAATTCATGGCTTGGCATGTCCGCCATTAGCTGAGGCAGTAACAGGCTATGGGCGCTACGTGCTCAGAGAAAGCTGGAAGATAGCGGAAGCAAATGGGTTGCGTCCATTATATGGAGACACGGATTCTTTGTTCTTGGATAACGTTACAGATGAACAAGTTGAATGGCTCATCAAGGCGGTCAAAGAGCAGTTCCGCTTGGATTTGATCGTTGATAAGCGATACAATCTTTGCGTTTTGCCTAAGGCAAAGAAAGCTTACTTTGGAATCTTGCCAGATGGCACACCTGACATCAAAGGAGTGACTGCAGCCAAATCGAATTCGCCTGCATTTATCAACAATGTGTTCCAGCAGTGCGTAAAAATGCTCTCCACGATCACTGACCAGGCTGAGTTTGATCATGCAAAGAAATCGATTAAAGAGATTGTGTGGAAGGCAGTGGATGATTTAAAGAACAGTAGAATCGAGCTTCAAGATCTTAAGTATTCTGTCAAGCTGTATTTTGACCCCAACGAAAAGATCGTGGAAATGAAGGCTTCTCCTCAACCCTACCAATGTGCTCTGCAAATGATTCAGGCAGGCAAGATGCTGAAACGAGGAGACACAGTTTCGTTTATCAAAGTCAAACCTTTCAGATATGGAGAAAAGATTTTCACAGTAAAGCCTTCGGACGCTGTGACCAATATTGGCGAAATCAACGTTAACGATTATATTCGCAACCTGCTGACTGCATTGAACCAGACGTTTGAACCCATGGGAATCAGATTGGAGGCAGAAAGAGATGCTGGGATTTCGAAATGGCTAACAGACTGAATGTTTCTATGATGAAATCGAGAAAATCTATATGTGCAACTTGAACATTAATGCTTTGCAAAATGTCAGGTGTTGACTTTGGTGGAAGCACCCATAGAGGACAAAAGAATTCCGCTCGAAGAAGCGGTGAAGTTAGTTCCAGATGGCTCACACTTGTTTTGGGGAGGCTTCGGTTTTCAGCGCCCACCAATGGCTTTCGCACATGAGCTTGTAAGACAGAACAAGCGCAACCTCACCATCTACACGTGCGGCGCAGAGATGGACATTGACATATTGTCAGGAGCCAAAGTTGTTTCACGTTTCGAGCTTGCGTTCTACGCGATTGAGGGAATAGGCTTGGTGCCCAACATTCAACGAAGAGTGCGCGAAGGTGTGATAGAGATTGAAGATTATTCGAACTTGGCTATGGCTTTGCGTTTCTTGGGGGGGGCTTTGGGTGTGCCGTTTATGCCTTTGAAAAGCATGTTGGGAACTGACTTGTTGGCGAAAAAGCGGTTTAGAACCAAGAAAGCAGAGGTCATGGATTGCCCTTTCACTGGAGAAAAGGTGGTTTTGGTTCCATCAGTTCGCCCAGATTTCAGTATACTGCACGCTCAACGAGTGGACAGAGAAGGAAATGTGCAGATAGACGGGATTAAGGGTGAAGACGTAGAGGGCGGTAGGGCAGGCAAAAAAGTGATTGTATTGGCTGAAGAAATCGTCGATTCAGAGTTCATACGAAACCAACCAGATCAGACAGTCATACCGAACATCTATGTCACTCATGTAGTTGAGTGCCCTTGGGGATCGTATCCAATGATGGTTTACAACTACTATGATTATGACATGGAGCACGTTAGAATGTACTATGATCAATGCAAGACCGAAGAAGGCTGGCAGAAATACTGTTCTGAGTACATAACGGGCGTAAACAATCGTATTGAGTTCCTGCAGAAAATCGGCATCGAACGACTTATGAAGCTCAAAGCGAAGAGACCACTTCCATATTAAAGGAGGAAAAAGCAGGATGAGCAAGAACTATGCAAAACCCGAAGAATTCAATACATTGGAGCTTATGGCTGTCTGCGGTTCTCGACAAATAAAGAATGGTGAGGTTGTCTTCATAGGTACGGGCTTGCCATTGATTGCTGCAATGTTGGCGAAGAAAACCCATGCCCCTGGAGCAAAGATCGTTTACGAGGCAGGTTTCATAGACTCAAACGCAAAAGAAATTGCTCTATCCATCGCGGATTCTAGATTGGGATATCATGCGGCAGGAGCTATTGGACTCATAGAAACATTGGGCTTGATGCTCCAAGGGGGGCATGTAGACTTGGGCTTTGTGGGTGCAGCACAAATCGATGATTATGGGAACATCAACACGACTTACATTGGTAGCTTCGAAAAACCCACTGTGCGACTACCCGGAAGCGGCGGAGGAAACGACATAATCAGCTCAGCTAGACGCATCGTTGTCATAATGACTCATGAAAAGAGAAAAATGGTCAAAAAACTCGATTACTTGACAAGCCCCGGCTTCTTGGACGGGCCTGGGGCAAGAGAAAGGACAGGCTTGTCAGGTGGTGGTCCCTCGCTCGTGGTTACTAATCTTTGTCAGATGGACTTTGATCCTGAGACAAAACGAATAAGACTGGCTTCGGTTCATCCAGGCGTTACGGTGCAGCAGGTTTTGGAGAATTCTGGTTTCGATTTGATTGTGCCGAAGAAGGTTCCAGAGACTGAACCTCCTACGCATGAGCAACTCAAACTGCTGAGAGCAATCGACCCCAACGGAATTTACATACCAAAGCCTAAGTAGGCGGAGCAGTCTTTTTTTCTGGAAGCTTTGGTTTCTGCCGTGTAACCTGCTCAACTATTCTCCAAAACTCTTCTTCAGACAGCCCCTTGCGCAGTTCTCTGAGCAGTTTCTTGATCTGATAGAAGGTCATTTGAGCTTCTCCTTTGTCCTGCCTGTCTTGAATTCCCTTTATCCTCTTGGCTATTTCTTCAACCTGCATCGGCGAAGCTTTGATTTCCACCTGTGCAAGCCAGTTTTCAATAAGCTGCTTTCCTGAGTATCTGCCTAGATAGAAAACAGGTTCTCTGCCGACGATTTCGGGCGGAAACGGGACATATAAGAGAGGCTGAGTCAGAACTGCTTGGACTCTCTCGTCTACTTCCCATGAAAACGCATTCTCACCTATTATTGGCTTATGAAACTGTATAGGCAACGCGAACGCTTTTTCAGCCAACTGCGAAAGCCTATAGAGTTTGTCCAACTCTATTCCTGTGTCAATGTCGTATAGCAATTCTAAAGCGGCGACAACTTCCTCGAACGGTGTTCCCCCTGCTCGTTCTCCGAATCCTGCAGCGCACGTTTGCAGGTAGGTTACTCCTTCTTCAACCGCAGTCAAAGCATTTGCAGTTGCCAAGCCAAAGTCGTTGTGGCAATGCACTGCAAGCGGGACCTCCTTGATTTTGAGGGTTGATAAACCTTCTCGAATGTGTGAGATGAGGTAACGCATGGACAGGGGTCTCATGAATCCCACGGTGTCAACTACTACCAGCCTATCAGCCCCAGCCTTAACGGCGACTTCAAAAATCCGTAGAATGTCTTCAAGGGGTGTTCTTGCCCCATCTTCCAGAACAAAATCGACCTTCACGCCATGTTTCTTTGCGTAAACGATTGCTTCAACCGTTTTGTCAATAGCTTGCTCCTTGGTCATTTTAAGTCGATATTGAAGGTTTAGACCGTTGAACGGCGCTACGATGGCAATTTCTCTCAGACCACACTCTAGGCAAGCATCCACTTCATTCTTGCTTATGCTGGATGAGGCAATGAGGTTTGCCTGTTGAAAACTTTCATTCGTGATCTTCTTGACAGTGGATTTTTCTTCTTCAGACAGAGCTGGATAACCCACAGTTATCATGGAGACGCCCATTTCGTCCAGCATTTTCACGAACTTGACTTTCTCGACATAGGTCAGAAACACGGTGGGAGTGTGAGACGTTTCCCTCAACGTATAATCCCAAATGTAGACTCTCTCAGGAAGCTTAGGAGGCAAATTCTTTCTTAAACGATTGTAATTGGCAATCATCCCCTGTGCCTCAAGCTTCTTGAATATGGATTTTCTCATGCGCACACGATCCAACAAACTAGGCGGGAGGCATCTCTCTTATTTGACAAGCGTTTATATAAGAATTATACCGTCTAAGAAAAGGCGTGAAACACTTATGGACATATTCGAGGTCATAGACCTCAACCAGTCACTAACCAGGATATCAAGAAGATTCTCGAAGCTGGGCGCTTAGCACCATCGGGAGGCAACCGCCAACCATGGTATTTCATCGTGATCAAAGATGCTGACAGAAAGGAAGCATTGTCTGTGGCTGCAAATAATCAAGGTTTCATCGCTGACGCAAGCATGGTGATCGTTGCTCTGGGAGACCCTGGACCTGCGTCTTCAGCTAAAATGCCCTACAAGCTTTCTTCAACCAGAATCGCTCACAGGCAAGATCCAATAATAGCGATAAAACACATGATTCTGGCCGCAACTGCGCTGGGATATGGAACGTGCTGGATCGGAGCTTTCAACGCGGAAGAAGTCAAGAAAATCGTAGAAGTTCCAGAGAATCTTGCCGTCGTTGCATTACTTCCTATAGGCGTGCCAGACGAGAGTCCACCGTCAAGACCTAGAAAAGCTTTTGAGGAAATCTTTTTCGAAGAGTTGTACGGGAAACCTCTCAAAATATGAATCGACTAGTCAATTGGTTGCTTTTTGCTTTCTCGATGGTGGCTCACGCAACTTTTTTATTCTGAATGCGCAATACCTACGGAGTTGAAGTGGTAATATGGGAAGCCTTTGGCTTGGCGCTTTCGTTGGATTCGTCATCATCGCTGTTCTAGGTTGGCCGCTTCCAATCGTGGGTCATTTGATAGGTGGTTTCGTTGCGGGTTTAATAGCTGGAGGAGGAGCTGGGAAAGGAGCTTTGGCGGGTTTCCTTGCAGGCATATTCGGCGGGATTATACTTACAATTCTTGCTTTCATAGGATTCTTGGCAATGGGCATAATGTCAGGTGGAGCACTTGGTGCGCTTGTGGGCAGTCTTGTTGGCTTATTCGTAGGGATAGTGGCAATCATCCTAAGCATCTTTGGAGCAATAGTGTCTGCCATTGCTGGTCTCGTCGGCGGTCTGATAACTAAGTAAGAACACTCTCGCAAACATGCTTTCCCTAGCTGTAACCATGCTGAAAACGCCGTGCTGTGCGAAAGTTTAAAATCAAATCAACCCTTAGGCTCTAACATTCGTGGTGCTCAATATGGAACCTTTTCCATGGTGGAATGAGAAACAGAGACAGCTAATGGAAGATGCAAAAGCTTTTGCAGATTCAAACCTCTCGAAAGGCGAAGAGGTCTCTTGGACAAAAAAGTTCCCGTCTGATCTGCTACGAGGAGTAGCTCGCAAGGGCTGGTTTGGAGCAGTCATTCCTGAAGAAAACGGCGGATTGGATGTGGGAGTCACAGGCGTGGCGATTGTGGCGGAGGAGTTGAGCAGAATCGGCTCGGCGTTGGGCGAAGCATATTCGGTTTCCATGTTCGGTGGTGTCGAGCAACTCTTAACTTTCGGGACGGAAGCACAAAAGGAAAAATGGCTTCCGAAAATTGCCAAAGGCGAAGTTGTCGGCGCGGTCTGCATTACTGAACCTTTTGTGGGTTCTGATGCTGCAGGCATCGAGACGACTGCTAGAAAAGAAGACAATCATTACGCATTAAATGGTAAGAAGCGTTTCATAACGAACGCTGGATTGGCTGACATCTACGTTGTCTACGCGCGAACCAGCGAGAAACCTGAAGACAAAAGCAAATATCAACACTTGACTGCTTTCTTGATCGAAAAAGGAACGTCTGGCTTCTCTGTTGAAAAGATCAACGAGCTCTCAGGCTGGACTGGGTTGCCCAACGGGTTTCTGGATTTCAACGAGGTGAAGGTTCTAGCAGAAAGCGTCATAGGTCAAGAGGGAATGGGCTGGAAAGTCATGATGGCTGGTCTGAACTTTGAACGAACGGTTTATTCAGCTGGCATGCTTGGTCCGATGCGAGAGTCAGTGCGGTATGCGGTGGCTTATGCGCAGAGGCGAATGCAGTTTGGAAAGCCTACTAGCGAGATTCCAACGAACCAGTCGAAAATTGCAGACATGTTTGCAGGTTTACACACTTCACGGTTGCTGGTTTATCATGCTGCTCACTTGTTGGATGAGCATAAGGATGCCATGGTGGAAGCAGCAACAGCCAAACTGTTCACCTCAGAAACTTACGAAAGACTGATTAGCGATGCCATAATGGTGATGGGTGGCGATGGTTGGACAAGATTTTATCCAGTTGAAACTTACCTTCGAGACGCAAAAGTGAACCAGATTGGAGCTGGAACGAATGACATTATGAAACTGGTGATTTTGAGGGGTGGATTGAAAGCGATGAGCAAAGACTTGAAAATGCCACAGCGTCGATTGCATGATAAGCTTAAGGTGCCAATGTCGTCTGTTGAGCAATTGCCAAAACTCGAAGCCACAGAAAAAGACGTGCTGAAGGCATTGGCAGAAGATTACATCGTGAATCCAGGACTGTGCATGACCAAGGATGACTTAAAAGAGAGGCTTGTGAGTCCAAATGATGCGAAGCTTGAACAAATCCT
>Ga0315268_10005967_pt1 | contig 13015 bp, 15 predicted proteins | sample C1_top_MG_FD_204535 | JGI IMG/M metagenome (GOLD analysis project Ga0315268, IMG submission 204535) | Sediment microbial communities from Yellowstone Lake, YNP, Wyoming, USA - C1_top | ecosystem: Environmental > Aquatic > Freshwater > Lake > Sediment | place: USA: Wyoming | collected 2017-08-01 | reverse complement strand
TATCTTTATAGGATGTCTTACCGTTCTTTTAACTTCATCTTTATGGGCCCTAACGACGAACCGGTGGTGAACTGTCTTATAAATTCGTTATCGGTATTCTTAATTTCAGAGGGGGAACCGATGCCGATTATTTTTCCTTCATACAGCATCGCTATACGATTCGATACTTTATATGCGCTGGTCATATCGTGGGTAACGACAACGGATGTAATATCCAGCGTTTTCTGCAGATGCAAAATAAGTTCGTTTATAACGTCCGCCATTATCGGATCGATGCCCGTTGTCGGCTCATCGTAAAAAATGTATTTCGGGTCCAGCGCTATTGCCCTTGCAAGCGCTACCCTTTTTTTCATGCCGCCGGAAAGTTCAGACGGTTTCATATGTTCTATTCCTTCAAGGCCTATCCTCGACAGACATTGCATAACTCTTTTTTTTATTTCACTTTCGGACATATCCGTAAGATTCCGCAGCCCGAAAGAAACATTCTCCTCTACTGTGAGCGAATCAAAAAGCGCGGCGCCCTGGAACAAAAAACCGAATTTTTTCTGGACTTCCGAAAGATTGTCGTCACCGAGTTTTGTTATTTCCTTTTCGTCGACATATATCTCGCCTGCGTCGGGCCTCAACAGCCCCACTATATGCTTTAACAGAACCGATTTCCCGCAGCCGCTGCCGCCTATGATGGTAATCGTTTCCCCGTCTTTAATATCAAGGTTTACCCTGTCCAAGACCTTGTTTTCACCGAATGACTTTTCAATATTTACAATTTTTATCATTTATCCTATCCCGAACATAACAAGAAGAGCGGTCAAAAAATAGTCCGACACCAAAATCATTACCATTGAAATAACTACCGTATGGGTCGTTGCCCGGCCGACGCCCTCTGCCCCGCCCTCGCAGTTAAAGCCCTTGTAACAGGCAACGGTGACAATTATCAACCCGAAGAAAAACGACTTTATCAACCCGTGGACCATATCGTTCATTCTCATATAATCAAGAATATCGTGCTGATATACAATCGGGGCAATCCCGAGTCTGTAAACGCTGACCAGAAAACCGCCTAAAATACCGATTACGTCGGCAAATACGGTGAGTATCGGCAGCATTATCAGTATTGAAACGAATCTCGGCACTGCAAGATATTTTATCGGATTTGTGCCGAGCGTATGAAGAGCGTCTATCTGCTCCGTCACCTTCATGGTCCCCAGTTCGGCTGCGATCGCGGCTCCGACGCGGCCTGCGACAACGGTGGCAGTCAATACAGGGCCCAGTTCCTTCACCATTGAAAAACCGACGATGCTGCCGATGTAAATCGGTTCGTTAAAAATATTCCTGGTAGAATACGCCGTCTGAAGAGCCAGCACCATCCCTGTAAAAATCGAAGTCAGTGCGGTAACGGGGATTGAATTTATTCCTATCTGAACCATCTGGCTGAAAATATTTTTTCTGTCGCTTTTTTCAAATATAAAGCTCCGGAATGTCTTAAAAATCATTATAAAGGCGGCGCCGATGCCGTTTGATAATTCAAGAAACCTGCCGCCAATTAAAGTAAATATCGCCATTATTTGTACACCCTCGGCACTCTTTTTGAAATTGATGTTACCACTTCATAATTTATTGTCCTGCATCTCCGGGCGACCTCTTCTGCAGTGATTCTCTCTCCGCCCTGGGTACCTATCACCGACACTTCGTTCCCTACGGCGGCGCCCCGGACACCGGTCACATCAAGCATAGTCATATCCATGCATACGCTTCCGACAACCGGCGCTCTTTGACCGTTCACAATCATATAAGCATTATTTGAGTTGTACCTTGACAGACCGTCGGCATAGCCTATCGGCACCGTAGCAATTCTGGACGGCCGCTTCGTATAAAATGTCCTCCCGTAACTTACCGAGGTGTTCTTCGGGACATTTTTCAGAAATACTATCTTTGTTTTAAGTGCCAGGACCGGCTTGACCGGGATAAATTTTTCGGCATTTTTAAACGGAAGCAGTCCGTAAATCAAAAGCCCGGGCCTAACAATGTTGAAACAACTGTTCCTGTAATTGATTATTGCCGCACTGGCTGCGATGTGCTTATAATCGACTTTTATACTTTTCACAATTTTTTTGAATTCAAAAAACTGGGATTTTGTAAATTCATTTTTTATGGCGCCGCAGGCAAGATGCGTATAAATGCCCTCCATAAAAACATTTTTCAGTTTTCTTATCTTTGGTATCACCGATGCAGCTGTAGAAGGCAACAGTCCTATTCTTGCCATGCCGGTGTCAATTTTGAGATGGAACGGAATTTTTTTTCCGCATTTTAAGCCGTAGTTTTCAAGCGATTCAATGCCGGCGACACTTGCGATGGTCGGAGTGAGGTTATAATTTATGACTTCCTTAAAATTCGTAAAAGGATAGATGCTGCCGAGAATCAGAATTTCTTTTTTTATGCCCGCCTGCCGCAATAGTATACCTTCTTCAACCGTAGCGACACCTAACATCTTTACCGGCATCTTTTCAAGTGCGCCGGCTACTTTCACCATACCGTGGCCGTATGCGTCAGCTTTCACAACTGCAAGAATTCCGACATTATCTCCTATAAAATACTTCAGCGCCTCTATATTGTGGGCTATATTCTTTAAGTCAATTTCCGCCCATGTCGGTCTTAATATTTTCATTTTATAGATTCTAAAGGGCATTGCCTATATCAAACGCCTGCCATCCCGGCAAATTACTGCGGCGTATTACCGGAAAGTATGGGATAAAACGCAGCCGTTTCAGCCGACTTTTGCTGCGTTTTCAAATCGTGTAAATTCTTTGCGGAACTGTAATTTGACAGTCCCTATCCTGCCGTGCCTGTTCTTGGCAACAATGATCTCCGTTTCACTCACCGTGGAATCCTGCATTATTGAATCTTGGTACATCTCCGGACAGTATATAAGCAAAACAAGATCTGCGTCCTGTTCAATTGCGCCGGACTCTCTCAAATCCGCAAGTTTCGGCCGGCCGGCATGTGAGCCTGTCCGTTTTTCCGGTTCTCTTGACAACTGCGAAAGAGCTACAATGGGGAGCTTGAGGTCCTTTGCCATTATTTTTAAAGACCTTGAAATCTCGGCGATATCCTGCTGCCTATATTCCGAACGGCCTGTCCTTCCATGCATTAATTGGAGATAATCGATTATTACAAGGTCCAGCCCTTTTTCCGCCTCAAGACGCCTTGCTTTCGCCTTCATTTCAATCACACTCAAAGACGGAGTGTCGTCAATATATATTTTCGTTTCGCTCAATAATCCGCCGGCAGTCGTAAGACGCGGCCAGCCGTCGCCGATGAATCCCTTCCTGACTTTCTCCGACGAGACCTTTGCCTGCGAACACAATAGACGCATAAAAAGTTCATCCGTTGACATTTCAAACGAAAATATCAGTATTGATTTTTTATGTTTTATTGCGGCATTCTCGGCGATGTTAAGGCAGAAAGACGTTTTGCCGGTTCCGGGGCGGCCGGCAACAATATTCAAACTTGAACCTCTAAATCCGCCTATAATATCGTCAAGGTCCATAAAACCGGTTACCACGCCTGAGAATGAATTTTTATCCCTGTTTTTATGCAATTGCTCTATTTCGTTAATGGTTGGTTTAACCAGTCCGCCGGCCCAGACAAGATTTTTGGATGTTCTTTTTTCCGATATTGAAAAAACGAGTTGTTCCGCGCTGTCAACTATTTCATTTACATCTTCCGACTGGACTGCCGTGGCGCTGGAAATTATTTTTCTTCCCGCGTATATAAGATCCCTGAGGATCGATTTATCTTTTACGATTTTTGCATAATATTCCACGTTGGCGGCTGTAATTGTAGCATCAACAAGTTCCGCAAGATAAGCGCTCCCGCCGAGGGCATTGACGGACGGTTCCATCTTTACGGAATCGGAAGCAATAAGTATATCTACGTCGCCGCGGTTTTTGTCATATGCTTTCACTATCTCCCTGAAAATCACTTTATGCGACGTGAGGTAAAAATCTTCTTCTTTCAGGATATTGATAACGGTTTCAATCGCTTCTTTTTCTATCAGCATCGAACCGAGGACCGCTTTTTCCGCTTCGATATTATGCTGCGGTAGCAACTCGTTTAACAAACCGGCTGTTTCTTTGCCCGTTACTGACATATGACTGCCTCCCGACATTCATCCTGTTTCTATCCGGGATTAACGCCTTCTTTTTTTACGACCCACACTTTGATTTTCGCAGAGACATCCCTGTGAACCTTTATCTCAACATTAAATGCTCCTATTTCTTTAATCGGGTTTTCAAGTATTATATTTTTTTTATCAATTTCATATCCTTCCTGTTTCAAAGCCGCTGATATATCGCCTGCACCGACCGAGCCGAATATTTTGTCATCCTCTTTCGACTCAACAGGTATTGTAACGGATACTTGGGACAACTTATCGGCATATGTCTTCGCCTCTCCCTGCTCCTTCATCACCTTTTCTATTATAATTCTTTTTTCATTTTCGATGATTTTTAGGTTATGGTCGTTTGCCTCCAATGCCAGTCCGTTCGGTATCAGATAATTCCGCGCATAGCCGTCTTTAACATTTTTAACTTCACCTACCTTGCCCAATCCGTCAATCTCTTGTCTTAATATTATTTTCAATTTCATTACCCCCTTTTTTCCTGAAATTAAGCCACACGTCGGAAACACCGAGAAATACCGTCAACGGCGGATACAAAAATGAAAACAGATACATAATCCACATTAAAAGCCTCGCTTTTCTGAAAAGATATGTTCCGACGGCCATCCCGCTAGCAAAATATGCGAATGTAACCAGTATTAAAAAATTTTCAGCAATAATATAAAGCACTGCGTTTTTGACCGCTTTTCCTGTTAAGTAAAACGAAAGGGCGAATATGAATAAAAATACCACCCATTCCGGAAGACGCCATTCGTAAAAGAACGGAAGTTTTTCAATCTTCAATCCGTATATATGAGAAATCAACGACAAATACAAATAAGAAAGCACAACAAAAATCGCTGCAGAAATAATTACTATTGAATATATATCCCTGTCGAAGACGCTCTTGACGGCTAAAGAAATTTCGTTCGGGAAACTGGCCGTTATGTTACCCAAGAGCCCGGAGTACTGAAATCCGTTTAATGCCAGTAAAAACATAAACGCCGCAGAAACAGATGCTATGGAAATAAAAGAATCAAGAAGAATGCGGACTTTATTATGTCCCGAAACAATCCCCACATACATAAGCAGAGTATTCAATAAAATAAAAATTATATACGGAATCAGGAAAACTTGGCCGGACGGCAAAATTCCATATACGAGCAAAGACGATGCCACAATGCCGGCAACACCTGAAAAAGCACCTTGTTTAACAAGTAAAGTTACCAATATGACGGAAGAAAAAGGCAGAATGAAAAAACCGAGTACCGGAACGGAAAAACCCAATACATAGCACAAAAATGAAACCGATGCAGACATCAGGACATAATAAAACTTTGACATAAATTACAACTTTTTTTAGGAGATAACCGTTGCCGGAATTTTTCTTCTCATCTATATATTTGCAAAAGGGATTAAGGCGATATTTCTTGCCCTCTTTATCGCCCTTGTGAGCATCCTCTGGTGCTTAATGCAAACCCCAGTAAAACGCGAAGACAATATCTTGCCTTTCAGCGATATATAATTTTTCAGCATCCACACATTTTTATAGTCGATCTCGGCATTTTCAACGCAGAATTTGCAAACCTTTTTTCTAAACGGCCTGCTGGACTTCCCCTTGAAACTGCCGTGCCCATCCCTTTTTACAAAACCCGGCCTTGATTTTTTAATTGGTCTATTTTCCATAATCTTGTCCCTTCTTTTGTGGAATTCTACTACGATAGGTCGGGGTAGAATTACTCACAATCGGTTAAAATGGTATTTCCTCTTTCCCGGTTGCCGAATCTGATTGATAAGCATCTCCGTCGGAGTCCTGCATCTGCTCTTCGCCGGACGCCTGTCCCCTTCCGGTGCTCTTAGGCATCAACTGCATACCGGTTCCAACCACTTTCAGTTTGCTTCTTTTCTGGCCGTCTTTTTCCCATGTATCCTGTTTCAAACGCCCTTCAACCAATAACATATCACCTTTATGCACATATTTACCGCATACTTCGGCCGTTTTGCCGAATATTTCCACATCAACGAAACAGGTCTCCTCTTTAAGTTCACCCTGCTGTGTCTTGAACTTCCTGTTCATTCCCAAGCTGAATATCGCCACCTGTGAACCGCTCGGCAGTGTCCTTATTTCAGGATCACGGGTAAGATTACCCAGCAAAACCACCTTATTAAAACTGGACATATTTCACTCCTATTTTTTTTCTTCCTCTCCTATAGGTACATTCTGGGAGGGTTCGCCCGGCGCCGCTGCAGCCGGATTTACTATATTCTCTTGAACAGTATCTTTTTTCTCTTCCGTTTTAATGGCCTCAACTTTTTTCTTAAAGGATTTCTTAAATCTGATTATCAAGTGCCTTATGATGTTATCCGATGTCCTGAAATATTTCTGCAGTTCAGCGCTCACCAGGGGCGCAGCGGAAAACTGGAGCATAAAATAATTTCCTTCCTTGTTTTTGCCGATATTATAGGCAAGCCGTCTCCTTCCCCAGCTATCAGAGAGAATTACATTCCCGTCACAGGACAATATAATCCCCTTGACCTTTTCCAGCATCTCGTTTACCTTGTCATCCGGCAGTTCCGGTTTTATTATAAAAACCGTTTCATAATTAGGCATAAATGCCCTCCTTTCTGGACGTAAGACCCTGTATCGCGAAAATTCATGCGTACAGAGTAAAGTTAGCGGAACATATGTGTGGAATTTCCGCACAATCGCTTAAATCAATATGCGCGTTTCACGAATTTATATTTTATTTCACCCGGCTTGATAAGGCCCATCTTTCTTGCCTCGTGCTCAAGGACGGACGGATCGTTCTCAAGTGCATACAGGCGCTTTTTCAGTTCTATGCTTTCCTTTTCGGTTTCCGTGAACTTTTTATTCAGTTTTGAAATTTCCATCTTCTGTTTTAAAATGCTGACTAAGCCCTTATAACCCAACAGTGGAACCACAAGGGTAACGGCGATAAACCATAAAAATATTTTTTTCTTACCTGCCGAATATCGCATCTTTATCAAGTTCCTCTTCTATCCTCAACAACTGGTTATACTTGCATATTCTGTCCGTGCGGCTGGCAGAACCGGTTTTTATCTGGCCGGCATTCACGGCAACAGCCAGGTCGGCGATAAATGTATCCTCCGTCTCGCCGGATCTATGGGATATTACCGTGGTATATCCCGCCCTGTGCGCCATATTTATCGTATCAATAGTTTCTGTCAGTGTCCCTATCTGGTTGAGTTTAATCAAAATCGAGTTCGCCGTTTTTTTCTCTATACCCATGGCGAGCCGCTCGATATTGGTTACGAAGATGTCGTCGCCTACAATCTGGATTTTTTTGCCGAGTTTGTCGGTCATTAACTTCCAGCCGTCCCAGTCGTCTTCGGCAAGACCGTCTTCGATAGAAATAATTGGATATTTATTGATAAGGTTGCTGTAAAACTCGACCATCATTTCGGATGATTTTTCTTTGTCCGTTTTCTCGCCTTCGAGTATATATTTCCCGTCTTTGAAAAAAGAGGATGCGGCTGGGTCAAGCATTATCGAAACATCCTTCCCGGGGACATAGCCGGCTCTTTTTATCGCCTCAACTATGCTTAAAAGCGCTTCTTCATTCGAAGACAAATTAGGCGCGAATCCGCCCTCGTCACCGACAGATGTATTGTAACCCTTCTCTTTCAAGACCTTTTTAAGATTGTGAAAAATTTCGGCGCCATATCTTAACGCTTCCCTGAAATTTTTCGCACCGAACGGGAATACCATAAACTCTTGCAAATCAACATTGTTGTCCGCGTGCTTGCCGCCGTTTAAAATATTCATCATAGGAACTGGCAGTTTATATCCGGACAGTTTCAACCTGTAAACCTTCCTTATATATTTATACAGCGGTGTCTTTTCTTCCTGGGAAGCGGCACGGCACACGGCCAATGAGACGCCGAGTATCGCATTCGCCCCGAATTTCCCCTTGTTTTTCGTACCGTCAAGAGCAATCATCTTTTTGTCTATTGAAACCTGGTCGCCGCAATCAAGACCTGCGATATGCGGTGCAATATTTTTGTTTACGTTCTCGACCGCTTTCAGAACACCTTTCCCGAGGTATCTTTTTTTGTCGCCGTCTCTCAATTCCACCGCTTCATGTTCACCGGTTGAAGCACCTGAAGGTACAGCCGCACGGCCCAAAATACCGTTTTCAAGTATCACATCGACTTCCACTGTAGGGTTGCCCCTTGAATCAAGAATTTCCCGTCCAACCACTTTTTTAATCTTCGACATGCTATGCTCCTTTATATCATAAATTTAATAATTTTCTCTGCCGGGCTAGGACTCGAACCTAGAATGGATGCTCCAGAGGCATCTGTGTTACCATTACACCACCCGGCAATCAAGCCAGGAAGTAGGAAGTAGTATGCGGTAACTATTAAAAAGATTTCAACTACTCCCTACTTACTAATTCGTTTTTTGTTCTGTTTTTGTATCTTTTTCGAGTTCGTAAACATAATTCAACTGCAAATTGGCAAGTGTAGACGATAAAAGTTTTTCTTCTTCCGGAGTCAGATTCCCTTTAGTCTTTTCATTGAGCATCTCGATTATATCTATGGAGATTCTCGCCTGTTCAAGATTTTTTTCTGATTTACTGTTTACAGGATTTGAAATTTTTCCCAGTTGCTGCATAGCGGCGGCAGAAAGTGAATATAATAAACTTAAAAAATGGGTGTTAATCTTTTCATGTTCAGCCATTTCCGCCCTCCGTGATTTTATTGAGCCGTTCAAGTACTCTTTCTTTACCGAGCAGTTCCATCATATGAAACAGCGACGGCCCCTCGGTGCGGCCCGAAACAGCCACCCTGACCGGATGAAAAATCTGCGATGTTTTTAATTTCTGCTCTTCGGCATATTTTCTGGTCTTATTTTCAAGTTCTTGCGAGGTAAAATTTTCAGTATTTTTATAAATTTGAAACATATCTTTCAGAATATTTATGACGCCTTCTTTCTTTATTACTTTCCCCATTGCCTTTTCATCATAGACGATGTCGTCAGTCAGAAAAAACTCAACCAGATGCGGGACATCGGAAAGCAGTTTTATTTTTTCCTGCTCAAGCGAAATGCATTTTTTGAGATACTCAAAATTATCCGCATTGAATCCTGCCTTCATTACGAACGGCACCGCTCTCGATGCCAGGTCGTCGATGGAAATCTTCCTTATGTATTCCCCATTCATCCAGAGAAGTTTTTGTATGTCAAATACCGAGCCGGATTTCCCGCATCTCTCAAGCGCGAATTTTTCAACCATATCCGACTTTGTAAAAATCTGCTGGCTGTCTTCGGTGGACCATCCGAGTAGCAGGACATAATTCAAAACCGCCTCGGGAAGATACCCTTTGTCTCTGTATTCCTCAACAGCCACATCCCCCTGCCGTTTGCTTAGTTTTGATTTATCCGGATTAAGGAGCAGGGGAAGATGCGCAAAGGCAGGCACATCCCAGCCGAAATAACTGTATAGGACAATGTGTTTCGGCGTCGATGAAAGCCATTCCTCGCCGCGAATGACATGGGTGATTTCCATTAAATGGTCGTCAACCACATTGGCCAGGTGATATGTCGGATACCCGTCTGACTTCAATATTATCTGGTCGTCTATCAAAGAGCCGTGGAATTTAACTTCGCCGCGAATTATGTCTTCAAATTTTATTTCTTCGGACGGCATTTTCATACGCACGGTAAACGGCTTCTCATGCGCAAGTTTTTCCGACTCTTCACGGGACAGATTCCGGCAGTAGCCGTCATATTTCGGCGGCTGTTTTTTGGCAATCTGAAGTTTTCTCATTTCGTCAAGTCGTTCGGGTGTGCAAAAACAATGGTAGGCAAAACCCTTGTCTAAAAGCCGGTTGACATGGTCCCTGTAAATTTCAAGCCTCTGCGACTGGAAATAAGGACCTTCATCAAATTCAAGCCCTGCCCATTTCAGTATTTCAATGAGCCCTTCAGCCGCACCTTCTAAAAATCTCGTCCTGTCGGTATCTTCAATCCTCAGGACGAAAGAGCCTTTGTTGTGCCTGGCAAAAAGATAATTGTAAAGCGCTGTCCTTAACCCACCGATATGCAAAAAACCCGTCGGAGACGGCGCAAATCTGACTTTTATCATAATTTAATATATAACCTTGTTAAGAGGATATTCAATTATTCCCTCGGCGCCGCATCGTTTCAATTCGGGAATTATTTTTTTAAGTGTTTTTTCTTCTATTATTACTTCAAGCGCCATCCATCCGGGTATAGTCAGCCGGGAAACAGTCGGTTTTTTCAAAGCCGGAAGAATATTCATAATTTTTGCGATATCCCGTTCTTTCAAGTTCATTTTCAGCCCGACCATTCCGAACGCCTCAAGAGCACCTTTCAAAAGAATTGAAAGGTTTTCTATTTTCCTTTTTTTCCACGGATTTTTAAGCGAATTTTTATTTGCAATCAATCTCGTAGTTGACTGTAAAATCTCTTCAACTATTTTTAAATTATTAGCCCTGAGTGAAGAACCTGTTTCCGTAAGTTCAACTATCGCATCAACGAGCACCGGCGCTTTTGCTTCCGTCGCTCCCCATGAAAATTCCACATCCGCTTTTACATTTTTTTTGGCAAGGTATTTTTTTACGACATTCACAAGTTCTGTCGCTATCCGCTTACCCTGTAGATTCCTGGCAGACGATATTTTTGAATCCTTTGGAACCGCAAGCACCCATTTTACCGGTCTGAACCCGCTCTTTGCATAAAGGAGCTCACATATCTCCTTAACATCAGCGCCCGATTCGCAAATCCAGTCATAACCGGTTATTCCGCAGTCAAAAACGCCGTCTTCAACATACCGTGCCATCTCCTGGGAACGAACCAGCATCACTTCAAGTTCTTCATCGTCGCAGGAAGGAAAATAAGATCGCTCCGAGGCATAAATTTTTATCCCCGCCTTTTTAAAAATTTCAAATGTGGATTCCTGTAAACTGCCTTTCGGCAGACCTAATTTTAACTTGCTCATATTACCTCTTACTGATTAACCATATTTAATAATTATATAAAAAAAATAGGGATATTTCAACATAAAAATATGGAATCCCACTGGCAATGTCCCGAGTATAACGAGGGGCAAAGCCCAGCGTAATTATTGTTCCGCTCTTTGGGCGACATCCCGAAATGCCATTTCCCACAGGGATCTGCCTTCGGCATGACATCCACTCCGATAAATCGGGGTAGTCTTCTGGCATTGAGGGATAAATATTAACAAACAATAGTGAGCGCTAATAAAAAGTATCTTTCTCTTCCGGCTGCGTTTTCCATCTTTTATGGAACCAGAACCAGTGGGCAGGATATTTTTTAATAAAGCCCTCGGTAATCTTATTATACAAAGCAGTGAAATTTTTAACATCCTCTTCAAAATTGCCGCTTTTATGAAAATCAACCGGGATTAGTTTTACCTTGTGTTTAGAAAAAGATTCACCTCTTATGCAAAAACCCATTATTACCGGCACCTCTGATTTAAGCGCAAAAATAGCAGGCCCTTGATTGGTTGAAGCGGGACGGCCAAAAAAATCGACAAATATACCGTCTCTTCTGCCGGCATCCTGGTCTGCAAGAAATGCGACAAATCTTCCGGCCTTTATTGCTTTTAATCCGGTTCTGAGCGCAAATTTAAGTTGAATCAAACCTATTCCCATCAGATTTCTATATGAATCTATCAGATTATTGAAGTATTCGTTGTGCTGTTTAAAAGCAAGCACATCCAATGGATACCCTTTTTGGCAAATTGCCGCACCCATTATTTCCCAGTTGCCAAAATGCGCACCTATCAAAACAGCACCGCTTTTTTCAGCTATCAATTTATCAAGATACTCCGAGCCATCGAATTCGACATAATCATCGATATTTTTATGTTTTAGTTTTGGGAACCTCAGAAATTCAACAAACGACATCCCGGAAAATCTGTATGTATCTTTTGCGATGCTGTAAATTTCATCTGAACTCCTGCCCGGAAACGCAAAAGCAAGATTTTTCAAAACAATTTTCTTTCTTATCTTCAGCATAAAAAAAGCGACATCCCCCAGACAGCGGCCTAACCATAAAGCGATATTAAGGGGCAGAAACCGTACAAACACTCCAAACAAATATACAAGTAAAAATTCAAAAAAATAAACTATTTTTTTCATAAATTGACATAAAAAGCCTAAAAAAAATTGTGCTGAAACAGGATCTAAATACTCACATCTGCTGAAGATGGGGATGGGACTACAATACCGCCGGAAATGATTAATTTTATGGCATCGTCAACCGACATCTCCAACGGAATAATATCTTCCTTCGGGATGAGCACAAGATAACCCGTGGTCGGATTAGGGGTGGTCGGCAAAAACACATTCACCACATCCTCTTTTGTGACTTTCTGTATGCTTTCTATAACATCGGAAGTGATAAAAGCGATGGCATAAACACCTTTTCTGGGCCATTCAATGAGCACTACCCTTTTGAAACTTGATTTATCCGAAAGAAAAATATTGGTTAATTTGCTTATGGCTTCATAAATTCCGCGGGCCATCGGTATTTTTAAAAGCACCGACTCCGCAAAATTGAAAAATCTCTCCCCTATGAAATTTGAAGCCAAAACGCCGACAAACCATATCAAAAACAAAGTTATCACTGCACTTATAAAAGTAATAAAAAAACCGGGGGTTTTGGAAACTATTAAAACTTCAAATATCTTTGCTATCGCCGGAGTGAAAAACAAACCCACCAATCTAAAAAGGAACCATATTATATACATAGTCAAGAAAAACGGAAGTATGACTATTAGACCGGTAAGAAAATTATTTTTAATAGTTTTCATTGCATTTTTA
>Ga0315268_10005966_pt1 | contig 13016 bp, 11 predicted proteins | sample C1_top_MG_FD_204535 | JGI IMG/M metagenome (GOLD analysis project Ga0315268, IMG submission 204535) | Sediment microbial communities from Yellowstone Lake, YNP, Wyoming, USA - C1_top | ecosystem: Environmental > Aquatic > Freshwater > Lake > Sediment | place: USA: Wyoming | collected 2017-08-01 | reverse complement strand
ATTTGCATTAAAATTGATTTTAATAATTAAATATTGTATATTTATAATTACGATTGTTCACAATCAAACAACTTAGATGATATGAAAAAAATTAAAATAAAACCAAAACCAACGAGCGTTCTGCCGAACGATTCTGTAACGACAACGACAACATCAACAACAACATTAACAAGGATGACGACAAGTGCAAGTGCAATAACGAGTGAAACAAGTAATCATGATGACAATTCGTCGGAAATAAAAGAATTAAAAGATGATATTTTTAATTTAAAAAAAGAGTTGATTGAATTAAAAACACAATTTGACATTTTCAAGCAGCAGCAGGAGTCGTGGTCGCATTCACAGCATCAGTCGCATCATCATCAGTCGCATCAGTCGCAGCATTTTTGCAGTTGCGATTTTATAGAATGGGTAAACACGCTGGAGATAACTCCTGCTGATTTAGAAAGATTGTTCAAGTCGAAAGACATTTGTGACTGGGCTTGCAGCCTGATTGTAGATGACTTGAAAAAAAAAACATTTGAACACGTTCCAATTTGTTCAATCAAAGGTTCAAAAAATGACATTTTAATATATACTTCTAACCGTTGGATGAAACCAACGGATGAAGAATTGTCACTTCAATTTGTCAACAAACTTTTCAAGAAGTTGCTAAGGAGTTTCACAGATTGGAAAAATGAAAATTATAAACTAATCATGATGAATGATAAAATTGGAACAATATACCACACGAACAATGCTCGAATTCTAAGTTTTAACGAAAATACTGTAAAGTTAAAACATAAATTGTTTCATGCTCTAAATATGAATTAAAGGGGGGGAGGAAGGAGGGGCGGGAGATTTTTATAAGATTTTTCTCTTATTCTCTTTATTAGAATCCAGGATTGTCAGTAAAAACTTCTATCGGAGAACTGCTTGAAACTTCTGACTGGAATTGCAGCAGCAAATAGTAACCGATAATGCAGCTCGCATAAACAACCACAGTGTCACGCATCAAATATTTAAGAGGTCTAGGCTCTTCCACAGAAAATCGCATTTCTAAAAATTTTGCTAAAAAAAAGACGGTAGATATAACACACCCAACTACAAAAATATTATCCATTTTTGCTTTTATACTCTATAAATTCATATATTAATTACTTTTTTTACGAATCAAATGAAAATACATCAACATCTAAATCTCCAAGATTTACGGGGTCGCCGATGCGCAGGGTGTCATCAGTGTCACCGTCGTCATCATAGCCACTTTCATCTTCTTCTTTACGTTTTGCAAAATTTCGAATGCTTATTTCTTCCAATCTTTCTAAAGTTTTTGGTGCATTCACAAATTCTTCTGCTTGTTCCGATTGAGAACCCAGAACTCTCACTCTGTCAATATCGTCGAATGTGATGGTTTGACGTTTTGTCACATTATCATTATTCTTTTCGGCGGCGATGGCAGCAGCCTGTTCTTGCAGCGCTTCTTCTTGTTGTTGTTCTTCTTCTTTTTCTTCTTCGATTATGGGGTCCTGTGATATAATTTCCTCCGTGTCAACCACTTCGGTGTCTTCTTCAATGAATTCGTCTTCCATGTAGACCTTCAATAGATGCTCAATTGGGATGCTTTCGCGCACCGTGTTAAGAATGCATTCTTTTATTATAATTTCAAGCTGACGATTGTGTTTTTGGATTTGCAAATGATGTTTATTTTTTTCAAATAGAAACACATTTGAATACATTTTTCTAGCGACATTTACATAAACCTTGTGAATAAAATCGGCCAATTTGGGTATTGAGATGTCGATTTTTTTTTGCTTGCTTCCGGCTCGCATGCATGTCAACATTTTGAGTTGAACAATGTGAACACACGTAATCAACTCTTCTATGTGACCGCACCCGCTTCGTTCTACAATTCGCGCTGCTTCCTGTTCTATGATTGCAACATTCCATTTCGGCACGCGCATTAAAAAGTTTTGAAATGTCATCAGGTATTTTGGCGCCTCGTCATTGTCAATGCACAGTTTCCAAGCTTCATCAAAAATAGATTTCAAACCATTCGCAATGTGCGGTGTTAAAATATTTATAAGACGAGCACAAAACTCGTTTCGAGACTCTTGCAAGTTTCCAAGAACAAAGTCATCCATTTACAGAATAGTTTACTTATTTACTTTACATGAACGATATATTTTCTAAAGTCAAATCTCTACGAAATATCAAAAAATATAAAATAAATAACATCAATAATTTTTCATTTCTAAATTCTCTCTTTATTTTTTGAAATGTTATTAAATATTCGTATTTTTTAAGGTCATCAATTTTAGAATTATGCTCAATGTAGTAAAGCAAATCAACGCTGCAAAATGCCTTGTTATACAATTTCGTAATTAATAACATGCATTCTGAAATTATCTCTTTGTGTTTATTATTATGAGGTTTACTACTTATTTTTTTTATCTTTTCACCATCTGAGCAAGTGTCATCATACTTTTTTATCAATCCTGATAAAGCTGTTTTTAAATATAACCTGCGCGTTGCATCAGAGTCTTTAAATGTGTACACGTTGTTCAAGTTGTATGTGTGCAGATTTGTGACACAGTTATTGATGATTGGTTCGGGGACATATATTTCACAAAACCTTGACAAGATTGGTTTGAGCAACTTGTATTTATCTTCAACAATGATGAAAAATCGAGTAGAACGACTAAACAGTTCAATGCATCGTCTTAAAGCGGATTGTGCGTCAATTGTGAGTTTGTCTGCATTTAACAAGACGACTGTTTTAAATATCTCTCCATCTTTCAAATCCACATTTGTTTTTGAAAAGAATTTCAACTCTTCTCGAATGAACCGAATACCTTTCCCGTGAGCGCAATTCACATTCATGACATAATTTTGCATTGCTGATTTATTTCCACTGTATATGTTGTTAATAAAATCGGTTACAAGAACATTTTTTCCACATCCTGATGACCCGTGGAATATAATATTGGGAATCTTTTTTTGTTTTATAAAGTAATCCAATTTGGCTTTTATGTCACAGTGTATTTTTAATTTTTTTTGTTCATAATTCGAGGTTGTTGCATTTATTGTATTTGTGTTTATTGTATTTGTGTTTATTGTATTTGTGTTTATTGTATTTGTGTTTATTGTATTCATAATGTTAATTATTTGTAATATTGAATATCAAAAAGTATATTTAATATTATTAAGTAATTAATTATTATATTGTTATACGCACAAATACTTTCACAAAAATACATTTCATGAGTTCACTTCAACACGTATGACAGGTTGCGCGCATATTTCGTTGGAATAACATATTCACGGCACACTGGTTTTCCTAACAAAAATGTGAGATGGTTGAAGCGTTTTCCATATTCGAACTTCTTCTCTCCGTAATATAATACGAAACCGATTATGCCAATGCATATCAAGAGGTAACCCAACATGCTATCAATTTGATTGTATCTGTCTTTTAGTTTCTTATCAGTGGTGTTTGTCATTTCATTGATGATAATAAATTTTACGCACAAAATAATAAAAAACAGCAAGAAGAAATTTTTATCCATTCGCGTTAAAATGATAAACAGACAATATAAAGCGAGCGCTTTAGAAAATACAACACTGGTTATTTTCGAAGATTTTTCTGAAGTCAGCACAATTGCAAAAAATAAAATAAAAAATGCGAGAAAATGCTTATAGTAAATATTTTCTGTGAAAACTCTTTGGACTTGACATGGAAATAGCGGCGCAACAAAGTTTCCACCTAAAGTCACAAAAAAAATAAAAAGAGGATTTATTATATTAAAATCCAAGTTGAACGCATCCATTATTACAAATTATTATAATATAATATATAATCTATATTTTAATTTTAATTTTATCAATATCATCTCTACCATATTTTGAAAATATGTGTCGATAGTTATTTATCCATAGTTGTATATCAAAAGCACTGTTAAGTTCTTCTACTTCTTGTAAATACAAGGTGTACCTTCGTGTTATTATTTCTCTTTCTGCAAATATCAAATCACTTATTTTTTTTTTTATTAATTGTATTTCACAATTCATATTATATTTATTATATATATATATATACAATAAATATTAATATGGATGGATTTAGAATCGGCTATGGCAATGGAGCTGCTGCAGCAGAGTCTCCTGCAGCAGAGTCTCCTCCGGTAAGAACGGTAAGAAGGTCTCCGAATGTCATGCATCCTGGTAGTCCTGGTAGTTTTGGTAGTCCTGGTAGTATTGATTTATCTCTTCCTTTACTTCCTCCTGGTAGTCCTGGTTATGATGATTACGTCGTGACTGGTCAGGATGCTTATACTGCTATTAATGATACGATGGATAATTTGTCTAGAATAATTTCCTATTTAGCAGGTAAATTTTATAATGGTGAACTTCTTCATTTCAGTAAAGCACTTGCAGATTTAGAGAGAATTATTAACAAATTAAAAGAAACATATAATGATGGTGAGGAACATTATGCCCGAAGTGACAAAATATTAAAACTACACCAAAAAGAACAAGAAACTGGTGAAGACAGTGGATATCGAAAAATGTCTTCTTGGGAATTCAAACGTTCAGTCGATATACATAAAATGGAAAGAGAAAGGTTAAATGCCTTGAATGACAAAATAAGTACAGCAAAGATTAAAAGGGGACAACTTCTTTTTCAAATGAATCGTATGAAAACTGAAATTAAAGAAAATGAAGGGAAGTTGCGGGAAGTTGCAAAATATTTGGATAGTAAAAAACCAAAAGAGCAACAGCGTAAAACATGTTTACCATGTACTAGTAAACCTCCTTCTTATGTTGTTGCTTCTGTAGATGGTCCTTCTACTGATGCAAATACTATAGTACGTTACATCGATGATGTAATTGGCTTCTTAAATATATTAGAAACACAAGAACAATTAATGTATGCTGAAATAAATTTTGAAAAAGCAGATGCAATTGTTAAATTTGAGAAGTTACAAACTGATATTGAAGCTAAAATTGAAAAAGAAAGCCGAATAAGAAGAGAAGGAGGAATGCTCGACTTTATTTTTAGAAAAGCAGGAGCTGTATTGACAGATGAAGAACGTGTTTCAATAGAAAAAGATAATTATAAACTTCGTGATTATGTGCAAGAATTAGAAATGCTAAATAAAGAAATGAGTGAGACAGATGCCATATTACGACAAAACGCGACTATGACTGCTATAAATCAGGGTACATTAGAGTCTATTAAACAAATTGTAACAATGCCTATAAGATATGATAGTGAAGAAAGTGGTAAATGCTGTGGAGGTAGTAAAACAAAAAAAAGAGTGCATCGTTTACAATCAAAATCAAAAAATAAATCGCGTCGTACAAATAAATCGCGTCGTAAAAATAAATCGCGTCGTAAAAATAAATCGCGTCGTAAAAATAAATAATTAAAAAACTAAAAATGTGTTATTGCGTCGGTATAAACTCCCAGTTGAGTTCAAAACATATTTTTTTCCATATTTCATCCTGCTCGATTTGTTTCTCTCTGTCTTTAAGCAGGGGAAAGTAAGGAAGGAATTGCGTTTGTCCGATTAACTCGCAAAGTTTGTAAATGGTGTAATAATAGTTTAAAAAATTAACGCGGTCGTCCGGGCAAAACTTGGCATAAGGTCCCTGTATTTCCATAAAGAGATTGCACAACAGTTCTTCCAAATTGGGCGTCATTGTGGGCGGTTTAATGCCGAGTTTATCTTTTATGAAAGGAATGTGTTCATAAAATTTATTGTAGCCGAGTTTTTTCAGAATATCTTTTGCTTTTGAATTTGTAAACTTGGAGAGACTTATTCTTTCCTTTTTAATTTGCAGTTTGATATTTTCAATAACTTCTGGTGGAATTTGTGTGGTTTCTTTCGCTTGAAACTGTGCCATAATTTCTTTAAAATGATTAATGCGCTTGTACGCATAAAAACACGCCTCTTTGGGCGGTTCCTTATATGACGGTTTTTCATTTTCAATCAAGTAGACAACATACTTGGAACAATTATTGCACACGAGAATACCTTCGTGTTCTACCGGAATAAGTTCGCCGCTTTTGCAATGTTGGCAAGTCCCGGTCTGGAATACAAAGTCATTCACGTTAATAAATGACTGGTCAATATTTGATAAGAATTTTTTCACATTGTTGTCATTCATTGATGTGAGTTCATTTACACGTTCCGTGGAACCATCGATTTTAAAAAAAGAATTTAGAATTTTTGTTTTATTATTTCCTGTCGAAATTTCCTTTTTATTTTCAAAATAATCGAAAATATATCTAGAATTATTCAAATAATATTGTTTTACATTTGTTCGGTGCGTTCGAAGTTCGATTTTAATTTCAGAAATTCGGTCTTGCATTTCAAGTTGTTTTTCAATTCCAGGGGAACCAAGGTTCCCCTCTGACCCCTCCTCCTTGATTGTCGTCCCCTCTGACCCCTCTGACCCCTCTGACCCCTCCTCCTTGATTGGCAAGGGATTAAAAGGGACAGCATGTCCCTTTGCAGCATGTCCCTTTGCAGCATCTCCCTTTGCTTCAAGCAAAATTTTTTGAAGGGTTTTTTTTTCATTTAAAAGATTAGGAATAACAATATTTTCGACATTTGAAAAATATAGTTGCATTTCTCTATGTCGGTTATCTAGTGTAGTAATGCTTTTGTCATCCACTATGATTTTTTTATTTGTTTTATATTTAAACGACGGCATGTAAAAAACAAAAATTACCTGAAAATAATGTTGATATTATGATATATAATATAATATTATTAAAAACTTTAATAAGAAATTTGTATATATATTCTAATATTCTAAATTTTAGAAGAAAATAGTGTGGAATTATTTTGTATTTTATTTTATTATTAAAATCGGCAAATGTCTAGTAAGATTTTCTCATATAACCATAACATAACAAACTTTATTTAGTCACTTAATTTACAATTAATAAATAATAATAAAGAGAATAACATGGTTGACAAGTGTGATAATGATTATAATAATAATAATAATAATGATTGCAACAACATTAATTTTGAAGAAAACATTGTGACTAACAATGATGAAATGAATATATTAATAAAACATTTAGAAAATAACTGGACAATCAAAAAAAATATACATGGCAAAAATGTAAATGTAAAAGAATACATTTTAAAGAAAAATGCAGGACGAGATGTTAAAATGAAATTAATAAAATTAAATAATTTCAAACCAATAACAACAAAAACAATGACAACAAAAACAATGACAACAACAAGTGAAGAAGAATATAAAAACAGCGAATCAAGTGAAAACTGTAAAAATAAACACAGACATGAATTAAATATGAAATTATCCGACAACTGTTTAAGGAATTTTATATACAATGCTTTAGAAAATGAATGGAAGTTGAAAAAAATAGGAAATAAATATTTTTGTTCAAAACGACACAAGGGCGATAAGCGTGTATACGAAGCTGGTTATTTGAAAGAATTTTTATTAGATAATTTTACATTTTGATTTTTTGATATTCTGATTTTTGATATTCTGATTTTTGATATTCTGATTTTTGATATTCTGATTTTTGATATTCTGATTTTTAATATTGTATAATTATTTAGGTAGTTTTGAATGCAGGGCATTTTTGATAAGTATTTGAGTAATTTCATTATTCGAATTAAATTAAATAATTAATTTAATTTAATTAATCAAAAAACGTAAAATTTTTTTCTTTAGCAATATTATAACACATAAAATGGCAGGAGGATTAATGCAACTTGTAGCCTATGGCGCCCAGGATGTCTATCTGACGGGAAACCCTCAGATTACTTTCTGGAAAGTGTCTTACAAACGTCACACCAACTTTGCAATGGAGTCTATTGAACAGACTTTCAACGGACAGGCCGATTTCGGTCGTCGCGTGACTTGCACTATCAGCCGCAACGGCGATCTTGCATACCGCACTTACCTTCAGGTCACTCTCCCTGAAATTAACCAGAGCATGAGGAACAGTGTCACTGCACCCACCCAAACCGGTGTTTATGCTCGTTGGCTCGATTTCCCCGGTGAGCAGCTTATTTCTCAGGTTGAAGTTGAAATCGGTGGTCAGCGCATTGACCGCCAGTACGGTGACTGGATGCATATCTGGAATAACCTCACTCTTCCCGTTGACCAGACCGCAGGTTACTACGGAATGGTTGGAAACACCACCGAACTCACCTTCATTACTGACCCTTCATTCAATGATGTTGACGGTCCTTGCCAGAGCACTGCTCCTCGTCAAGTTTGCGCTCCCCGCAATGCCCTCCCTGAAACCACCCTCTATGTACCCTTTCAGTTCTGGTACTGCCGCAACCCCGGTCTTGCTCTGCCCCTCATCGCCCTCCAGTATCACGAAGTCAAGATTAACCTCGATATTCGTCCCATTGACGAGTGTCTGTGGGCTGTTGGCTCTTTGAACCAAGCGGACTGCAATTTGGGCGGCGGTCGTGTTACTGCCGCTTACAACCAGTCTCTCGTTGCCGCGTCCTTGTACGTCGACTACGTCTTCTTGGACACCGATGAGCGCAGGCGCATGGCTCAGAACCCCCACGAGTACCTCATTGAACAGCTCCAGTTCACCGGTGATGAATCCGTCGGCTCTTCTTCCAACAAGATCAAGCTCAACTTCAATCACCCCGTGAAAGAACTCATTTGGGTTGTTCAGCCAGATCAGAACGTTGACTACTGTTCATCCCTGGATTGCAATCAGCTTCTCTACCGTCTTCTCGGCGCCCAGCCCTTCAACTACACTGATGCCGTCGACGCTCTTCCCAACGCAATTATCGCATTCGGAGGCCCCGATGCTGTTGACCAGTACATTGATGCTTCCGGTCTCTTCTACGATGCCGGCGCCGTTGACGATACGGGCTCACAGCAGTGGTGGTCTTCTCACAGCAACTTCTACAACGAGGGAAATTTTGGTGGCACTAACACTTTCAATCCCGGACACGTCTACACCAATTCCGGTGTGTCTGATGCCGGCACCTTTGTTCTGTCCGAGACCTCTCTTCCCCTGCATTGCTGGGGTCAGAACCCCGTCGTGACTGCCAAACTCCAGCTCAACGGTCAGGACCGCTTCTCTGAGCGTGAAGGAACTTACTTCGACCTCGTTCAGCCCTACCAGCACCACACCCGCACTCCCGACACCGGTATCAACGTGTACTCATTTGCGTTGAGGCCCGAAGAGCACCAGCCCTCTGGCAGTTGCAACTTCTCCCGCATTGACAATGCAACTCTTCAGCTTGTTCTTTCCAACGCCACCGTTGAGGGAACCAAGACTGCCAAAGTTCGTGTCTATGCCACCAACTACAACGTTCTCCGTGTAATGAGTGGTATGGGTGGTCTTGCTTACAGCAATTAAAGACTGTTTGTGCGTGTTACAACTATTACAGTTATGATTTTATTTTAATTATTTTAATTATTTTAATATAATTATGCATTGCATTCAATTATATTAAAAAACAAAATATGTAATTCACGCTATAAGTATTTGATAAACACAGTGCATCTTCAAAAATAAAAAGGATATACAAACACACACAAATATTCCATCTATTACACGATTTGGCATTTACATCGTTTGTTTTTTTATTTTTATATTTATTTTTTATTTAATATCCACCAAACGAATCAATGTAAAATCTAGAATGGATGACTCAAACGCACTTCATAGTCTTCAAAAATGGACTTGGTCATTCTGTCGATTTCTGGACCAGTGGAAAAGTCTTCCTCAAAATTGGAACGAGACATTGTCAGCGACAACATGCTTTCATCCATATTTTCCATGAACCAGTCTCTGAACTCGTGATACGCTTTCCAGTATTTAATGTACCCTCCCATAATGAACAGCTTGAGCACATTTTTTATATAGGTTTCATCAATCGGTGTTGCATTTTCTTCATCAGCGGGATTCAAAAGTTCTTCATAGTTTAATTCTTTATCAAACTGACCTAGAAATCGGGCAATCAGTCTCGTGTCACTGTAACCCTTACAGTGTCCACCAAATCCAAAATGATATTCAAATTCTGAACGATGTACTTGTTTAATTGGGCGCTCCAGCGCCACAAGAATCGGCTTTCCGAAAACAAAGGTTTTTATTTCTACGACACGGACGCGCGTCTCTGCATATTGGTTGTATTCCACCTTCCATTCAAGTCCGGTTTTGGCATGCATCTCGCAAAATTTTTTTGAAAATACATCACTCACGGTGTGAATCATGTATCCTCTACCAACAAAATATTTTGTATGCAATTCTTTGAATTTATTTACAACATCACCTTTTGTAATTTTTTGAGCTGGCGTAGTAGTAGCCAGCAATGGTTTTGATTCGGAATCGGCAGAGCTCATTGTGTATGGATTGGGAGTACTTGTTTTTGTGTTCCTATGCTATATTAATAGTGCCCAACTCTTTATATGGGTTTGCATTTATTATTTAGGTTGATATTGTCCACACCTGTTATGCTATGCAGAAGAAAACAGTTTGTTCATGTTATCTGCTTCAACTTTATTGGTAGAAGGTAAAAACAATTTTTTAATCAAGTCGTCGTCTCGAAATCGAATGGTATAATCTTGCTGAATGCTGTTTCTGCCGACACGTCCCATTGCCTGAATTGTTTTTTCTTGCGTCATGTCGTGTAAATCGCGGCTAATGTATCCGTGACAAAACTGATAATTTGTTCCGTAAATGTAGTCAGAAGATGCAATAATTAAAAACAGTTTTTGGTCTTGTGCGAGCTCCTTTATAATTTCATTGTATTTTGCATTTTTGTGGTCTGTAATTGCACCAATGCCCATTAAAAGCAAAATTTTCCAGTGAGGTTCAACTGATAGCAACATGATTTTTTCCACATATGTATCTTCAATGTCGCACGACCACGGTTTATTATTTTTGTTTTGACTTTTTCCAGTTGCACTTGCATCATCGTGCCATCTTTTCAAATGAGTGGGTCGATTCGGCACGAATAAATCATTGAGCGCCGCCCGCTTCACTTGCTCATTTAGCGCTTGCAACTTATTATTCAGTTCTTTAATTTCTCCAGCATCCATTTTTTTATCGAAAAACTTGGTTGATTTTTTTTCTGTTTTTTTTGAAGCCCCGTCTCCTCCACCCGCCGCTCCCGCTGTTTTTTTTTCCGCATCATTCAGCAAATCTTCAATGCGTTTTTCGACGCATTCAATTTGTTCGCACAATTTATTATTATGTTGGATTGTGCCCATAATGTCGTCAATGAGCTGCGCCGGTATTTGCGCAGTTTGAAGGCAAAAACTCGCTATTTTTTCAACATCATTTGTCAAGAAAATTGTGGGTCCGTCAGTGAGTGTGTGTGCATCTGATGTGGTTACATAACCGGTAGACTCATATAGGTTGTCGGCACCTTCTCCCGAATTAAAATGCTCATAAATTTGTTTCCAAACAGCAGGGTCTTGTTTTATATTTTTTAGAAGAATTAAATAATAAATTTTAATATTAATCAACGTAATTTCATTAAAGGATGAAAAATATCTTGAAATACTGTATCGCGAGTTTGAATATAGTTCATTCTTATTCACAAATGAAATGAATTCACTTATTTTATTAATTCCGAAATATCGAAGCAACGTTTTATTTTTTTCACAATGAGCAACGCTGCTTAGCGCGTCAGAATATTCGGAAAAGAGCGTGTGCGGAAGTTGAACGCAGCCGCCCTTGTTTACAATTGGAATTGATTTACAGCAGTCGTGGCTAACAATGCTGAAAACATCTCCATTTGCAAATCGGGTTTTGAAATCTGCAATTGTCGTTTGCAGCTCTCTTTCGTGTGGAAGTGTTGCAGATGAAAGGATTACATTGGGGATAATATTCTGTTTCCAATTTTTATGAATAAGTTCATGGTACTCGTGCGTTTGATTGTCCATTGTAATTGTCGGTTCATCCCAAAACAATATAATGTCTTCTGCCTTATTAAACGCCTTCATGTAAAACATTGCGTGCAAATAGGATTGAATGTCGCTAATGATGATTTCAACATTGTCTCCAACGCTGTTGTCAACTTTTCGTATTCCGCCAGTTTTCCAGTCTCTTGTCGCTTCCTTCACTGCGAAATAATGCAGTCGTATATCGTCAACGCTTCTGCATCCAAACGCGAATGCAATGCGCTTCTGAATCGATATTGCCGACTTGGCTAGTGCGAGTCCAACATGGCGTGCTGCGCACACGAATATTATTTTGTGTTTTTCGGACAGACCGATTGGCGTGAGCGTTTTCCCGGTTCCTGTTGGCGCAATATATAAAATGAGCTTTGGATTTGGCACTTTGCAATACGTAAATATTTGTTTTTGATGTTCGTATAGTCCAACGTCTTTATATTTTGTGCACAAGTGGTTTTTTTCAATATAATATTCAGAATATTTTATGAAATGAAACACGTCCAAGTCATCTTCACATAGTTCAAGCAAGTGTTTTACAAATGCAACAACGTGTGTGTTTACGTGGTCAATGTGATTTTTTAAATTCACCATCAGTGCATAATGATAAGACATCCAGCTGCAGCTTGCAATGTCGTTTCCGTCGTCCTCATCGTCGTCGCTGTCACTGTTGCTGTTACTGCTTTCGCTTTTATCGCTTTCGCTTTTATCGCTTTTATCGCTTTTCTCTTGTTTATATTTATTCCAAATTGCTTTTTTATCAAGTAAAAGTTTGCATATTCTTAAAATGGTAAATTCGTATACTGTCTTGATATTAATTCCGTCTTCATTATTTTGAATTCGAATTGCATCTATTTTTTTTATAGACCCTTGGCCTTGTTTTGTACTTTTACTTTTTACAGCATCCGTCGTCGTCACCGAATGACATGCGGCTGCGGATACAGCTGATATTTTATGTTTGTTTGTCATTTCATTCACAATTTCTTCAAAATATTTTTTATATAAATGCAAGTGCATTTCTTCGTAGGAAGATGTTTTCAATACTCCAATCATGGAAACATTTTTATTGTATTTTCTTTGAACATCATGGTAACTGTCTT
>Ga0315268_10005965_pt1 | contig 13016 bp, 11 predicted proteins | sample C1_top_MG_FD_204535 | JGI IMG/M metagenome (GOLD analysis project Ga0315268, IMG submission 204535) | Sediment microbial communities from Yellowstone Lake, YNP, Wyoming, USA - C1_top | ecosystem: Environmental > Aquatic > Freshwater > Lake > Sediment | place: USA: Wyoming | collected 2017-08-01 | reverse complement strand
CCATGCCGTCAGCCTCGAAAGGCAGGCTGTCGCGCTTTTCCACCCACGACTCACAATAGGCGATGGCCTTGTCTAATGACTCGAAGCGGCGGTTCACGTCATGCGCCGTGGGGAAACCCATGTCCCACAGATATTGGAGCAAGTCCCATTGCGTGCGCGGCGCAGCCTCCGCTGGTTGAAAGTCAACGATGGAATAACACAAGACCGAGAGAGGACGGCTGGCTGTGATCTTGGGGTCGAGTTGCCGCAGGCTGCCAGCAGCGCCATTCCTCGGATTGGCGATGACTTTTTCACCAGCGGCAGCCAGTTCTTCGTTCAGCTTTTCAAACGCGGCGATTGGCAAGTAAGCCTCGGCCCTTACAACCATTGACGCGGGGGCCTGTCGCTTCACGCTCTTCGCTCCCCGCTCCACAGGGATTCGCAACGGAATCGCCTTGACCGTTCGAAGATTGGGCGTGATGTCTTCGCCAATGTCGCCGTCGCCGCGCGTTGCGCCTTGAACGAGCACACCGTCGCGATAGTGCAACACAACCGTGAGCCCGTCAATCTTGGGTTCAACGACAAATGCAACCTGCCTGTCTTGAGGCAACAACTTGCGGATGCGTTCCCACCAGGCGCGGACGCCATCGCTGTTGAAGGCATTCGCCAGACTCAGAATCGGGCGAGGGTGCCGCACCTTGGCGAATTTCTCTGAAGGCTGACCGCCCACGCGCTGCGTTGGACTATCGGGCGAGACCAGCTCGGGGTGCTCCGCTTCCAACTGGCGCAGTGTGGCCACCAGCTTGTCGTACTGTGCGTCGCTGATGAGGGGCGAATCGAGGACGTGATAGCGGTAGTTGTGGAGGTTGACCTGTTGGACAAGTTCGGCCATACGCGCTTTGACATCGGCCATCGTTCACCTCCCAAAATGACAAAGGTCGAATGACCTATCGGCAATCCGCCTTTCGTCCCGCAAAGCGGTCTTCGTCTTTGGTCTACGGGCTGGTCAACTGCAGGTAATCGGCCGCCGCCCAACCGACGTCGTTCGCGTCGGTGCGGCTCTGCAACTTCCACCACTTGAGCTGGTCAACATCTTTCGGTCCGTCAATCACCTTCATGACCGTGCCATCGAGCAGCCCCTTGAGCCGCTGTCCTTGCAGGCCGGGGTCTTTGCGGAAGCTCAAACCATTCGGGCCGGCGTCGGTGACCTTGACGAACGCGCCAATGCCGATCACGCCGGGCGTGGGCGAAGCTGTCGGCACCGGGGTACGCGTGATCGTCGGCGTGGGCAAGGGTGTACGCGTGACGACCGGTTTGGGCACGGTGGGTGTGGCGATGACGATGGCAGCTTTGCCGGGCTGCGCTTTGAGCAATTGTCGCCCGCCCAGCACGCAGAACAGCGCGGCGGCGATGACGACGCCGAACAGCATCAGCCATTCGTACCACGCCATGTCGCTCTCACCGGGCCGGGGCGTCGGCGTGACTTTGAATCCGGTTCGTTGTTCGCTCATGAGTCCTCTGAAGCGGCGCGGCCTGCACCACGCCGCCTGGTCTGATCTAGGGTCGAGCGGATTCTAACCCGACAAGGCGTATCGGTCAAGTAGGAGCAAAGCCCACTCGTCCACGGGGCGAAGCCGAATTGGAGGCGTGGCTTCTTCGGCGTCAGATCTTGTGGCTTGTGCCCAAGAGCTTTTCAAGCGGATAGTACTTGCCGCCTCTCAGGACTGTATCGCGCGCGGCCAGCAACTCGTCAAACTCGAACGGCTTGCAGACGTAGCCAGAGATGCCCAGCTTTTGCGCTTCGGCATACACCAGTTGCGGCGGAAGGACGGTCAAGAGCAGCACTGGAACTTGTTCGAGTGCAGGCATTGCCTTGAGCCGTCGAAAGACCTCATACCCGGACAAGTCTGGCATCATCAGATCGAGGATGACGAGCTGCGGCGTTTCGTGCTCGGCGATGTCCAGCCCTTCCAGCCCTCCGTGGGCATAGTGCACCTGATCGCCGCGCTCGTGAGAGAGCAAGAGCGTGATCATCTCTTGCATCTCACGCACATCGTCTATGAACAGGACTCGACAACCTTTTGTTTGTTCCACCTTTTTTCCTCGGCTTACAGGCCTGCCCGACACACAAGTCGGTCACTACTTTTTGCGCGCCACCCAAACCATCTCACGGCTATTTTCGTCGAACGGCTGGCGAGTGAACCCGCCGTAGAGTGCTTCGACGGCAAAGCCCGATCGCGCCAGCAGGTGCTCTGTTTCGTAGCGGTACATCCAGCGCAGCTTGAGTGACTTGTAATGGCGGCGGACGACCTGGCCGGTTTCGTCCACCTCGTCGTAGATGAACACGTTTTCGATGATCTGCTCGTTGATGCTATAGTGGCGGCTGTCCCACAGCATGATGCGGCGGCCTGTCTGCGGATCGAGAAACTCGCGGAAGCGCGTGAGCGGCTCGCCCACCTCGCCGGAACGCGCGGCAATCATGCTGATATCGGGCACAAAGATGTTAAAGATGAGCCGCCCCGTGTCGCAAAGATGCTCGCGGATCGTTGCTAATGCCTGGAGTTGATCTTGAACGGTGAGCAGGAGCAAGAACGAGCGAAAGGGTATGGTAATCAGCTCGAAGCGTTCGGGCAGCTTGAAGGCGCACATGTCGCCTACGACCAGCCGCACGCGGTCGGCGACTTGCGGCGAGTACGCGGCTAGCTTTTCCTTACAGCGCGTGAGCATGGCGGGCGATAGGTCCAGCCCGGTGATGAGCGCGCCGGCTTCGGCGCACGGCAGGAGCACGCGGCCTGTGCCGCACGCCAGCTCGAGCACCGGCCCTTTAGTCTTGTACGCTTCGCCCACGTAAAAGGTGATGTCTTCGGTGTAGCCGGTGTACTGCGCGTCATAAATGTCGGCGTAAACGTCATAGTTGCTCATGTCGTCTCCTGTGAAAACCCGAAAGGTCTCGAACCTTTAAGTCCGAGTTTACGGCCCCACATCAGGAGCGAGATACGTGCTGACAGCCCAGCCTTCTTTGTTGTCGGTCGGATCGCGCACGGGCCACCAGGTTTGACCCTCTGCCTGTTGGCCGTCGCCGATGATGAGCAGGCGCGTCCCATCCGGCACGAGCTTGACCGTATCCGATTTAGTGCCAGGCGCAGAGCGAATGCGTAATTGCAGGCCCTGCGTCCCGGCCACGCGCACAACGCGGGTCAGGTTCGACCACGGCGCTGGAGTCGGCGCGGCGCTGGTGACGACGATATACGTTGGCCCGGGCGGCGGCGTGATCGTGACGAACACGGCGGTCGGCCACGCGGCAGCTTCGGTCGGTCGCATAGAGTAAGCCAGCCAGCCTCCCACGCACGCCAACGCGATCAACACCAGAAACGCCAGGCTGGCAATAGACCACCACGGCCATTTCTGCTTTTGGCGAAGGGAAGGTTGCGTTCTATCGGCAGTTTGAGGCAAAGTCATGGGCTGCATGATTGTGCCGAAACGTCGTCAAGATACATGGCGGTCACGCTGTTCTGACCATCGTTCTTGACGCCGAAGCGAATATAGATTGTCCCGGTGTAGGTCGAAAGGTCATACGTTGCAGGCACCCACGCTTGTTCGTTTGAGCGGTACTGGACGATGGTAAAGGTCGCCGTCGGACTGCGGCTGATGCCGAGATACGCATAGTCGCCTGCCAGGTCGCCCGAGACCGGGTATCGCCAGAATGTCAGCGTCGTCTTGCTTGCGGTTGTCGGAATCGTGATAGTCTGCTGAATGGACGAGTACACGGCAGAGATCGGTGTGCCGTCCGTCGTCGTATAGCCGATGAGGAGGCTCGACAGGCCGTTGTGCGTTGGATTCGTGACATGCACCGGCTTGACGGCAGATAAACTATACCACACATCTTGCGTTTCGAATCCGCCGTTAGCGACCAACTCATGGCATTGCACGAAGGACTGCGTATAGTCGCGCAAGACGACCGGCAGATAGATGCGAAATACATTGGCGGTGAAGGTTGCCGTTGCCCAATCCGAAGCATTGCCTGCCGTATCAAACGCGCGGACAGCCCATGTATGCGCTCCAACTTGCAGTCCAGTCGCAAGATAGTAAGTGGCCGTCGCCGTGTAAAGCTTGTCGTCCACCTCAACCGTGTAACCGGCTACGCCGTTTGCATCCGTCGAAGGTGAAAAGACGAGCATGATGTTGATACTCGTCAGCGTGATGCCGCCCGTCGGCGTGATGATGCCGGGCGTCGTGGGGGAGATAGTGTCCATCGTAAATGTGACCATGGCAATTTGCGTGCTCGACAGCCCCTTCGTCGTCCAGGCGCGCGCCCAGACGGCATAAGGTCCATCGGCAAGCGAGACGGATGGCGTGAATGCCCACGTGGCACTGCCTGCGGCCGACATCCATGTCTGGGTCGGCGTCCAGCTTGTGCCGCTCAGGAAACGCGAATTGGCGACGTCCAGCATCGCCACGTCTACATGATCCGCTGGCGTCCAGCCGCCCGCAGCGCCATTGATCGCAGGCTGCTTGTTATAGAATCCGCTGTTGCCGGGCGAGTGAATCGTGGCGGATGGAGCCACCTCCGCACATGCACTCAAAAAGCCCATCACGCGCGACATGACCGCCTGGCGCGTCGAAGCCGGATAAATCGTCTCGAACGGAAAGCCGAGGTAAACGAGGCGCTGGCAGCCGTTGGCGTATTGAATCGCCGCTGCGCCTCCAGTTCCTCCTGTATAGCTCAACGCAGATGCAGAACCGTTCGTAGGTGTCAAGACATCGGGATAGCTGACGAGATACGTGCCGTGACTTCCATCGTCAAAACTGAACGAACTCAGTCCAGCAAAGATGCCGCCGGCCGAAGCTGAGACGGAAAAAGTGTTCGCATTGTCCTGCGCGAATTGTGCGCGCAAGGTGTTTCTGAGATACGAGGGCGCGTTCAGGTTCGACGCCAGGTCATACGCGACCTCGGCGCCGCTGATGAACAGCGCATGACCACTGCTGAGAAACTCTGCCAGCGCCGCTTGCTCGGCGTTTGTCAGCGCGACTTTGCTCACGCCATTGGGAATGGGCGCGGGCGTTTGCTCTTGCCCGGCGATCCAATCCACCATGCCGTAATTGTCCAGCACAATATCGCCGCTGTCCACTGCCGCGCGCATTGCGCTATCGAGCGGAAGCGAGATGGCGGTGGCGTGCTGGACGACATAGCCCAAGTTGTTCATCTGCTCGGGCCAGATGCGCACGTTAGGGCAGTTGGCGCTGGTCGGCTGGTCGCACCGTTCAATGTCCATCCACTGATCAATTCGCTCGTAGCCATAGACGATCAGCACCGGCGCGCTGCCCGCGTCGGCCACACGCGCAGCGGCGACCGGTGTGGAGAGCGATTCGCCGCCCGCATTCGTCGCCGTTGCGCGGACAAAGACCAGTTGATTTGACGCGAGTCCACTCAGCCTGAACGATGTGCCTATGACAGGTGTGCCGTTATCCCAACCAAACCCGTCGTTGCTCGTGTAGACGCGATACCCGGTCGCCGCATCGCCGAGCAGGCCGGTCGTGTCCGTCGGCGAAGGACGCCATGAGACGGTGACTTGTCCCGGCCCGCTATTGCGGACGATAAGGTTGCGTGGCGGCTCGGGCAGTATGACGGGCGATGTGTCATCTTTGGCGGCAAAGAAGCGCACGATGCCTTTGTACATCGCGCGCGCGGTCAACTGGGCAAAGCGCGGGTCCTTGAGCGCGTCGGCATCCTGCTGCTGATCGTGGAACGCAATCTCGACCAGCGTGCCGGGCATTGTGGCGAGGGCGCGCACTTCGCCAAAGTTGGCCTGCCGGAGTCCGCGATCTATCCAATCCGATTCCCACCCGGCACGGATGTCGTTGATGAGCGTCGTCTGAATCCAATATTGAAGCTGGTCACTGTCGGGAGTAAAAGTGCCGCCCCAGGCGCCATCGTAGATGTAGCTTTCGGTCCCGCGTGCGCCCACACCGGAAGCGTTCGTGTGCCAGGAGACGAACACAGCGTCCTCGCTCGACGAGCGTTCCCATTCGGCGTATAGGGGACGCGCAGTCACGTCGTCACAATCATCGCCAGAGGCAGCCGGGCATGGCATGTAGACTTCTGGCGGCGCGCCCTGATATTCGGCCCAGTAACGCGCGGCTTCTTCCCAGCGCGGCTTGCCGCTCGCGCCTGGGCTGGGCGGCGGCCCATCGCCTGTTTCTGTTCCCATCCCGCCGCCCACGCGGATCGCATCGGCGATGACGGCCGAGTCTGTCGTTGATGAGAGATTGGTGAGCATCACCTGACCTGGCGCGTTGGCCGCAAATGGAAATGTGCCGATGTATCGCCACGCTGCGCCGTGAATGCGTTGATCCACTCGCGCCTCGGTCACACCGCCGTCGTGAACGACCAGGTATTGCGCGTCCGGCGCGCGATTGGCGCTCGGTTTGTACCAGGCGTAGACCGCGTACCGTCCCGAGGTAGCCGGCGTAAACGTCCATGTCGCGGTGGCAGTCGCAGTTGCAGTCACAACCGCATATCGGTACGCTATGCCTTGATAGCCGACGTTGGTTGAGCTGGTCGCCCATGTGCCGCTTTCGGAATAGGCGGGCTGGTTGTGGGTGATGATGATTTCCTGCGTGTTCATGTCTTGCTCACGCACCGGCCACACATCTGCCCCAGCGTTCTGCAGATATTGAACAAGGTACTGGTTGACCACCTCGGCGTTGTTCATGTCCTCAATGATTTTGTAACCGCCGTTGGCGTAGCGTTGAGTATCCCACCTTGAATAGCCCTCGTTCCAGTACCAGCCGTGCCCCGCGCTCAGGTACACCGCTTTGCCGGAGAGAGCGCCCGCTAAAGCTGCTGCCTGGCTTGGTCGTCCCAGCGGGGTGACTTGGCCTTCTTCTTTGTGAACGGGCGGAGGCTCGAATAGGAAATATGAAATCGGCTTGAACGCGCCCGCCGGGTCGCGCGGGTCGAGCGCAAGCACGTGGAACTTGCGGAGGCTCTCAATCGGATACAGCGTTTTGACGACTTGCTCATTGATCTCGTCGGACTGAAGCGCGTCCAGTTCACCATAGAGGAACGGTTCGGGCAAAACCAGTGTGACGGTAATCGCATCACTTTCGACGATCACGTCAACTAGTTGGGCATCGAGAGGCAGTGCGCTGCGCAGGCCAGACGCCTGCTCGCCAGCGGATGGCCCGGCCACCAGTGCTTGAAGCAAGACGCGAGCCTGTTCCCCAGTCGAGCCGACCGCATGCGATTCTGCGCGAGTTGCGCACGCAGGAGTGTGGTCGCGGTAGAAGCACACAAAAGTACCAGAGGGCGAAGCGCCAGAGTTGGCTGTTGATGGCGGCGGTGGAGGAGCAGCCATCGCGCGGGCCGAGGCGAGCGTTGCCACAAGCGCAATGACCGCGATCAGGCACGCGGCTGTTAGTGCCAGATGCTTATGGCCCATGGATTTACCCTCGGCGTTCCCTGACCCACCTGAGCAGGCGGTCGAGCGGCCATGTATTCACCACATCCTCTTTAGTGGCCCAGGCGCGGCGGGCAACGGCCACGCCATAAAACATCACGTCGAATCCCTGCGCCTCGTGCGCATCCGTGCCAATCGAAAGCTTGCAGCCCATCTCTATCGCTCGCCGCGCGTTGAGGTCGCTCAGGTCGAGCCGCGAAGGGTGTGCGTTGATCTCCAGGATCGTGCGCGTTTCGGCGGCAGCCTTGAGGATGGCTTCCAAATCCAGGTCGGCGCCGTCGCGCTCGCCGATCAACCGGCCCGAGGGATGCGCGATAATGTCCACGTGCAGATTGCGAATCGCGGAGAGCATGCGGGCAGTCGCCTTGTCGCGCTCCTGGCGCAGCCCCGTATGCAGCGCCGCCATCACAATGTCGAGCGAAGCCAGCACCTCGTCGGAAAAGTCGAGCGTGCCATCGGCGAGGATTTCGACTTCCGCGCCGTGCAAGACGCGAATGCCTTTGAGCCTGGCATTGACGGCGTCAATCTCTTGCCGCTGTTTCTTTGATCGCTCGGGCGTCAACCCGCCCGCCACGCCGAGCGACTGGGTGTGATCGGTGATGAGAATGTAGCGATAGCCGCGCGCTTGAGCGCCGCGCGCCATCTCTTCGACAGAGGCTTTGCCGTCGCTCCACGTCGTGTGCATCTGCAAATCGCCGAGCAAGTCGTCTGCCGTGACGAGTTCGGGAATGTCACGCTCGAACTCGCCACGATCTTCGCGCAGTTCTGGAGGGATGAGCGGCAGGCCAAGCGTGCGATAGACCTCGGCTTCTTCGGCGCACAAAATTTCCTTGCCGTCTTTTTCACGCGTGATGGCGTACTCGTTCAGGCTCAGGCCCTTTTTCTGCGCGATTTCGCGCAGGCGGACGTTGTGCGCCTGCGAGCCGGTAAAGTATTGCAGCGCCGTGCCCCATCGCTCCGGCTCGAGCACGCGCAGGTCGGCCTGCGCGCCGTTCGTCAACCGCACGGATGACTTGGTTGGCCCCCGCGCAATGACCTCGGCCACGACGGGTAGAGAAACAAAGCGCTCCATCACCAGTTCGGCCTCACGCGCGGCGATCAAAAAGTCCAGGTCGCCGATCGTTTCTTTCATCCGGCGCAGGCTGCCCGCCGAGGCGGCGCGCAGGACGCTGGGCACCTGCATCAATTCATGCAGAATGGACTGTGAAAGCGGAAACGCAACGCCGAGCGGCATGCGTGTGTCGGAAGCTCGCCGCTTGAATGCTTCGATGTTGGCGAGCAGCTTGGCTTCCGATTTTGCGCCCATGCCCGGCAGCCCGCGCAGTTTGCCTTCGCGCGCAGCGGCCTCGAGCGCGGCGATGCTCGTAATGCCCAGTTCCTTCCAGAACAGCTTGGCCTTGCGTGGGCCAACGTCCTGCACGCGCAACAATTCGACCACGCCGGCAGGCACCTCGGCGCGCGCGCGGTCGAGCAGATCAAAACTGCCGGTCGTCAGGAGCGCGTCAAGCTTTTCGGCGATGGCCTCGCCCACGCCGGAGATCGTGCGGAGCTGGCCTTGACGTTGCAGTTCGTTGATGTCACGCGTGAGGCTGGCAATATTTTCCGCTGCGCGGCGATAGGCCAGGATTTTGTAAATCACCTCGCCCTGGATTTCGAGCATGTCGGCGAGTGTGTTAAAGACTTGCGCAACCTGTTGGTTGTTCATCTCCTTGGCTTTCTCTTTACGCGTGATGGTGTGTTCGCCATTCACGCATTACGGATGTTTCGTTCCATCCGGCATGACCGCGCTGGTGAGGTCGGCGCCGGTCAGGTCGGCCTGGGTCAGGTCCGCGCCTTTGAGGTTGGCGTTGCGCAAATCGGCACGGCTCAGGTTGGCTGAGTTGAGCTTGGCGTTGCGCAAGTCGGCCATGGCCAGGATCGCGCCATTGAGCTTGGCGCCGCTGAGATCGGCGATCTCAAAGACAGTTCCATTGAGCTTGGCTTCGCGCAGGTTGGCGCGGCGCAGATCGGCCAGGCTCAGGTTGGCCTTGCGCAGGTCGGCCAGCGTCAGGTTCGCGCCCGGCAGGCGAGCGCCGGTGAGGTCGGCGCGGCCCAGATAAGCAAACGTGAGATTGGCATCGCTCAGGTCGGCGCCCCCCAGCGAGGACTCGTAGAGCTGAGCGTTGCGCAAATCGGTCAGCACGAGTTTGGCCTGTCGCAGGTCGCACTGGCTGAGGTTAGCGTGCTGCAAGTTGGCGGCGGACAGATCGGCTTCGCGCAGGTGTGCTCCGCGCAGGTCACAATTGGTCAGGTCAAGACCGCTGAGATCGGCGTTGTTCAACCACAACTCGGCGATTTCTCCTTTGCGCTGCGCGGCGCACATGCTCAGCACTTGTTCACGAGTGAGTTTGGTCGCCATGACTGCCTCCCGCCTTCAGAGTATACGATTTCTGGCGGGCTTGTCAATGAGATGACTGTACCGTCTTGGCTCGCGTCAAAATGGCAGGCCCGACGATTGGCCGGGCCTGGCGCGTGTGGGCTGATTTACCGGCAACTGTTGTAGACAGACTTGGTAGCTTTATCGCAAGTGATCTGGCAATAGCCGCCGGGCGGCAAATAGAATTGCGGCATATCCACTTCGCCAACGTCCGCGGCGACATGGACGCCATAATTTCCAGGCGGCAGTGAGATTGACTTGGAGCTGTTGGCCTCCGCGCGGATAGGCCATTTTTTGTCGCCTTGCCACACGCTTGCCTCGCACGCGCCCGGGAAATTGTTGACCACGGCGATCGTTCCCCGTCCTGTCCCCGCGTTTGCCTTGGTGGGAGTAGCCGCTGGTTGTGTGCCGCTGTCGGGAGCTAATGTAGTGCCCCAATCGGCCTCGGCTTTGTCTGACGTAAGGACGGAGAATCGGGTAAAGGTGACCTCGGTCGAATCATTGTCCCCGGTGCCAGCATATACACCCACCAAGCCGCTGTTGCTCGAATCGTCAGTAACCTGGTTGACCATGAAGCCGTTGATGTAAAGTGAGATCTGGTCGCCTTGAGCCAGCACGCCGAGCGTGTTCTTGCCTCTTGGTTTGATATACTTGGAAGTGGTGGCTGGCACCGGATCGGTATCGGCCCATTTGCCATCCACCTTCTTTTGCAGATAATATTTGCCCTCGGTGTTGACGCCAAAGATGTAATAGGTGCGCGCATCTTGGGTGCCGCCCACGCGAAAGACAAGGCCATATTCGGCATAATCACTGCCGGTGACTTGTCCCTCAGCTTCGGCGCCAAAGTCGTCGTAGGTTCCATCAGGCCAGTTCAAGCCGAGCCAGTTTTTCTTTTTGACGGAGACGATGTATTGGCCAGCAGCCCAGGTGGTGTCCACATTCTCGCCTGTGTCGAACACCCAGCCTTCATCTTCGGATGTCGTCTTAGAGGCAAAGTCGTCGTTAAACAAAGTGCCGGACGGCAGCGACGCCGTCGTGGGGCGAACAGTGGCTGCACGGGTGTCAGTCGGCGCGGGCTTGGGCGTTGATGCGGGGGCGGATGTAGCGGTCGCTTTGGTGGGCGGCGCTGATGTCGCCGTTGCTTTCGGGGGCTGCATAGGCGTGGGGGCCGGAGTGGGCGTGGTCGCTGTACAGGCCAAGCTGGCGATTACAAGTGCGACAAGGACAGTTGCTAGCAATTGTGATCTGGACATGGTTTCCCCTTTCTGATAGTCGCTTGGAAACAAGCTGCCGGGGCAAGTAAAGCCATTGTAATATGCTTCGCGGCTCTATGCAAATCTGCTATTGAGCACAGGCTACCGTTTAACAAGTGCGTAAATCAAAACACCCTGCCCGGATCAGCCCGGACAGGGTGTGATAGGCCGCGGCTGTTCAATCGAGCGCTTTCATCAACTCATTGACCAGCATCGCTTCCGGCACTGCGCCTTCGACATGAATGGTCTCATTGATCACAGTGCGCGGCACACCGTACACGTCGTACTTGTTCGCCAGGTGCGGAAACTCGGTGGCCTCGACCATGTCGGCGGTAACCCACTCGCTTTCCATCGCCAATCGGTGAGCGAGCACCACGGCTCGCGGGCAGTACGGTCAGGTGGGGGTGACGTACACCTGAATGTGAATCGGCCTGTTGACCCTGGCAACGGCGGCTTTGGTCGCGGAGGAAAGCCCCGATTCACCCTTGGACACGGTCACAATGTCGTCCATCAAGCTGCTGAATTCGTAACCGGCCGGAATGCCATAGAAACGAATGCCATAGTCCTGAGCGCCCACAATCGCAAGCGCGGGTATCTTGTCCACTTGGTAGGCTTCGGTGGCAGCCCGGTCTGCGAGAAAATCTTTTACTTCGACGGTGAGCTTGCCTGCCGGGGCGAGCGCGGCAACTTCTTCGATCAGCGCTCTTGTTTCGGCGCACATCTCACATTCCAGGGCATCGGCGGACTGAGTGAACACCACCAGCTTGACAGGCCCGGTCATCGCCTCTAGCGTCTTGCGCACCTGGCCCTGAATAGTGTCGTTCAATAATGGCATGTTGACCTCCTTATCCATTTTGATGCGCATTGCGGCAAAAAGTTGCAACTGTGTTTATTGTACCCTGATGTGCTATCGAGGACAACTACTTGACTAGGATGCGTCTCGTGTTATAATCGGCTCCCGTAACTCAGACGAGGAGTAGTTGCGTGTCAATCTATTTGAACCTGGCTCAGATCATTATCGCGATTGCGTTGATTGTGTTGATTATGTTGCAGACCAAAGGCGCGGCTTTGGGAGGCGTCTTTGGTCAGAGCGACAGCGCGGTTTACAAGACCCGGCGCGGCCTCGAGAGAACCGTTTTCAATGTGACCATTGGCCTGTCGGTGCTCTTTTTTGTCATGGCAGTAGTCAATGTCATGGTGGTTGGCGCCGGCCAGTAGAACATCACATTTCTAATATGGAGCTTCAGGGGGTGTTCGCCGGTGCCGAACACCCCCATTGCGTCCCATGAATAGACAACGTGCAGATGCTCGGCATATTCGCTGGCAGGTTATCATCATCGCCAGTGGAGTGGCGCTGCTGGCGACGCTGTTGATTTACACGGCGCTTAGTTTTACGACCAACCTGGTTCCGGCGCGAGGCGGCACCTATATCGAAGGAATGGTCGGTCAGCCGCACGCGATTAACCCGCTGCTGTGCCAGTACAATGATGTTGACCGCGACCTATGCAGCCTGGTGTTCAACGGGCTGTTGCGTTTCGACGCTCGGGGCGTGCCGCAGCCTGATTTGGCGGCTCGGTTGCCTGAAGTCTCCCCGGATGGCCTCGTCTATACGATCACGCTCCGCAGCGATGTGCGCTGGCAAGACGGCCAGCCTTTTACGATTGACGATGTCTTCTTTACCATCAATCTCATCAAAGATCCCGACTTTCCTGGCCCGGAAGACGTGGCCGAATTGTGGCGCACGGTCGAGATCAGCCGCGTCAATGCATACAATCTTTCGTTTACCCTCCGCGAGCCTTTTGCGCCTTTCCCGGATTACCTGACGCTTGGCATCGTTCCAGCTCATGTGTTGCGCAATGTCTCGCCGACGGATCTAGCTTCGGCAGATTTCAATCTACGACCTGTGGG
>Ga0315268_10005964_pt1 | contig 13020 bp, 8 predicted proteins | sample C1_top_MG_FD_204535 | JGI IMG/M metagenome (GOLD analysis project Ga0315268, IMG submission 204535) | Sediment microbial communities from Yellowstone Lake, YNP, Wyoming, USA - C1_top | ecosystem: Environmental > Aquatic > Freshwater > Lake > Sediment | place: USA: Wyoming | collected 2017-08-01 | reverse complement strand
GCCAAGGACGAAGCAGGAAACGTAGACCCCACACCAGCTTAACGAAGTTTAAGCGTTGACATCACTGCTCCTAAAACAGTGACAATTATGATGGTTTGTGGCATAAGGTTGACTTCACCATAACTCTGACTGCTTCTGATGGTACGGGTAGCGGTGTAGCTCAGACTTACTATAAGATCAACGATGGACCTACAAAGACGGTCAGTGCTAATGGTCAGCCTCAGATAACAGTGGAGAGCGCTACCAACAAGCTTGAGTACTGGAGCGTTGACAACGCTGGCAATGAAGAATCTCATCACACTTTGACGACGATTAAGCTTGACAAGACGCCACCTGTAACGACTAAGACTTTGGAAGGAACCAAGGGGACAAACGATTGGTATATCTCAGACGTTACAGTCACTTTGTCAGCTTTTGACGCCACTTCTGGTGTTAAGGAGATCCACTACATTCTTGACAGCGGAACTGAGATAGTGGTTTCTGGCGACACAACTACATTCACCATATCGACTGATGGTACTCATTCTCTTGAGCACTGGGCTGTCGACAACGCTGGAAACGAGGAGAATCACGTCACTCAGAACATTATGATTGACAAGACGCCTCCAGTGGTTACTTTGACTCCTGACAGAAGCGCTGACAGTAATGGTTGGTACAATCATGCTGTGACTTGGACTGTTTCAGGCGTGGATAATTTAGGCGGTGCGGTGACTGTTGATGGTCCGTTTACCTATTCTGGTCCTGATTCTGCTAGTGCTTCAGTTACTGGCCATGCGACTGACGAGGCTGGCAACGTTGGTTCTGCCACTGTCAGCTTCCAGTATGATGCTACTCCTCCAGTGGTAACGATTGCTTTACCAAACCCCGGCACATATCTTTTGAACCAGCCGGGACTAATGGCGACTTGGACGGCCACAGACCCCGCCCCCGGCTCAGGAGTTGCTCCTCCAAATACAGGAACCGTTCCAATTGACACAAGCTCAGTTGGAACAAAGACTCTCACCTTACCCGCTGGCACAGCGTATGACGTTGCCGGTAGCCCTTCAGCACTAGTTACAGCCACCTACTATGTCCACTATAACTTTGGAGGATTCCGTCAGCCAATCAATACTGATGGCAGCAGCGTATTCAAGCTTGGAAGCACAGTTCCAGTAAAGTTCCAGTTACGAGATGCCAACGGCGCCTTCGTCACCAACGCAGTGGCAAAGATTTACGTAGCCAAAATGAGTAATGGCATTGATGGAACCGATTTTGAAGCAGTTTCAACCAGTGCAGCCACCACGGGCATTCTATTCCGCTACGACTTCACTGACAACCAATACATCTTCAATCTGTCCACGAAAAACCTATTGAAAGGAACTTGGCAAATCAAAGTCCTCCTCGACGACGGCGAGACCTATAATGTGAATATATGCCTCAGGTAAGCAGAATAGGCCAATCCTAACGCAGAAACAACTTTCCTCTTTTTTTCTGTTTTCTGTTAAGCACGTTTACCCGTGTACCAATGCTACTACCACAAACGTCTGAAAACGCATCAGGGTTACAACCATAAGAGCAAAACGATTCCACAAAGACGAGCTGCTCAACCTTGGCGGCAATCATGCCAAACACGAAGTAACCGGAAACATGCGAGAGTATCAATAAAAACCTAAGCATAATCTTGGGGATATGAGAGATAAGCCACTAAACTAAACAAGCTCCATTCTCAAATGAATCAAATCCAAGCCAAAAGCCTAGATTCTTCAGTCACGTTTCCAGTTTTCCCTTTTTTGGATTCGCTTGGTTTTCGTTTCGCATGCCTCATCAGGACGATCGTGAGTTGAAATGCATGGAAGATTCTTCCACAATTGATAAATCTCAGTTGTAAGGTGTGGTTAACAGTGAAGCTGAGAAAGGAGGATGTAAGGTGTGAAAAGTAGAATAGTGCAGGGAATAATGTTAATCCTTCTCACCAGCATGATCAGTTCAATGTTTAGCACAGGAATAGTCTTTGCGGAGGAAACAATCTATATTCGATCAGACGGGTCGGTTGACCCTCCAACAGCGCCGATAACACGCGCTGGTAATACTTACACTTTTACTGCTAACATCTCCCAACCAATTGTGATAGAGAAAGACAACATAGTAATGGATGGAAACGGCTACAGGCTCCTGGGCTCAGGGGAAGAGAGCGGATTCTTCCTTGGCGGCAGAAGCAACGTAACAATAAGGAAAATACACATCACGGGATATAGCTACGGCATTTACATGAACCTCTCAACGAGCAGTACGGTGATCGACAGCTTCTTGGAAAACAGCGACCTAGCCGCCGTCTGGCTAGAATCCTCCACCACAACCAACATAACCAGCAACACCATAGCAAATAGCTACTGCGGGATCCTGCTCACATGGTCCGATAACAACAACATCACCAGCAACGCCGTGAAAAACAACCCGTTCGGCATCTTGGCAATAGGATCCAGCGGCAACACCGTTAAGAACAACACCATCGCAAACAACGACGCGTGTGGAATATGGCTGGACCAATCCAGCACAACGATCTACCTCAACAACTTCATAAACAACACGGCCCAAACCGCAGTCTCTAACTCCACTAACACATGGGACAACGGCTACCCTCTGGGCGGAAACTACTGGAGCGACCACACAGGCGCGGACTCGAAAAGCGGCCCAAACCAAGACCAACCTGGAAGCGACGGAATAATCGACACTCCATACATCATCGACGCAAACAACAAGGACAGATACCCCCTGAAAAGTCCCCTCAACTATGGTCCAAATCCAGACGTGAACAGGGACGGAAGAGTGAACATCCTCGACATCTTCGCAGTAGCAAGAGCGTTCGGGAGCAAGCCTGGAGACCCTAACTGGAATCAAGCAGCCGATCTGGACAACAACGGGGTCATTAACATACTAGACATATTCGCAGTAGCCAAGGACTTCGGAAAAACAATGTAGTTTTCCTCCCGACTGTTCATGTGTCAATGATTCGACTACTCACCATTGGCGGACGCTTAGCGCGTTTTTTAGCGCGCGCGCCATAAACAGTTTATGCTTCCTCAGATTCGAATATAACATCACCTGACTTCGCAGCGGGGAGGCACCATAAACAGCGGTCTTTTTGCGCCGCTTGCGACACCAGTCAGGGAACGAAGGAGAAAAAGTACCAGGTGACCTGAACACCGAAACACCTGCCGAACTCCTCGACCTTGCATGTCACAAAAACACGTGTCGCACTATAGGCATGGGCACAGAACTGGATGAAACAGCGGGATCTAGATGTCTATGGTGTGGTCAATATCTGACGTTGCGGTCGTCGCAAAAGAGTATGGGAAAAGTCAGTGCTTTCTCAATGTAGGTTTTGAGATGTCCTCATGAACCCACGAAGGACGTAAGTCCCACGTGACATTGGTTTTCTGCACGTTAGAATTTCCAAGGTAACAACGAATGAATCTGGCCCAGGTGTTCACTGCGACGTTCCCATATCCTTAAGAAAGGTGTCTGTTCTTTTGTATTCTTGGGCGTATTCGAGACCTTTTCTGGTCACGACTGCTCCGACCTCTTAGCGCGCGCGCGCGACGGGTCGAGGTCTTCCCGCCTGATAACTTATTCCATGCGGCGTCGATTAGAGCGCGTTTATGTTCCTTCCAAAAAACAAAGTAACACAAGTTGTATTCTTAGATATAGAACAAGGTTCCAAAAGACTTAAATGCAAAGTCTCCCCACGTTATTACTCAGCGCGCCTTAGGGGAAAGGAGAACGTATGAGAAGAGGTAAGTTTATTTCAATAGTGTGTTTGCTTCTGCTTGCAATCTCAACCCTACATATCGTCATTACTCCGCTTGCGTACTCACTGCCATCTTGGCCTACACCATGGATTCAAATCGATACCGACCCGAATGAGAATGGTCCGCAAGACGATTGGCGAGACGTTCATTACGCTTACTTTCAATTCGACACCAACTACCTTTACTTGAAGCTCGAGTGCTACGACGTTCCCGGCAAGGATTGGGGTGGCAAAAAAGAGGGTCGATACAAATGGTTCATCGACCTTAACGGTGACATGTACCTTCAGGGTGGAAACGTCTACAAAGCTGAATATCTTCTTTTTGTTGAGGATACCGATCAAAATGGAGTCGGGGAAATGTACCTGCTATATGACACGAACCACGACGGTCTCTTTAGCAAATATGAACCATGGCCACCAGCCAACGCCGCAAACTACAAGATAACCGACCCTAACGTTGGAGGCTGGAGAATAGTCTCCACATATCAGATAGAGATGTACATAAGCTGGGCTTCAATTGGAAACCCCGCATCATACTGGTTAATGTGGGCTACAGACCAACAGAATCCTAACCTGATTCAAGCACCCACAACAGATCATCCAGATGAAGAGGTTCGAATAGCCGTTCACGATGTGGCGGCGATAAGCCAGACGCCTCACCCCACAATTGTAACGCAAGGTGACCACGTCACAGTAGACGTGGTCGTACAGAATCAAGGTACACAGACTGAAAGCTTCGATGTCACATGCTATTCTGACAGCAGCATTGTGGGAACATTACATGTGACTAACCTTGCTGCTGGCCACTCTACAACGTTGTACTTCGACTGGGACACGACAGGAGTGCCAGCGGGCACGTACAACATAGAGGCTTGGGCCGACTCAGGTTGCATCATAACAGAGACCGATGAAACGGACAACTGGTGTTATGCAACGGCTACGGTCACAGTCACAGTTCATGATGTGGCGGCAATCTCTCAGGTTCCAGACCAGACAAGCGTGCCACAGGGCACCATAGTCAACATAGACGTAACCGTGCAGAACCTTGGCGGCTTCACAGAAACATTCGATGTCACCTGCTACTACGACAGCACTGCAATCGGAACCAAAACCGTGACAAACCTGGCGCCAAGTTTCACAGCACACGTGTTTTTTGCATGGGATACGACAGGGCTTCAGGGCATTTATCACATTGAAGCCTTGGCTGACTCTGCTTACGCCATAACTGAGGCCAACGAACTCAACAACGTATGCCACAATCCCACAGACGTATCGGTGTACAAACCAGGTAGCCCAGGCAAACTCTATGTCGACAAAGCCGAGACGGCGGTCATCAGCGGTCCCGACCCACCAGTGGTTGGTCAAACTACGATTTACGAACAAACCATAACGGTCACAAACACTGGGGACTGGGACGCTACAAACGTCAAAGTTGAAGATACAATCTCTGGAGACGTCACTTTCCTAAGTCTTGGGACTCCAAGCAAAGGCTCTGCAGCATACGTTTCACCAAAGATTACATGGACTGTCGGTACTATAACTCATGGAGAGATTGAAACACTAACCTTCAGAGTCAGCCTGACACCCGCTACGACAGGCCTGAAATACCTCAACCACAAGGAGGATCTCTCGGCGTCTGGCAAAACCGACAGCACATCCATTTCAGACACAGGCCACAACGACGTGACTGTAACAGCTATTGTTCGAGACGTGACAGCTTTCAGCCAAGTTCCTTCAAAGACAGTTGTGAATCAAGGCGAAATGGTTTCCATACACGTCACAGTTGAGAATATAGGTGACGTGACAGAATCTTTTGATACGACTTGCTACTATGATGGGACGCCTATTGGCGTGTTGAGAGTAAACAGTCTTGGATCACACGTTTCTACGGTACTGACTTTTCCATGGGACACGACAGGAATAACACCAGGAATCTATTCTATAAGGGCAGTAGCTGATTCAAGCAGCGAAATACCTGAAAGCGATGAAACCAACAACGAATGCCATGACCATGTCACAGTAGAAATCGTAATCCACGACATAGCAGCGACGAGCCAAACACCGTCACCTACAACCGTTCAAGTAGGTGGAACGATCACAATACAAGTCGGAGTAGAGAATCAAGGCACAGAGCCGGAGACGTTCGACGTAAAATGTTTCTACGACAGCTCTCAGATCGGGACGCAGCAACAAGTAATCAACTTACAACCAAGCACTTCTACAACGGTCACCTTCACTTGGGACACAACGGGAGTAGCTATTGGAACCTACTACATAAGTGCCACTGCGTTACCAGTTTCAGGCGAAACAGACACAAACGACAACACCTGCACCAGCACCGCAAAAGTCACAATTTACGCTCCACCGTCGGCTGGAAACTTGATGGTAGACAAGGCCAAAACAGCTGTGATCAGTGGTCCATGTCCGCCTGTTGTAGGCAAGACAACCGTTTACGAGCTGACCATAACGATCACAAACATAGGAGGCAGCGACGTCACCAGCGTCCTAGTTCAAGACATAATCTCGTCAGACGTCACCTACACAAGCGTCGGAACTCCAAGCCAAGGCTCAATCATGGGAGTCCCACCACCTATCGTGTGGAACGTCGGAACTCTGGCTCCCGGAGCCAGTGCAACCCTAACTTTTAGAGTGAGCCTGACACCCGCTACGACAGGCCTGAAATACCTCAACCATAAGGAGGATCTCTCGGCTTCCGGCTATACCCAGAGTCACATCGTAACAGACAAGGGAGACACGGACGTAACTGTAACTGCATCTGCCGCCCTCATCCCGCCAGTCGGTGGAGAGTGGATTCCAATAAACAAATTTGCGCTGCTAACTCCATGGATAAGCTGGGCCTTTGTCACGATGCTGATCACCACTTCATTCGTCTACGTTAGAAGAAAGAAGCAAACAAACTAACCCCCCCACCTTTTTGTTTGACTCATGTTGCCTGACTTCTCAAGTTTGCGCGCGCGCTATTTGTGTTCTAAAATGGCCAAGAATAGTATCAATTCTTCTCAGGACTTTTGGGGGCAGTTTGAAGTGCACATCTGTTTCTGACCTTCCTGCAGCGTCTGCCCTAAACGCAGCCAAGATCTAGCTGTCAAACAAGTCCATATCGAACGCCGAAAGCGAAAGAGGAATGAAAACCATTTCACACCAATTTCGGAACAAGCATGCGCACTGTTTGAGGTTTCATTTCATACCGGCTAACTGGTCATTGCAGATTTGGGACCGTTTCCCCTTCTTGTGAGGTATTCGTGTATTGCCTTTGCTGCTTTTTTGCCAGCACCCATCGCACTGATTACCGTGGCTTCGCCTGTTACAACATCTCCACCCGCATAAACGCCTTCGATGCTTGTCTTTCCATCTTCATCCGCCACTATCGTGCCCCACTTCGTAACTGCCAATCCTTCAGTCGTGCTCTGTATTATCGGGTTAGGCGTTCTTCCCACAGCAACTATGACCGTGTCAGTGTCCATGACAAACTCTGAACCCTTAACAGGAACCGGCCTTCTCCTACCAGACTCGTCCGGAGGTCCAAGTTCCATGCAGACACATTCCATAGCTTTAACCCAGCCCCTCTCATCGCCAATAAACCTAGTCGGATTGGCTAAGAACCTGCAGAGTATCCCCTCTTCCTCCGCATTCTCAATCTCCTCATGCCTCGCCGGCATCTCCTCTCTTGAACGACGATAAACAATGCAAACCTCCTCAGCACCCAAACGCAGTGCCGAACGCGCAGAATCCATAGCCACGTTACCACCGCCAATAACCACAACGTGCTTACCAATCCGTATGGGCGTGTCATAGGCTGGAAACGCAAAGGACTTCATCAAATTAACCCTGATCAAAAACTCACTAGCAGAATAAATCCCACCCAGATTCTCCCCCGGCAAACCCATAAACGCAGGCAACCCAGCACCCGTGCCTATAAAAACTGCATCAAACCCCCGCCTCAACAACTCAGGAATCGTGTAAATTCTGCCAACAAGGTATCCAGCGCAGAGTTCAACGCCCAACTTCTTAACATAATCCACCTCAGCACGAACAATACTCTTCGGCAGACGAAACTCCGGAATACCATAAACCAGCACACCGCCCGGAAGATGAAGCGCCTCAAAAATCACAACCTTATGCCCAAGCTTCGCCAAATCGGCCGCAACCGTAAGCCCCGCAGGACCCGCACCGATAACCGCAACCTGCTTACCGGTCGGCGGCGCCTTTTCCGGCATTTTAACTTCCTTATGTCTTTCCCAGTCAGCCACCCACCGCTCAAGCCTACCAATACTGACCGGCTCACCAACCTTGCCCATAATGCAGAGTTTCTGGCACTGCTCTTCCTGGGGACACACTCGTCCACAGATCGCGGGCAAAGCATTCTTTTCCTTAACCTTAATGGCTGCCTCCTCGTACTTGCCTTCCCTAAGCAGCTTGATGAAATCAGGAATACAAACCTCAACGGGACATCCAGCAACACACTGCGGTTTTGGACATTGCAAACATCGGCTAGCCTCTTCCAGGGCCTGCTGCTCCGTGTATCCCGATGCAACCTCGTCAAAGTTGCCTCTGCGAACCTTCGGTTCCTGTTTCGGCATTGCCACGGCTTCTTTCTTAGGCTTGGGCCTGGGCTTACTTTCCGCCACACTTGCAGCCTCCAAGCGTTTCCCACACGAGCGAGCTCAAGCGCTCTTCTGGCAGAAACATCCTTTGCCTGTTGACGAGCTCGTCAAAGTCCACCTTGTGCCCGTCAAACCCGGGTCCGTCAACGCATCCGAACTTCATCTTTCCGCCTACGGAAACCCTGCAAACCCCGCACATGCCCATTCCATCAATCATTATGGGCGTCAGACTGACAATCGTTGGAATTTGGTGCGGTTTGGTTTTTTCAGACACTTCCTTCATCATGACCACGGGTCCCATGACGACACAGCGGTCAAACTTCTCCTTCGTGAGAATTCCCCAGAGAAAATCCAATCCCTTGTAGCCTTTTGAACCGTCATCCGTTGCCACGTAAAACTTGTTGCTCAACGCCTTCATTTCATCCTCGAAAAACAGCAAATCCTTGATCCGTGCCCCAACAACAGCCGTGACTGTGTTGCCAGCCTCTCGCAAAGCCTTGACCTGCAACAGCATCGGAGCAATCATAACCCCGGCGGCAACACACAAAACGTTTCCAAAATTCTTGATCTCCGACGGAGTCCCAAGCGGGCCGGTAACATTCCATATGCAATCGCCTACCTTCATACACCCGAGCTGCTTCGTGGTTTTCCCGACCTCATTGAACGCAAAACTCACAGTCCCCTTTTTCGCATCGTACCCAGCTATCGTTAATGGTACCCGTTCGCCCGTTTCGTTAGTTATCACTATTAGGAACTGTCCCGGCTGAGCCTTCTCAGCCATCTCAGGCGCACAAACTTCGAACATCTTGATCTTCGGTGCCAACTCCTTCCTTGCAGCGATTTCATACATGCGCCTTGGCCTCCACAGTCTCCGATTTCAATGGCGGCATCGAAGCAATCCTCTCATAAAATGCCTCAAGCTTCTGATTGAAGTCACCCACGCACCTTGACGAAACCGTGAATAGCTCAAAACGATCAAGCAGATTCATTTTCTTCAAGGCATTCTTAAGCACAGCCATGTTTCTCTCGGCAGTTTCCTTTCCCTCTTGCAGCTTGCAATCCTCTGATGAACAAACTACTGCCATGACGCCGTCAAAACCATTGTGTAACGCGTTAACAACGTGCACTGGGTCAAGCGCCTTGAAGCACGGAACCTCTAGCGTCAAAGCCCTTTTCTTGCGTAGGTCGCTCTCCGGGTGATCTAAAGCTGAAAACTCTGACCACTGACAACAGAACACTAGGATCGAAGGAGCTTTGCTCTGTTCTTTCAGCTTCCTCGCAGCCTCAGCATATCGGTTCAGCACGTCTTCAAACTCGAAACCCTTGACCTGAATCGCATTGTGCGGACAAACCAGCGCGCACGCGCCGCAGCCCATGCAAGAGTCAAAAAGCACCTTCGGCGTAGCAAAAGGCTCCGCCTCGATTGCCTTGTAGGGACAGATGAATACGCACTTGTCGCAGCCCACACACTTCGACGTGTCGTAAACTACTTTCCGTGAATACTTAACTATCCTGAGAGCGTCCTTGCTCAAGCCGAACTGTTCAAGCACCGCCCTGCCCAGAGTCATCCGCTGCGTGTTGATCTTCGTGCCTTCCTTAAACCGGCAAAACGCATCTTCACACTGGACGGAAACTACGTTTTTTATGCCGTTCTTCAAGACTTTGAAAACAAACTCTGTCGGCACACGCCCAGAACACGGCAGGCGCAACGGAATGTAGTTCTTTATGTTCAGGCCTTGATCCGCCAAAATCTCTTCAACTTCACACGTTGAAGGCGAGTTTCCCCGGCACATCAAAACAAGCGTGTCACTCTTACACTTCTCTCGCATTTCCTTGACGCACTTCACCAAACTTTCATAATCATAATACCTTATTTCTATGGCCATGGCGGGACAAGCACTGTAACATATGCCGCAAACCTGGCACTTCTGCAGGTCAATTTCAACCTTCCCCGTTTCCAAATCACGCTTTATGGCCTCGTAAGGACAGATTGAATGGCAAATGCTACACTTGCTGCAGTAGTCCTGATTGATGTTTATTGCGGCAGCGCATGTCTCGGTCATTCCGTCACTTCTCCCTACGAGATAACATGATGGCTATGGCTCGGAAGTTTTGGAGAGGGTTTTCCGAAAATATAATGGTTTTGGACCGTTTTCTACTGTTTGTAATATGGTCTTCTAACAAAACCGTAAGCTTCAACCGCCGCGGTTATGCCCTGCCCGACGGCCGTTCCAACCTGTTTGACCGGATGATTCGAAACATCACCGGCCGCATAAACCCCAGCAATGTTCGTGCGTTGCAACGCATCAACAATTATGTTACCGTTTTCATCAACTGCAACGCCGGCTTCTATAGCCACTTGACTGTTAGGCGATTCCCCAACCTGAACGAACACGCCGTCGATTGCCAATTCTTTAGCCTGTCCAGTCTTCATGTCAAGCAACACGACCTTCTTAACGACCTTTTCTCCTAGGATCTCTTTAACCTCTGTGCTCCAAAGGATTTCCGCGTTCTTCTTTCCCTTCAAATCCCTTACCAGAGCCTCCTCAGCTCTGAAAGCATCTCTTCGATGAACAACCTTAACTTCAGAAGCAAGCCCAGCCAGATAAAGGGCCGTTATCAGAGCCGAATTGCCGCCGCCCACAACCAGCACTCGCTTACCCCTAAACAACGGACCGTCGCACAGGCCACAGTAGCTCACTCCTCTCCCACGGAACTCCTTTTCGCCGGGAACCCCCAGTTCACGATAATAGCTTCCTGAAGCGATTATGACCGCCCTAGTATCATAAGTGGCCTTCGGCGTCTTCACAATCTTGCTCTCACCCTTGAGGTCCAAGCCGATGACCTTTTCAAACTCGTTTGTCTTAACACCTGTTCGTTGGGCGTGAGCCACCATCTTCTGAGAAAGCTCCATCCCGTCTATGCTTTCAAAGCCCAAGTAATTCTCTACAAGAGGGGCTTCTGCAGTCGTGCCTCCAGCCAGCTTTTCCTCCAGAATCAACGTCTTCAGTCCGCTTCTCACTCCATAAATCCCGGCAGCCAAGCCGGCGGCGCCCGCGCCGATGATTATTAGTTCCCAACTCTCCATGTGAGACAACCTTCAGCAACTAATTCTTAGCATTGAGCGTTTATGAAGTATTCGCAGAATATCAGAACATTCACCTTAACGTGGATTTTGCCTAGGGCTTGCGGTACTCCAACACGCTCTTGTAATAGGGGTCGGGTCCAACTTCTCTCATCACTTTCTGAACCGCCAGTCCCACGCTCAGATTTTCTGCGTAAAGTGCTTTAACCAGCTCCAACAACCCTTCGTCAGAATGCGACAAGTCCACGAACCCGTTCCACGACACATACGCCTTCGCTCCGCGCTCGAAAAGTCTCTGAATAACATCTGGCGTTCCCGTTCCGTTGCATCCCGTCAAAATTATCGTCGACCCGTTCAAACCACCAGACTTATCATTCCCCAAAAACATGGCGTTCAGCGCAAAGTAAGCGGACTCGTTCTCGTCAAACGTGTGCGCCTTTTTGACCACCCCTGTCAGCTGTTCATCGACATACTTGGATGCCGTGTAGTTCTCGCCGCTGAAAAGATAAAGAAAACCGTCCGTGTGTATCGTGCTGTGAAGCCTAAGTATCAGAACCTTGTATCCTCCGATGCTCCTGAGCAGGCCAATGGTAACGTTTTCTCCCCCGTAAACATCAACACGGTACCCCGCGTCTGAAAGATAGTTCGTCAAGGTGTCTATCAAGGTCAGGTTTGGCTCAACACTGTATAAGCCATCCAATATCGCTGCTCTTGGGGCGTCAATCTTTGTACTCGGCACATCGGTGTTCGTTTGCTGCTCGGACTGTTTAGGGGAAGAGGGCCAATATGCCCAGGCAAGGCAAACAGAGATCAGAAACACGCTGATAACAATAAAGGACAGCGCTGTCCTCGGTGGCCCATGATGCGGCTTTTCTTTGACAGGTTTGGTGTCTTTCTTGCCGCCTTGTTGCATATACCGGTTCTGTAGTTTTTTCTTTTTTGATCGCGTCACTGCCCCAATCCTCGTCCTCGACTCTTTGTAGTTCACCGATCTTAAATAAATTGCCGCAGTCAACTGAAATTCCGAGTAGCCGGTGTGCATCGGATCTGCTGAGATCACTTGCATTTTGGGTGAGGGCCGAACACGTCGCCGTCGCTTGAATAGGGTAGAAGCCTGCAGTAGAAGTCATCACACTTCTTGAGGTCCTTGCAGCTCCTGCACTTTCTCAGATCGTTTATCTTGACTTTTCCTCTGAAGAAGGACCACTTCTCTGAGAACCATATGTCCCATATCTTCTCTTTTCCAGTGTCGCCCATTACCCATTGCGGATCAGACAGGACGAGGTTGCACGGGTACACTAGACCTGTGCTGTCTACGGACAACCTCGTTTTTCCAGCGTAACATGAAACGTATCCCTTTTTCGCCTCAAGAACGGATTCCCTCATCGGGAGGCAATGAGTGAAGACATCCCGCGAAACATCTATCCCCTTGTGCCTGACTCTTGCCGCCTCCAGATACTTCATCAATTCCTCGTATTCCCTGTAAGACGGAACCCAGTCTCGGTGACTCGCCATTCGTCCCA
>Ga0315268_10005963_pt1 | contig 13021 bp, 11 predicted proteins | sample C1_top_MG_FD_204535 | JGI IMG/M metagenome (GOLD analysis project Ga0315268, IMG submission 204535) | Sediment microbial communities from Yellowstone Lake, YNP, Wyoming, USA - C1_top | ecosystem: Environmental > Aquatic > Freshwater > Lake > Sediment | place: USA: Wyoming | collected 2017-08-01 | reverse complement strand
GAATAGGATGCGGAAGAATCAGAAGAGGCGGATAAGTGCGGATCATTTGTTAGAGTTAGAGAAGATACGGCGCGCAGACTCTGGCTTCTTTCCGAAAATCAACAACTTTTTCATATCCATAAGCGACTATCCGCCGAATCCGTGTCCTATTTGCTCAGCATTCTCTCCGCAAGCAGGATGCCGCAGATCGTCTTGCTGTCGACAATCTCCCCTTTCTCGATCATCTCGACCGCACGCTTCAGGGGAATCACTTGAACCGTCAGATCAAGCTCACCTTCCTCCAGCTTTTGACCTCGTGAAGACCTCTTGAGTTCGGTTGCGAGATAGATGTGCAGCAGCTCGCTGCAAAAACCGGGACTCGTGTAGATGGCGGTCACCTTCTTCAGCGAGCCGGGGATGTAGCCGGTCTCTTCCTCCAGCTCCCTCGCCGCACACGCCGCCGGGTCTTCGCCGGCATCAAGCTTCCCCGCCGGGAGTTCATAGAGGTGCTTCTTCATCGGGTAGCGGAACTGGCGGACGACGACGAGGTTCCCGTCGCCCACGATCGGAACCACGACGGAGCCTCCGGGATGCTCCGCGACCTCACGCAGAGCGCGGTTGCCGGATGGATATTCGATCTCGTCGATCACCAGATTGAAGACTTTGCCGGTGTATCGCTTTTCCGACTTGAGGATCTTGAAGTTCGGCATTCGAAGAGTGTAGGGGTTGAATTGCCTAGTGGGGGGATGGGATCTCGATTCCTGCTCACCGATGAGCCGGTCAGTAATTTCCCCTGCTTCCCGGCTTCACGACCGGTATTCCCTCTTTGCAGAGCGGGCACTCGTCGGGCTTATAGGCAACGACGTCCATCTGCAGGACGGAGAAATACTTGGCGTCGAACTTGATCCGCCCGTTGCTCCTATCCACGATGTAGCCGACGCCGGCCAGCTTCGCGTCCCCTCTTTTGACCAGCTCGGCGACCTCGAAGACGGATCCCCCCGTTGTCACGACATCTTCCACGACGAGAACACGCTCCCCCGGGTGGAGCTCAAAGCCGCGGCGGAGCTCCATCTTCCCCTCCTTCCGTTCGCCGAACATCGTGCGGACGCGCAGCACTCGGCCGACCTCCGTCCCGACGACGATGCCGCCGATCGCGGGGGAGATCACGACCTCGATATCGGAGTACTCGAAGTGCTTGGCAATTTCCCCGGCGAAGAGGTGGAGGTACTTGGGATACTGCAGCACCCTGGCGCATTGAAAATACTGGGGGCTGTGCAGGCCCGACGTGAGGAGAAAATGCCCTTCGAGAAGGGCCTTGGTTTCACGAAAGATATCGAGGACCTGGTCTTTGGGGAGGTTCACGAGAGACTGTAGAGATTACTAGGAAGTGACATTTGAACTGTCTGGCAGAAAAGATAGCAAGAAGTCGCCTGATGTGCAACGAACCGCGGATGGAATTCGGGCAGGCCGTTAACGGCGAGAACTACCGTCACCCTGTATTTTTCGATTGAGGATCTTCAATTTGACAGTTCACCCTTCTCGCTCTTCGCATGCGAGTCACCCGCTTGAGGGGCGGATTGCAAGCTGCACTTCACAGCTCGTCGATTGCCTTGGCAAGCTTGAAGTCGTTCTCCGTCAGCCCGCCGGCGCTGTGCGTGGAGAGAGCGAGCATGACCTTGCTCCAGCGGATGTCGATGTCGGGATGGTGATTTTGCTTTTCCGCGAGCAGCGCCACGGAGTTGACGAACGCCATAGCATGGACGAAATCCTTGAGTTCCAGGAGCTTACGGATCTCGTTCCCGGTCCGCGTCCATCCCTTGAGCTCCTTGAGCCTCGATTGGATTTCCCCCTCGGTCAGAAGTGTTGGTGGCATAAGAGGATCGCTCCATCCTACTGTGTCAGCAGCGTGTAGGTGCCGGTTCCGCCCGGGATCGGCAGCATGCCTGACATCCACAAGACCGCAACGACGACAATGGAAACAACGATCAACGCCAGAGCTATGATCAGTAACCAAAATTGCAGGGTATAGAGTTTCCGGAGCGATATGATCGCGTTCATCAAGTGGGGGATATCGTGCCCCTTCGTGTCCACAATCATCCGGAAGGAGGATGCTGCTTTTGTGGTCCAGATGCCGATGAGCAGCTCCGGAATCATTGCGACGATATAGATGGCTCCGGCAAGCGGCATGAGGAACAGCGCCCCCACGCCGACGATCCCGAACAAAGCCGCAGCGACGATGTAGAAGATGCCGACGAACTTCATCTTGCTGGAGAGGCGGCGGATGTTCTGATTCTGCGGGGGCGTGAATTCATACCCGAGCGGCGGCGGCTTTGGGGGAGCCTGAGCTGTCGGCTGCTGTGGCGGAGCAGAGGGTACGGGTGGCTGCGGTGGCGGCTGGGATCCGGTGCCGGGGGGTTGGTCCATGGGAACCTCCATTCGTCGTGATCGACCGTAGGTGAAGGCAACGACCGCTGACGCAATGTTCGGGCTTTCCTCCATTTCCCGGTGTGACGGGAATTACAGCACTACGGGCGTCTTGTGAGATAGCTTCTCGTACTCGCTCCGGAGAATAATGTGCCGTGAATCGATCGCCCGGTCGATGGCCAGGATTCCGTTCACGTGATCGATTTCGTGCTGCAGCAGCTCGGAGAGTGCGCCCGACGCTTTGATCTGCTTCCGCTTCCCCTCCTCGTTGACGAACGAGACCTCGATGGCGTAGTTGCGCTCGACGTAGGCGAGGAGGTCGGGAAACGAGAAACAATCGTCCCACAGCCGGAATTTTTTCCGACTCCGGCTGACGATCTTCGGATTGATCATCGCGCCGGCGTATTCGAAATTGACGTAGATGATCTGGGAGGTCGACCCGATCTGCGGTGCTGCGATGGCCCGGCCGAACCCGCGCCGGGAGCGGAACTCTGCAAGCGTATCACACAGATCGTCGACGATGGAATGGATGTCGGCCGATGTCGGTGACTTGACGGGGGTACATTTCTGTCGAAGAACCGGATTGCCCAAAAGCATGATTTCTCTGATTGCCATGAGGAAACCTCCTGAGGTGCCCGCGCAATGTACGTAATCTCAGAGGTGGAAGCAACCGACGGTCGAGAGGATTCTACGCTGCGAATCCGGAGACGCGATGCACCCTCCCGAGCCTCTGGCCGAGGAATCGCTCGCCGACCTCCGTAAACTTATGCGGCACGTCGCTCACATAGAACTGCAGGTTGGGCTTCAGCGTGCTGGTGTTGCGAAGGTCCAGCTCGTCAAGCAAGGTTCGAACCGCCTCCGCCGTTGCCTCGCCCGAGTCGATGAGCGTGACGGCGTTGTGGAGCACCTCGCTAATGACATCCTTCAGAAGCGGGTAGTGTGTGCATCCGAGGATCAAGGTATCGATCTTCTCCAGGGTGAGCGGGAAGAGATACTCCTTCGCAATGAGCACCGTCGCTTTATGGTTGGTCCAGCCCTCCTCCGCAAGCGGCACGAACAGCGGACAGGCCTGACCGAACACCTGAATACCGGGATCGATCTGGCGGATGGCGTTGGTGTAGGCGTTGCTGTTGATCGTTCCAACCGTGCCGATGATGCCGACTCGCTTCTTGGCCGTCGCTCTGGCTGCCGCTTGTGCGCCGGGGATGATCACGCCGGTCACCGGCACCTTCGCCCGCTTCTGCACGACGTCCAGCGCCACCGCAGAGACGGTGTTGCACGCAATGACGATCATCTTGACGTTGTGCTGGAGAAGCACGTCGGTGTCCTGAGCGGCGTACTCGCGGACCACCTGGGCGGACTTGGGACCGTACGGCACCCGTGCCGTGTCGCCGAAGTAGACGATGTTTTCGCGCGGGAGATGATGCGCGAGCGCCCGAACGACGGTCAGCCCGCCGATGCCGGAATCAAAAACGCCGATGGGTCTGGAGTTGGACATGATTTCTAGGCTTTGGGGCCAGATTTAGTCACAATTGCCGGCTGTGTTGGCCAAGGGATCGGGAGTAGACTTGTCCAGCATGCTTTCGCGTTTTGTGCGTCTCCCGCACTTTGTCTGAAGGACCCCTTCGGGGGATTCCGCCTATGAGCGGGATTCCACAGGGCGGAACCGCCGATATCTGGCGGGATTGGCGGAACTCCCTCCCAACTTGGCAACCGTGTCAGCATCACTGCATCACCAGCTCCGTCTCGGTGAGCTGGTCGATCACTTTCAAGATCTCCGACCTCACGTAGGCTCGTTGCCCCGCATCCGTCAGCTTCTTCCCGCTGAGGTCGAGCACGTAGAACGAATCGACGATCCCGTCGACCCGCGTTGCGATTTTCGCAAACGAGATGTTCAAGCCGAGGAGCGACATCGTACCCGTTATCCGGTAGAGGAACCCGAGCGTGTCTGGCGCATAGACGTCGATGATGGTGTAGCGCGGGTGGTCCTCGAACTCAACGTCGATCCGGATGTTCGGGTTCAAGGTCCTTCTGCGCCGCTTCCATTTCATCCGGTGGCGCTGAAGGAGCTGGTCGATGTCGGCTTTGGCATTGAAGACGTCATCGAGCTCCTGATGGATCTTGCGGCCCTGCTCGTCGCTCAAGGCGGTCTTCGAGATGAAGTCGATGACCCGGAAGCGATCGATGATCATCCCGTCGTTCCGAGTGAAGATCCGGGCGTCAAAGATGTTGGCATCGTTGGCGGCGAGAACGCCGCAGAACCTGGAGAGGGCGAACGGGGCGTCCCGCGCAATGATCGTGACCTCCGTGTGATCCTCCTGGCGCTTGAAGATGGCGGAGACCGTCTCGTCGGTGCCGATCCGACGGATGTGCTCGGCAATCTCCTGCGCGTCGAACGTTGCGAGGTAGTCGGGGCTCTCCACCGCATCCAGGTGGCCGCGGGCCTGCTCTGCCGGCAGGGCTGAGGCGAGTTGATCGACCAGTTCCTTTACGGCCGATTCACGGCGGACCGCCTCCGCCGCCTCGACCTCAGCGGATGAGAGCTTTCCTTCGAGGATCTGGCGGGCCCGGCGGTAGAGCTCAAAGAGGAGCATCCCCTTCCAGTCGGTCCAAACGTTCTTGTTCACGGCGTTCAGGTCCGCATACGTGAGCAGGTAGAGGAGATCGAGCTGGTCCGTGGTCTTGATCTTTGCCGCGAAATCAATGACGGTCTGCGGATCGCTCAGGTTCCGGCGGAAGGCAACCTGTTCCATGAGCAAATGATGCCGGACGAGAAAGACCACGTCCTCCATCACGTCTGTGTAGCGGAGTCGCTTCAGGACTGCCCGGGCAACATCGACGCCGATGATCTCGTGGTCGCCGATCCGCTTCGGCTTGGCGATATCGTGCAGCAGTGCGGAAAGATAGAGTGTATCGTGACGTGGGAGGGACTGGAAGATCTGGCCGAACGTATTCCGGTTCTCCGCGAGGGCTTCGGCGTTTGCCAGCACCATCAACGTGTGCTCATCAGCGGTGTAGAAGTGGTACTGGTTGTGCTGGAAGAAGGCCACGAGTCCCTTCCATTCCGGAAACCAGCGCGCAAGCAGGCCCAGGTCGTTCATCCTGCGGATCGCACCGCTGACGCCGCGGTCCTTGTTCAGCAGCCGGCGAAACAGAAGCGTCTCACGCTCGGAGCGAAGGGGAGCATAGCTCGGTGCGCTCAGGCTCAGCAGGTCATCGAGCCGGTGAGAGAACGACGCATCCTGTTCGATGGCCAAAAGGAACGCCTGCAACGCATCCTCGCTCGAGAGTCTCTTGGCTGCACGCCTGAGGTCGATCTTCTTCTCTTGCAGGACGAAGACGCTCGTCAGCGTCCGGGCGGGTTCTGTCGACGGGGAAACCACGAAGCGATCCTCAGCCCAGTTCCTGGCACGCTGGGCGAGCTGGGCGATCGACCGTGCCGCGACGTAATAGTCCTGCATGAACCGTTCAACGCTCGTTCGCGTTGAGGTCGCGCGATAGCGTAGTGCTTCGGCCACCTGCCGCTGGAGGTTAAACTCGAGCGTATCGTGGAGTGCCCCCGCCTGCAGGTGCATCTCGTTCCGGCAGCGGAGAAGGAAATCAAGCCCCTTCTCGACGTCGTGCAGGAATCTCTGGCTGAAACGTTTGCCCAGGAGGGGGGAGTGCAACATGGCCGAGCAGGCAGTCTCGTTCTTCCGGCCGCCGGAAGGAAGCGTGGTCAGGCCCGTTCCACGCATAAGCCATAGGACGTTGTGCAGGCCGCGCAGGCCGCCGGCGCTGTTCTTGATGTTCGGCTCGAGCAGCTTCGCCGAGTGGCCGTACTTCCGGTGCCTCAGCTCCGCGGTGTTGATCAACTGTCGGACGAAGGCGGATTTGTCCGACGATTGAATCTGCCTCATTAGGTCCGCTCGAAAGCGTGAGTGCGTTTGCCGGTTGCCGCAAATCAGGCGTGACTCGAGGAGCGAATTCCATGTCTCGATGTCGGTGCTTGCCAACTCCAGGCATTCCTGGGCTGTCCGGAAGCTGTGCCCGATGGTCAGTCCATAATCGAGCAGGCGATGAAGGATCTCTTGAGCGACGGGGGAAGCCTCCGGCTTTTCGCCTTCATTCTGGATGAGGAACATAACATCGGTGTCGGACGAGAAGCAGAGCTCGCGGCGGCCGTAACCGCCGAGCGCCACGAGGGCGACGAGCTTCTTGTTGGAATGATGGAGTGATGTGTAAATGGATTGGATGAGGGAATCGAGCCGTTTGGTGAGGGCAAGGGCTACGCGCACTCCACCCGCACCCCGGCGGTGGAGGCGGATGATGGACTGTAGCTGCTGCCCGAATTGTTCTTTGGTGGTTCTCATTAACAAACCAAAAAAAATGATTCACCCTGAGCGAAGTCGAACGGTGCTCCGAGCCCGAAATCTCGACACCTTGCTCGTGAATATACGCAAAGCAGCGCAGGTTTCAAAACGAGGGCCGCGGGGTGGACGAGTCGCAGCGGGATGTAGAGAGAGCAAAGATGCTCAGAGTTCCGTCGCGACAACCACTACTGCTTTCGCCGTCGTGATGGTTCCGCCCTGGCTGTCGATCGCTTCGAGGAAAACAATGTAAGGGCCGATCCGGACGCGCTGCTTGCCATCATCGAGCCCGTCCCAAACAATCTCCCCCTGAGGGCCGCTCAGCTCGGCGTTTGCGAGCGTCCGGAGCAAACGTCCCTTGATGTCGAAGATCGTGATCCGGATGAGCGATGTGCTCGTCGGCAGGTTGTACCGTATGATGCAGAAATCTTCCTGGCCGTCGCCATCAGGAGAAAACGGGTTGGGACTGATCGAAAGGGAGGCACTGCTCGGAAGGCTGGTCGTGTAGATGGCGTTGGCTCTGCCCGGACTCCCGCCGGCCGGAACGGGCGACGTGCTCCAATTCCGCCGATCGTTGGAGCCGATGTCCGGATTGATCCGCTCCAGCGACCGGCCTTTCGTGTCGGTCACGTCGGGATGATGCCAGCTCGGGGAGTACGAGACGCTGTCGATCGTCTGTCCGGTGGCATCCCGCAGAACGATGTCGTCACCATCGTTGTTCAGTCCGAATCCGCCGGAGCGATTCAAAATGAAGAGGTGAACGGTTGAACTCGGTGAGGCAAGGTAGGGGAAAAGTGAGAGGATCGTTGAATCGGCAGCCACGACGACAAAGTCTCCGGGCTGCATGGTGGTGGAGGGTGAGCTGATCATGAAAGAGTTTACACCGGAAGCGGTTGGCCGGTCGGAGAACTTCCACCCAGCGAGATCCACCGGGGCTGTCCCGCGGTGGCAAAGCTCGATCCACTCGTTCTGGCCCGAGAGGGGCTCGTACATCATCTCATTGATAACGATGGAGTTCTTCTCTGCCCTGATGCTGACGACGGCGCTTGCTGTGTCGTTTGCAGGATTCCCATCTTGTGGATAGGAGAGGAGGGCGAAGAACCGATGGGTCCCCGATCCTGGTGGCGGGTGCGTCGCGCTGACAGAGATTGAATCCGATGGATTCAAAGGGCTTCCGGCCGTCGCAACGAAGCGCTCGTCGTGGTCCGCAACGCCGCTGTGGTTCACGTCCTGGAAGAACTGAACTTCGTATCCCGCGGCTGCCAGCGTCCCGACGTTCTTCACAGTTGCCTTTAGGGTTATCGGCTTCGAGAATGGCGGCGTTCCCTCTTGTTCCATTTGGATAATATCAAGTCTGACGACGGCGAGGTCAAATGAGGTCGCTGTTGTGATCGTGATGTCATCTAGTCGGAAGGTACCGCTTGTTCCGCCGCTCGGAATCCCAATGAGTCGCCAACGGATCCGGACCGTTGGCTCGTTTGCCAGCGAAGGCGGGAGCGGGAGGGAGGTTAGGAAATACCCCGTCGATCCGGGATTTCGAATCGTATCGCTCAGGGAGATCGGAAAGGTCGCTCCGTCGTCGGTTGAGGCCTCCACGACCAATCCGGCTGTGTGAGTGGCCGAACGGGCGACGTAGAAATCAAGTTTTGCCGGTGTCCGGGACGAAAAATCCAACCTCGGGCTTGTTACCGATTGCGGGATGGTCGCGTTTGTGGAGATGAGCGCGTTGGGAGCGGAGCGGGGCGAGGAGGTGGTAGTGGTGAAGTCGCCTGAGGTCGAGCGATTTGTGCTGACGATCCAGCCGGCGGGAAGGGCTGGAGGGGTGAGGGAATCAAAGTGTTCCGCGTAGGGGAAGGAGGATATCTGGGAGCGAACCGAGGAAGCTACCAGAATCCAGAGGCAAACCAAGCTCAAACTGCGTTTGCGTGAATTGCGTGTTGCTTCCCGTAAAGGGAAACGACTTCGAGCAGTTTCACTCATTATTCTATCCGTCCATAACTCCCCCCATGTTGGCAGACTCCTGAAATCACCTAAGGAAGCAGGTTAGATTTCGGGAGTCTCACCATCCTTATTCCGGCTTGGCCCGCATCGAATCCCACGCCATATACACTAACAGCAGGGCGTAGACGCCGTAGCCGAGAACCTGCGCGTCGATCGTCTCCGGCCATTCCGTGTTCAGGAATGTGAGGGGCAGGTTCACGTCGCCGAACCGCAGGAATGCCCCGAGGACGCCGAACAGTGATCCGCCCGCCAGGAAGCCGGAGGCGATCAGCGTGCCGCGGGAAAGCCGAGCGTTGTTCAGCTTCTCGTCGTTGCTCCGGTGCGAGACCCACCAGGCGATGAGGCCGCCGACGAGCAACGGTGTGTTAAGCTCCTGGGGAATATACATCCCGAGCGCGAACGGCAGCGGTGGGATCTTCAGGACGACGCACAGGAGCGCGATCACAGCCCCAACGATGTACAACATCCACGGCACCTGAGCGTTCGACATCAAAGGCTGGATGACGGCGGCCATAGCGTTTGCCTGTGGAGCGACCAGCGCGTTCGCCCCCTTGAAACCGTAGGTCTGATTCAAGATCATGATCACGACGCCCACCGTCGCGGCGGAGACGAGGGAGCCGAGGAACTTCCAGCTTTCCTGTTTCTTCGGCGTGGAGCCGAGCCAGTAGCCGATCTTCAGGTCGGTGATGAACGAGCCCGCGACGGAAAGGGCTGTGCAGACCACGCCGCCGATGATGAGCGCGCTCACCATCCCCTCGGTGCCGGAGAGCCCCACCTCTGTAAGGACAATTGAGGCCAGGATCAAGGTCATGAGCGTCATGCCGGAGACCGGATTGGTCCCGACGATGGCGATGGCGTTGGCTGCCACGGTCGTAAACAGGAATGAGATGACGATGACGACCAGCAGGGCCACGATCGATTGAGTGAGGGTGGGCACGACACCGAGAACGAAGAATGCAAAGATCGCGAGCGTTGTGAGGATGATGAAGAGCACGACATACAACATTCGGATATCCGTCTGCCATCGCACCTCGGTCGCCCCTTCCGATTTCTTGGTGTGGAAGATCTCACGGTAGGCCAGCGCGACGGCCCCCTTGATGATCTTCGACGAGCGGATGATGCCGATGATCCCGCCCATGGCGATTCCCCCGATCCCGATGTGGCGGACGTAGGTGCGGAAGATCTCGCCGGCGCTCATGTCTGCGATGAGCTTCGTCGCAGTCGCCCCGAGCGGCACCGTCAATTGGTGGCCGATATCATAGAAGATGGGAAGGAACACAAACCAGGAGAGGAAGGAGCCCGCACAAATGATGGCAGCATATTTCAGTCCGATGATATAGCCTAGACCGACGACGATCGACAGCACATCCAGCCGGAACACGATCTTTGCCTTGTCTGCCAGCGTTGCGCCAAACCCGACGACCCTCGACGTGACGACCTCTGACCACCACCCCATTGTGCTCACCGCGAAATCATAGATGCCGCCGATCAGCCCGCTCACAACAAGCACCAATGCCTGCTTGCCGCCCCGTTCTCCGGCTATCAGGATTTCCGTGGTTGCGGTCCCCTCCGGAAATGGGAGCTTTCCGTGCATTTCCTTCACGAAGTACTTTCGGAATGGGATCAGAAACAGGATCCCCAGGCAGGCCCCAAACAAGGCGGAGAGGAACATCCTGAAAAAATTCGTCGGAAGATCAAGGATGTAGAGAGCAGGGATTGTGAAGATCGCCCCGGCTACGACCGCGCCGGAGGTGGAGCCGATCGATTGAATGATCACGTTCTGGCCGAGAGCCTCCTTCCGCCTCACAAGAGCGGAGATGCCCACGGCGAGGATGGCGATGGGAATGGCTGCCTCCATCACCTGACCGATCTTCAGACCTGAGTAGGCCGCCGCGGCGGAGAAGAGAACGGCCATGACCAGGCCCCACACAACAGAGTACGGCCTCACCTCCGCGATCCGGGCTACTGGGTCCATGACCGGGCGATACGTTTCCCCCTCCTTCAGCTCCTTGAAGGCGTTCTCCGGCAAACCGTGTGACGGTGTCGTTTGCTGTTCCATAGGAATGGTCCTTGTTGGTTACTGAACGGTACGGTTTGAGAGACAGCTTGTGGGACAAACATTCGTGTTTGTCCATAATCGCCTGTTGGTCAGACAAGAATGTCTGACCTACCGGCTTTTCTCGACCCAGATCTGCGCAAGGTTCACCACGGTTTCGACGGCCTTTTCCATCCCCCACAATGACGCCCATTCGGTCTTGCCGTGATAGTTATGACCGCCGGTGAAGATGTTGGGCGTCGGCAATCCGTTCGCGGTCAGCTTGGATCCGTCGGTGCCGCCGCGAATAGGGACCCACTTCGGCTCGAGACCCGAGCGTTTCGCTGCTTCCCAGAGACAGTCGAGGACGCGTGGATCCTTCTCGACGCCTTCGCGCATGTTCCGGTACGATTCGATGATCTGCAGCTCGATCCTCGCCTTGGGGTGGAGCGGTTGAACCTCGGCAATGATCTTCTCCAGCCTCCGCTTGAGCTCGTCGAGTCCTTCCGTCCGGAAGTCGCGCAGGAGCAGCTTGAGCGTCGTTTTCTCCTCTTCTCCCTGCAGGACGTGTGGGTGGATGTAGGGTTGATAGCCGTCCGTCGTCTCCGGAGCCATATCCTTGGGTGTGCGAGCGATGATGTCGGCCATCGCACGCATCGAGTTCACCATGATGCCCTTGGCCATGCCGGGGTGAATGTTGTGCCCGTGGACGGTGATGACAGCCGTATTGGCGCTGAAGGTCTCCTTGTTGAGCTCGCCGGCGGTGTCCCCATCGACTGTGTAAGCGAACTGCGCGCCGAACTTCTTGATGTCAAAGTACTTCGTCCCGTTCCCCACCTCCTCATCCGGCGTAAAGCCCACCTTAACTTCCCCGTGCAGAACGTTCGGTTTTTCGAGGAGGGTCTGCATGGCCGTCATGATGATCGCGATCCCCGCTTTGTCGTCGGCGCCGAGGAGCGTCGTGCCGTCGCTCGTGATGATCGTCTTCCCCACATTGTTCTTGAGGTCGGGGTTCTCAGATTCACGAATTACCGCCGACGGATCGCCGGGCAGCACGACGTCTCCGCCCTGGTACGTCATTACCTGCGGCTTGACGTTTGCACCGGATGCGGAAGGCGAGGTGTCAACATGGGCAATGAACCCGATTGTTGGGACCTTGCTGAACGCTGGATCGGTCTTCGGCACGTTGCTGGGAAGCGTTGCCATCACGTACCCGTACTTGTCGATCGAGACGTCTTTCAAGCCGAGCTCGTTGGCCTCCTTCACAAGAAGGTTCAGGAGGTCGAACTGTTTGGACGTGCTCGGGTACTCTTCGACATCGTCCTTTGACTGTGTATCGACCTTCACATACCGTAGGAATCTCTCAAGTGCCGTTTCTTTCATAGGACGCTCCATAGGACAGAAGGTGAATGATCTGATTTGTTGCTTACTCCCCTTATCGCCAGCGAACCGTTCCCCACCGGTTCGGATCAAACAGCGCGGGATCAAGCTTGATTCCAGCCTTGATCTTGGAGTACTCTTCCGTCAGGACGACCTTACCGTCGATCGTAGCAATCACTTCACACGAGATCCAGCCTCCAGATAGGCGTCTGTACTTGTTGAACTGTGCTTCCTGTGTCTGTAACCCATCCTTTCCTCCCGGCTGCAGAAACCGCACGAACGTGAGGCGTTCCTTGTCGATCCAGAACTGGGACGAATGCAAATCCCCTTTCTTCGCACCAACGACGTAGACCGGCCTCCCCTGCCACACGTCCTCTCGAAAGATCGACAGATCGAACTGCAATCCCTTCAGCCTGGCGATCGCCTCCTCGACCGGGAGGGAATAAAGATCGAACCCGAGGAGGAGCAGGGGGTGGATGGACCGGCGAGCGCCGGCCAACTTCCCTTCGCGGAAGACGTACTGTGAATCGCGTGCGAAGATAACTCCGCGCTCCCTCGCGGAATCCATCTCGATGCGTAACGGTCGCGCATCGCTCGGATGAAGCCCTCGGACGACTTGACATCCCGCGACTGAGCGAACACAAGAAAGAAGGCGAGGGGAAGAAAGGCCAGTCTGGTCATCAGAGTGCTTGATTGGACGGGACAAGGGGAGCGTGACCGGCGATAATAAAAGGGAAAAAGAAGAGAATTCAAAGCGGAAAGTTGGAGTTTTGCCCCTGCCGGGTGTCTCACGGTCTCTGGAGGAATTCGAGAACGAGACGGGCGAACGCCTGAGGAGCGTCCGCATGCACCC
>Ga0315268_10005962_pt1 | contig 13021 bp, 13 predicted proteins | sample C1_top_MG_FD_204535 | JGI IMG/M metagenome (GOLD analysis project Ga0315268, IMG submission 204535) | Sediment microbial communities from Yellowstone Lake, YNP, Wyoming, USA - C1_top | ecosystem: Environmental > Aquatic > Freshwater > Lake > Sediment | place: USA: Wyoming | collected 2017-08-01 | reverse complement strand
CAAGTGCCCGGTGAAGGAATACCAGGCGTAGGCCAGGGTCCAGGATTCGATGTACATATAGTAAATGAGGATGACGAACGGACCCAGCACTCCGATGGTCCCCAGATATTTGGCCCAGCGCCCGGTTCCGTCCAGCTTGTCGAACATGCCGGGAGCGGTTCCGTGGCCGCGTTCCCCGCCCATCCGGCCCAGGGTCCATTCCACCCACATCAGGGGAATGCCCAAAAGCAGAAAGGCGACGAAATAGGGGATCATAAAGGCCCCGCCGCCGTTGAGCACCGCCTTGGCCGGGAACCGTAAGAAGTTTCCCAGCCCCACCGCGCTTCCGGCCACGGCCAGAATGACCCCCAGTTTGGAGCCCCATTGTTCGCGTTTCTCTGTCATCTGCTCCCTCCTCTTTAAACGCTACGGGTGAATATTGGATTAAGGAGCCGGAATACAGGACAACCCTTCAATATTCAGGCTTCAATATTCTGTATTCCGGTTAAGCTCACATATTCTTCCTGATCATGGTGGCCAGCCGCTGGATACCTTCTTCGATCTGGGCCTCGGTGGGGTAAGAGAAATTGATCCGCATGGCGTTTTGGCCCTTGCCGTCGCAGTGGAAGGCGGTGCCCACCACATAGGCCACCTTCTCCTCGATGGCCTTGGGGAAAAGCTCGTTGGCGCTCATGTTCTTGGAAAGCTTGATCCACAGGAACAGCCCGCCCTCGGGCTTGGTCCACTTGACGCCCTTGGGCATGTGCTTCTTTAAGGCCTTGAGCATCACCTGTCGCTTCTGGCCGTAGAGGATCTTGATCCGCTCGATCTGCGGCTGCAGCAGGCCCAGCTTCATATACTCGGCGGTGACCAGCTGGTTGAAGGAGGGGCTGCAAAGGTCCATGCTCTGCTTGGCCACTATCATCCGGTCCATCCACTCGGCCGGGGCGGTGATCCAGGCCAGGCGCAGGCCGGGACAGAATATCTTGGAGAAGGTCCCCAGCACTATCACCTGGTTCTGGGTGTCCAGGCTGTAGATGGGCGGCACCGGCTCCCCGGTGAAGCGCAGGTCGCGGTAGGGGCTGTCTTCCACGATCGGCACTTCGTACTTGTAGGCCAGCTCCAGCAGTTTCTTCCGGCGCTCCAGGCTCATGGTGATCCCCGACGGATTCTGGAAATCCGGCACCACATAGATGAACTTGGGTTTCTTGTTCTTCTGGGCCATTTTGGCCAAAACCTTTTCCAGCTTGTCCATCCGCATTCCCTGGTCATCCTGGGGCACCCCCACCATCTTGGCCCGGTAGGCGGTGAAGGCCTGCAGCCCGCCCACATAGCTGGGGAGCTCCACGATCACGGTGTCGCCTGGATCCAGGAAAACCTTGGACACGATGTCCAGCCCCTGCTGGGAGCCGGAGGTGACGAAGATGTTTTCCGGCTTGATGCCCGGCTTGTCCTTGGACATCCACTTGGCCAGCTCCTCCCGCAAGGGTGCTTCTCCCTCGGTGGTGCCGTATTGCAGGGCCATGGCCCCCTTTTCCCGCAGGATCTGGCAGGTGATCTCCTCGATCTCCTTCACCGGGAAGGTGTCGGAGGCGGGCAGGCCTCCGGCGAAGCTGATGATCCCCGGCTGACGGGTGAACTTTAAGAGCTCGCGGATCTCGGAACGCTTCATGTTGAGGGCGTTCTTGGAATAGAAGGCCGATAGGTCTTTGATCATGGGTGTTGGCTCCCGATTATATTAATATGTTCTTTGGATCCTTCGTCCTGGCGACCACGGCAAACTGCAAATAGAGCATATCCAGATGGCTGGTCAGGGTAAGCAGGCTGAACAAGAAAACCAACAAATGGAATTTGATCGATTTTGTCCGGTTTATCCCTTTCACCATTATAATGTCGTATCCGCTGTCTTCAAACAGGTCTCTGATGCTTTTCCGGGTAAAGAACCGGATATGGGTTTGGTCCAGGATCCCGTGGTCGCGGTATCTCCAATTCCCCTTTACCGCCACCTGGAACAAACTCTTGACATACCTGAAATTCGGGATGGAAGCAACCAGCTGTCCCGATGAGTTGAGCTTGGCTTTCAGTTTCCTTAAATTATCGCCGGGGTAGAGCATGTGCTCCAGCACGTCATTCAATACCAGGACATCAAAATATTTATCGGGCAGGCTTCCCAGCGCCTCTTCAATGGTGTTGTTCAAGACCTTGAACAATTTTGTTCCGGCGATCCGGGCGGAGACTTGGTCGGGCTCGACCCCCCATAACTCGGCGCCGCCGCTCTTGAGCTGGCTTATAAAATTGCCTTCCCCGCAGCCAACCTCCAGTATTTTTTTGCTCCCGGCGGGGACAAAAGGGATCATCTCTTTGCGGCAGCCGGTGTAATAAATGGTCCTGTCTTGTTCCATGATGAGATTTTTTAGAATGTGGCTGGCTGATTTTTCTATTTCTAAAGTTTAAGCGGTTTCTGTTCCAGCCCCGCTTCCCCGGCCATCAGCTCAAAATGCCGGTCGGCGTGCAGCAGCAGACATCGGTGTTTTATGGCCAGGTGGGCGATGATAATATCGGTAATGGGAATTTTAAGCCCGGCCCTGATCAGGCGATAGCCCAGCTGTGAGATGGACCTCCAGTCCTCGTCCGCAAACGGCAGGTAATGCAAAGAGCCCAGCTCGCGGGAGAGGTTTTGATACTCTCCTTCGTTTCGGGCTCCCTGTAATAGTTCTGCCAGGATTATTCCGGCGGTGGCGGCCCGGTCATGTTCCAGCAGTTCTCCTACCAAGTTTTGGGCCGGCCGCGAACCCTTGGGCCTTAAGGCCAGAATCCAGGCCGAGCTGTCTATCAGCACCAATCCTCTACCTGGCATTTCTGGCGGCCTCCAGCTTGCTCAGAGTTAGGTTCAGCCCGGTCCGGCCCAACCGTTGCTTAAGGCTGATCATTCTTTTCTGTCGTACCAGTTCCTCCAGGGAAAGGTTTATCACCTGGCGCTTGGTCTTGGCCCCGGTCAGCCGGAAAGCTTCCTTTAACAGGTGTTCGTCCAATTCTATCAATGTTTTCATATATACCTCCTATATATATAAATATATGCTTTTTGTATATATAAGTCAAGCAAAAACTTGTCCTTAATGAGTGCTGCCCGTTTAACGGCCGAATGGATATTTCTTTATTTTTTTCTGATCCCCGGCGATGGCCTGCTTCAGCTGCTCCAGGCTGCCGAACTTCTTGTCGGGCCGGATGAATTTGTGAACCTCCAGGGTCAGCTCCCGTCCGTAGAGATCTCCCGGGTTGTCGAAAGCATTGAATTCTATGGCCCTGACACCCTGGCCGCCGAAGGTGGGCCGGCTTCCGACATAAAGCATCCCGTCATAGGCCTTTTGATCCGCCAAAGCCCTGGCGGCATAGACCCCATCCCCTGGGATGAGCTTTAGTTTATCACATACTTTGAGATTGGCCGTGGGATAGCCCAGCTTCCTTCCCTGGCCCCGGCCTTTTACCACCAGCCCATTGAGGAGATAGGGGTGGCCCAGCAATTTTATCCCCTGGTTGAATGATCCCTTCTGGATCTGCTGGCGGATCATGGTGCTGCCGATCTTTTTCTGTCGGGACTGGCAGGCGTTCACTCCTTCCACTTTAAAACCGTATTTCAGGCCCAGGTGCTTAAGCAGGCCGAGATCGCCCTTTCGCCCCGCCCCGAAGCCATAGTCCCTCCCGCAGATCACTCTGGCGGCCCCCAGCTTTTGGACCAGTATCTTTTTTACGAACTGTTCCGGAGCCATCGCGGCGACGTCCCTTGAAAAACGGATCACGGCCATCACATCCACCTCCATCCGGGAAAGCAGGAGTTTCTTTTCCGGCCCGGTGGTCAGAATGAACGGCTGGCTGGTGCGCCGGAGAACCTTCTGGGGATGGGGTTCAAAAGTAAGGACCACGCTCTGATGTACTTCCGCATGGGCCCGGTTGATCAGTCTTTTTATCAGGGCCTGGTGGCCGCGGTGCAGGCCGTCGAACACCCCCAGGGCCACCACTGCGCCGGGATGGTCCCGGCCGAAGTTGTTGAGGCGGGTGATGGTCAGCATTGCGGCGCCAATACGGTCTGCGGTTGAAATACGTTGCCTTGAACTTGGCCCAGGGCCAGTATTTGGCCCTGATAGCGGGCCTTGATCTGTCCGGCGTCGGGATGGCTAAAGTCCACCGGGTTGCCGTGGCTTATCCTTTGGGCCTGTTCCGGGGACAATTCCAGGGCCTCCAGAAAATACAGGGCCTGGTCTATGGAGAGGGCAGCGGACGCAAGCTCTGCTCTTCCGGCATTTCCGGACACGGCCCGGTCCAGGGTGAACTCTCCCACTGCGGTTCTGGCCAGTTTTGACAGGGCCGCCCCGCAGCCTAAAAGTTTTCCCAGGTCGAAGGCCAGCGAACGAATGTAAGTGCCCTTGGAGCATTTTACCGAAATGGTGATCTCGGGCAGGTTGATCTCTTCCAGCTTGATCCGTTGGATCTCCACCTGGCGGGGAACCAGCTCCACCGCTATTCCCTGCCGGGCCGCCTTGTACAAGGGCTGGCCGTCCTTTTTGATGGCCGAGAAGGCCGGCGGGGCCTGCATGATGGAGCCCCGAAAGCTGCTTAGCGCCTTCTCGATCCCGGCCCGGCTGAACTGGGGAACGGCTGAAGAGGAAAGCACCTGTCCGCTCAGGTCGTAGGTATCGGTGGTTACACCCAGTTTGATGACAGCCAGGTATTCCTTGTCCAGGCTTTCAAAATATTTTGCGGTCCGGGTGGCCTGTCCGGCCAGTATTATCAGGATGCCGGAAGCATCGGGATCCAAGGTTCCGGCGTGCCCGGCCTTTTTAATGCCCAAAAGCCGCCTGAGGCTGGCTACCTGGGCAAAGGAGGTAGGTCCCGGCGGCTTGTTGACGATGTAAACTGAATCTTCCGGCAGCGCGGTGTTCATGGCCGGACCTTAAAATATTTTTCGGCCAGGACCGCGATGCCCGAAGCGCTGAGGCCGTTCTTTTCCAAAAGCAGCTGCCGGGGTCCGGCCTCCACAAAACTGTCGGGCAGCCCCAGCCGCTGGATATCCGTTTTCAGATGATGCCGGTTGGCCAGTTCAAGGATGGAAGAGCCAAAGCCCCCGGACAGAACGTTCTCTTCGATGGTCAGCACTTTTGGGTGACGGGTTAAAATATCACGAATGGTCTGCTCGTCAAGCGGACTGGCGAACCGGGCGTTCCAGACCTCCAGCTCCAGGCCCTTGGCGGACAGCAGTTCTGCCGCCTGAAGCCCCATCGTGGCCCCGATGCCCAACCCGATGATGGCCCCGTCCTTTCCCGCCCTTAAGTTCTCGGCCCGCCCCAAAGGCAGTTCCTGCGGGGTTTTGAGCTCGACGCCAAAACCGCTGCCCCGGGGATAGCGGATGGCCGAAGGCCCTTGCTGTTTGAGGGCTGTCACCAGCATGTCTCTCAATTCCTGCTCGTCCTTGGGAGCCATCAACAGCAGGTTGGGAATGCAGCGCAGATAGGAGATGTCGAAAGGCCCGTGGTGGGTGGGGCCGTCCTCGCCCACCAGCCCGGCCCGGTCTATGGCCAGCACCACCGGGAGTTTCTGGAGCGCTATGTCGTGGATGATCTGGTCGTAGCCCCGCTGTAAAAAAGTTGAATAGATGGCCACCACCGGACGGAAGCCCCGGGCGGCCAGCCCGGCGGCAAAGGTCAAGGCGTGCTGTTCGGCGATGCCCACGTCATAGAACCTTTCCGGGATGGCGTCGCGGAAGATGTCCAGCCCGGTGCCCTCGGGCATGGCCGCGGTGACGGCCACGATCCGGGGATCTTTAAGCCCCAATTCGCTTAGGGTCTGGCCGAATACTTCGGTATATGATGGAATGCCGGACTGGGTCCGGGAGTCGCCGGTCTCGGGATCGAAGGCCCCCACCCCGTGGAATTTTTCGGCGTTGTTCTCGGCCGGGGCATACCCCTTGCCCTTGGTGGTCAGCACATGGAGCATGGTGGGTCCGGGCAGGTCCTTGATCCGGTCCAGTATCTTGATCAGGGCTTCCAGGTCATGCCCGTCCACCGGCCCTTCGTAGTGGTAGCCCAGCTCTTCAAAGGTCAGGCCGGGCACGATCAGGTTCTTAAAGCCCTGGCGCAGGCGCCGGAACATAACCCGGGCGGACTGTCCCGTATTCTTGGGAAGTTTCCCCAGCAGATCCCAGAGGTTCTTTTCAAAAGTGGTGTAGGCCGGGGCGGTGGTGATGCGGGTCAGGTACTGGCCCAGGGCCCCCACCCGTTTGGAGATGGCCATCCGATTGTCGTTCAGGACCACCAGCATGTTCTTCTTCAGCTGGCCGGCGTGGTTCAGGCCTTCGAAAGCCAGGCCACCGGTCAGCGAGCCGTCGCCGATGATGGCCGCCACCCTGAATTTTTCCCCGGCCAGGTCACGGGCGCAGGCCATTCCCAGGGCCGCCGAGATGGAAGTGGAGGCGTGCCCGGTATCGAAACAATCGTAACAGCTTTCGGCCCGCTTGGGAAAACCGCTTAAACCCTGATAGGTCCGGACCGTGCAAAATTCCTTCTTCCTTCCGGTCAGGATCTTGTGGGCGTAGGTCTGGTGGCCCACGTCCCAGATCAGCTTGTCTCCCGGAGTGTCAAGGACATAGTGCAGGGCGATGGTCAGCTCCACCGTTCCCAGGCTGGGCGCCAGGTGCCCTCCGTTCCTGGAGACCGTGTCGATGATCAGCCGCCTCACTTCAGCCGCCAGCTGCTGCAGCTGGGGCAGGCTAAGTTTTTTCAGGTCGGCTGGCGTATTTATGTTGTCCAGGATCATTCTTCATCCTATCAGGTAGTGAAAGATAAGCCCCCATAATATCCCCAGAACGCATCCGGCCAAGACCTCGATCGGGGTATGGCCCAGCAGAAGTTTTATCTGCAGGCCCTGGGCCTTTTTCTTGAGGGTCCTGGTCTCCAGTATCCGGTTCAAAGCCATGGCCTGGCGGCCCACCGCCCGCCGCACTCCGGCCGCGTCGTACATCACCACAAAGGCCACATAGGCCGACAGGGCGAAAAGCCAGCTGTCGAAGCCGGCGCTTAAGCCTATCATGGTGGCCAGGGTGGCCGAGGACGCGGCGTGGGAGCTGGGCATCCCGCCTGGCTCCAGGGTCCGCTTCCAGTTGAGCCTCCCCTCCCAGATGACCGAGGCGAAGGCCTTCAGTATCTGGGTCGACAGCCCGCTGGCCATCACGGCCCACAGAATCTTGTTATGAAGGATTTCCCAAAACGGCATACGTCAGTGAACGGATGGTTGGGATTTGATATTAGGGCCTTGGGGACAAGAGACAAGAGACCATAGACAATTAACAATGAACGATGAACACCAAACGGTAAACATCAAACTGGTTTAGTTAGAACGTCCGGTTGACCATGTAATCGGCCCACTGCATCAACAGCTGCTTGTACTCGGTATCCGGCAGCGGCTCCAGCGCGGTGACGGCCTTGCGTACGTATTTCTGGGCCAGCTCGGCGGCGTGTTCGATGCCGCCCAGTTTCACGAACAGCTGGGTGACGCTCTTGACCTGGGCCGGGGTGGCCTTGGGGTTGCCCAGGGTCTTCAGGATCAAATTTCTTTCGGCCCGGGGAGCCGCATTCAGCGAATGGTAGACGATCACCGTCCGCTTGCCCTCGCGGATGTCCGAGCCCACCGGTTTGCCCAGGGTCTTCTCGTTGCCCAGGATCCCCAGGATGTCGTCCTGGAGCTGGAAGGCCATCCCGCAGTGGGAGGTGAACTGGGACAGGGCCTCCACGTAAGGATGCTTGTTGTTGGGCTGGTCGATCCCGATCATGGCCCCGGCCTTGCCGGCGAACTGGTACAGGGCGCCGGTCTTCTTCCAGAGCATGGCCAGTATCTTTTCCTCGTTCAATGATTCCAGCGGCATCTTGGAATACTGGACGTCCAGGGCCTCGCCCTCGATCAGGGCCGACTGGACGTCGATCTCCAGGTCCAGGATCAGCTGCAGCACCAGGATGGGGTTCACCCCCCGCTCCCGCACCAGCTCGGTCAAGAGGGCGATGGTCCAGCCCTGCTGCAGGTCTCCGGCCAGGATGGCCATGGAGGTCCCGTAGTGCCGGGCTTCTTCGCCCTTAAGTCCCAGCCGCTTGACAGCCCGCTGGGTCAGCTCCTCGTGCACCGTGGCCGCTCCCCGGCGCAGCTTGTCCCGATCTATGATGTCGTCGTGGACCAGGGTCCAGGTGTGGTAGACCTCTATGGCCGCCGCCGCCGGCAGGGCCTTGTCCTCGTCACCGCCCACCGCTCCGCAGCAGAACAGGCAGACCGCCGGCCTTAATGACTTGCCGCCGATCCCCAGGTAGCTGTGCATTCCGCGGTAGATGTCCTCGGGCAGGAACCGGTCGGGCCGGTCCTTCAGCTTAAGGTACTGATGAACGCATTCCTTTCGTTTTTTGACCTCTTCCAGCAGCCTGGCCAGTGGGTTGAGCGGGGCCGGCTTGGTTGCGGCCGCCGAGCCGGGTCGAGGCGTGGCCGCTGGTTTGGCCGCCTTCTTGGCAGCGGGTTTGGCAGTTTTCTGGCTCACCGGCTTGACCGGGCGCTTGATCGCTTTCTTCGGGGGGACCTTGGCTTTTGCCGCCTTGGCCTTTTGGGTTTTACTCTTGGTCATCGGGACCCTCCTCCAATTTCATTGCTTCGGTTTTAAATTCCCCCTGGCCGGTCAGGGTAAGTTTTTTGATCTTGAAATTCACCTCGTTCAAGGCCGACTTGGCCCGTCCCATCAGTTCCATCCCCTCCTGGTACAGGCCAAGAGCCTGGTCTATCTCCGTCTCTCCGGATTCCAGCTTCTCCACGATCTGCTCCAGCCGTTTCAGGGCTGTTTCCAGCTTGAAGTCCTTCGGCTGATTTTTTTTGGCGGTTTTCATCGGCCCGTCTCCTTAACTGTCGTTTTGGCCCATCCCCGGGAGAACTCTGCGGTCAGGCTCTCTTCCGGTTTCAGTGTTTTTGAGTCCTTGATCACCCTTCCCTTTTGGTCGCGGCAGATGCTGTAGCCCCGGGCCATCACCGAGCCGGGGCCCAGCGCCGCCAGTGACTGGCTTAGTCCGTTTAATTTTGTTTTTAAAAGTCCGACCTGCCAGGCCAGGACCGCGCCCAGTTGTTTTTGGGTCCGGGCCAGCTGTTGCGATTTCTGTTCCACCAGGTCGGCCAGCCGCATCATCCCGTAACTGCGGCCCGCTGCTTTCAGCCTTTGGTCATACCGGGAGGCCAGCCACAGCAGGGCGTTCTTCATCCGGGAGCCGGAATCGGAAAGGTTTGACCGGACCTCGGACAGGTCCGGCACCGCCAGCTCGGCCGCGGCCGACGGAGTGGGAGCCCTGAGGTCGGCCACGAAATCGGCGATGGTGAAGTCCACCTGGTGGCCTACTGCTGATATCACCGGCAGCTTGGAGTCGTAGATGGCCCGGGCCACCGCCTCCTCGTTGAAGGCCCACAGGTCCTCGGCCGAGCCGCCGCCCCGGCCCACTATCAGAAACTGCACCAGGCCGGAATCGTTGAATTGTTTTATGGCGTCGGCGATCTTGTCCCCGGCCCCCACCCCCTGCACCGGCACCGGGTTCAGGATCAGCTGGCACAGCGGCCAGCGGCGTTTTACCACCTTGATGATGTCCCGCAAGACCGCCCCGGTGGGCGAGGTCACCAGCCCGATGGCCGTGGGATATTTTGGAATGGGCCGCTTGTGTTCGGGATCGAAAAGCCCTTCCTGAAACAATTTGTTTTTCAGGCGCTCGAAGGCCAAAGCCAGTTCGCCCTGCCCCGCTATTTGGAGCTGTTGGACATTGAGCTGGTACTGACCGGCCCGCTCGTACAAAGTGACGTCGGCCAAGGCCAGGCACTGCATCCCGTCCTGTGGCAGAAGCAGCAGCGACTGGGCGGCGGCCTTGAACATCACGCAGCGCACCTGGCCCCCGCCGTCCTTTAAGCTGAAGTACAGGTGGCCGGAGGAATGGACCGTCATGTTGGAGACCTCGCCCTTGACCCACAGCCGGGGGATGGAGGACTCCAGCACCCGCCGCACTTGGGCATTGAGCTGGCTGACCGAAAGGATTATTTGTTTATCGTTGTCGGACATTTATTCAAAATATTATCACTTCACAAAACCCAGGCTCTTGGCCTTTTGGACGTCCCGGTCGGCCCGGCTGCGATCACCGGTCAGGTAATGGGCATAGCCCCTGTAGAAATATGCTTTTCCAAAGCTAGGATTAAGCTCTATTGTCTTATTGTAATCCTCTATTGCCAGAGAATACTCACCGATCTGCGCTAGTGTGGTGGCACGATTATAATAGTACTCATACTCAAGGGGGGATAATTTGATTGCCCGATTGATATCTGACAGCGATTTTTGATATTCATGCTGCCTTCCGTATGCTATGCTCCTGATATTATAGGCTTTGGCGTGCGCAGGATATATTTCTATAGCTCGCCCGCAATCAACCACCGCCTCACCGAGCATCGCCATCTCCAAATAAACGCAGCCCCTATTGTAGTATGCATCGAAATATATTGAGTTTATCTCAATCGCCTTGGTGAAGTCATCTGTCGCCTTTTGGGTCTGACCGGCCGTAGCATAGGCACTGCCTCGATGATTGCGGGCAAATGCGTTGGCTCCGGGGTATTTATTTATGGCATCGCTCCACAGGGTAATGCTGTCCCGCCAGATAAAACAGCGCTGGTATGCGGCGAGGCCTTCCGCCGCTGTAATCATGATCAGGATGATCGCGGCTGCGGCCCTGGCCTGCCGGGATCCGCCCCGGAACATCTTATACAGATATGACCCGGCGACGAAGAACAGGCCCAACGCGGCAAAATAGGTGTAGCGTTCGGCTGCGGCAAACCCGCCCACCGGAACGATCTGCAGCACCGGCAATATTGTTACAAGATAGAACATTCCCCCGAAGAAGACCGTCTTGTTCCTGCGCCTTAATGTTAAAAGAGCAATAACCATCAGAACACTGGCGACCGAAGCCAGGTAAAAGGTCCAGGGCAGGGGCGTTCCGGGATAGGGGTGAAAGGCCGAAAGCCGTAAGGGAACAGCCAGTTTGATGATGTAAAAAACGAAACCGTAACCGGCCGTCAGCAAATTGGCGGTCAAAGTCCTGCTGGTCTGGATGAACTGGCTTTGTCCCTGGACGTAATATGAGATCACTCCGAAAACTATTGCCAGGGCCGCATACGGAGCTTTCTCCAGCCAAGCCCGCCGGTTGAACGGCTTGCCGAGAAAGTGGTCCGCCAGGAACAGCACCGGGACCAGAGCCACCGCCATTCCCTTGGAAAAACAAGCCAGCAGGAACAAGAGCAGCGAAGCGGCATAATCTCTGAACAATCCCTGGTTCTTGTAGCGGAGATATGTGATCAGCGACAGCAGGGCAAAGCACGTGTAAATAAGATCCTTCTGGGAAGCGGCCCAGGCCACTGATTCCACACTCAAGGGGTGCACCGCCCAAAGGACCGCGACGATCCCGGCCCTCCAGCCGTTCTTCAGCAGCAAGAAAAAGAGAGCGAAGACCAGAAAAGCATTCAGCAGGTGCAGGACGATACCGGTTATGTGGTAGACCTTGGGGTCGGGACCGTTGACCTTATATTCCAGGGCATAAGCCAAAAGGACCAGCGGATAATAATTGCCTTCATACCCTGAGCTGAACCAGCTTTTTATATTGGCCGGTGAAAGGTTCCGGATCAGGCTGTTTTCAACAATGTAGCTGTTGTCATCGAGATTTATGAACCCATTGTTTATACAGGGAGAGAACACCGCCAGCACCAGCAGGGCCAGCGCCGTTAGAACTAGGATCAAATGGCTTTTCTTAAAAACCGTGTCTGAAGAGAATTTTTGTATATCTTCATGCATGAGTTCGTCAGGTTAATTCTGATATGCACAGATTTGATTTAAAAGAGTATTTCGTCTTCTTTGCGTCCTTCGCGGCTTTGCGGTAAAAATTAATCCGCGTAAATCCGCGTCCTATTTGTTTTGGTCCTTAGCTGCCCTGACCGTGTTCTTCAGCAGCATGGCCCGGGTCATCGGGCCCACCCCGCCCGGCACCGGCGTGATGTACGAGGCGACCTTGGAGGCCGACTCAAAATCCACGTCGCCGGTCAGTCTTACCCCGCTCTTTTTGCTGGGGTCGGCCACCTGGTTGACCCCCACGTCTATCACCACGCAGTTGTTGTTGAGCATGCTGCCGGTGATCATCCCCGGGCTGCCGGCCGCCGCGATCACGATGTCGGCCTGCTTGGTATAGTAGGGCAGTCCCTTGGTGCCGGTGTGGCAGACGGTGACGGTGGCGTTGGCGTGCTTGGCCTTCTGTAGCAGCATGTTGGCCAGGGGCTTGCCCACGATGTTGGAACGGCCCACGATCACGATGTATTTTCCGGAGATCTCTATCCCGGTGCGGACCAGCAGTTCTATCACCCCGGCCGGGGTGCAGGGCAAAAAGCGCGGCCGCCCCAGGGTCATCAGGCCCACGTTCTCGGGATGAAAACAGTCCACATCCCTTAACGGGGAGATGGACTGGAAGGCCTGTTCTTCGGACAAGCCCTTGGGCAGCGGCGACTGCACTAAGATGCCGTGGATGGTCTTGTCGTTATTGAGTTCTTTGATCTTGTCCAGCAGTTGCACCTGAGTGGTATCCGCCGGCAGTTCGATGACCGAGGAACGGATGCCGACCTCTTCGCAGTCCTGGTGCTTGTTGCGGACATAGACCTGGGAGGCCGGGTCGCTACCCACGATGATCACGGCCAAATGGGGCTCTATCCCGCGGGCCTTGAGCTCGGAGACCTCGGTCTTCACTTCCTGGCGGATGTCCGCCGCTATTTTTTTACCGTCGATGATCTGTGACATCGTTTTATTGCAGATTTCTTGTATTTTTTACGTTTTTCAAATACAGCAGTTTGCGATGTTGCCTGACTAAATGGGATTAAAATAGACTCATCATTAAATTATTTTTCGCAACTGGTAGCGCCCTGATCCTAAAAAATCAACTAATTGAAGATCACGAAGAACTTGGAG
>Ga0315268_10005961_pt1 | contig 13022 bp, 10 predicted proteins | sample C1_top_MG_FD_204535 | JGI IMG/M metagenome (GOLD analysis project Ga0315268, IMG submission 204535) | Sediment microbial communities from Yellowstone Lake, YNP, Wyoming, USA - C1_top | ecosystem: Environmental > Aquatic > Freshwater > Lake > Sediment | place: USA: Wyoming | collected 2017-08-01 | reverse complement strand
GAAAAGAGCCTTATCTGGCCCTGCTGATTTCTTTTTTAATCTTTTCCCCGGTGATATTTTGGAATATGAAACAAGGACTCGTTTCCTTTAAGCATATATTTTTTATGACAAAATCAGTAAATGGCACTCTCTTTAATATAAAATATTTCCCTCAATTCGTCGGCTCTCAATTGGGAGTAATCTCCCCTTTCATATTCCTTGGGATGATTTATGCTGTTGTTAAAGGATTGGTTAAAGGGATCAAAGAGAAAAATGAAGATTATCTGTTTTTATCCTTATGCTTTCTTCCCACTTTTTTGTTTTGCCTGATCTTGAGTCTGCACAGTAAAATTCAGGCAAACTGGGCAGCTTCCGCTTATTTTACAGGGATTATTCTCGCCACCGCGGTTTGGGGGGAGATCTATAAAAGGGGTAGAGCACTTATTAGAATATCCATCTACTTTAGTATAGCTATATCTGTCTTAATCACAACAATTATGCACTACCCAATTATAGTAGACAAGATGGGCATCAACTTATCACCCAAAAATGAACCTTCGTCAAGGATCAAAGGATTTGATGAGTTGGGTAAAGCTGTTGATCAAATTTACAAGGACATGAATGGTGAAAAACAGGTATTTATTATCAGCCCTGATTATCAACTAACTTCACTTATTGCTTTTTATGCAAAAAAACCCCAAAATGTTTATTGTGTAAACTTGGGAAGGAGAATGAATCAATATGACCTCTGGCCAGGTTTCTACAATTTTGTAGGTAGAGATGCCATCTATGTTAGAAAAGGTGATGATAAAATATGGGATTTGGCAAAAGCCTTCGGGAGGTGTGTGAAAGAACCATTGTTAGAAGTGAAGAGAAACGGTAAAATCATCAGAAGCTTCTCGATTTTCAGATGTTATGATTTCAAGGGGATGGAAGAAAAGAAGATTGAAAGATATTAACGGGAGGGGGTATGGGAAACAGCATTGAACTATCAATTGTTGTCCCAATGTATAATGAAGAGGGGAATATCGTTTTATTATATAATTCTTTAAAAAGTATTTTAGACAATCTTAATAAAAGATACGAAATAATATGTGTAGATGATGGCTCAGTTGACAGGACCCTATCTATCCTTAAAAGTTTAGCAAAAGATGATGAGAAATTGATCGTAATCTCCTTTCGCAAGAATTTTGGACAGACTGCTGCTCTTTCTGCGGGGTTCGACTATTCCAAGGGGGATTTAATCGTTACTATGGATGGTGATCTTCAGAATGACCCGGAGGATATCCCCAAGCTTTTAGAAAAAGCCAAAGAATTCGATGTAGTGAGTGGCTGGCGGAGGAGAAGGAAGGACCATTTTCTTAAGAGAGTCGTTCCTTCTCTTATTGCCAATAAGCTAATATCCTTTGTGACCGGCGTTAAACTCCATGACTATGGATGCACCCTAAAAGTATACAAGAAGGAGGTGGTCAAGAATCTCAAACTTTATGGAGAAATGCACAGGTTCATCCCCGCAATTGCTTCCTGGAGGGGAATATCGGTGGGAGAGGTAGAGACAACCCATAATGAGAGAAGATTTGGTAAATCCAAATATGGTATCTCCCGGGCTGCGAGGGTAATGCTTGATTTATTTACGGTAAAATTTCTATTGAGCTTCCTCACCCGCCCCATTCAATTTTTTGGAACACCAGGATTGTTAGTTGGAGGAGTTGGGGTTCTCATTTCTCTTTATTTGACTTTTTTAAAATTATTTTTAGGACGGAGCATTGGCAATAGACCGCTTCTCCTCCTGGGTATTCTCCTTATCTTGGTTGGCACCCAATTAATCTTTATGGGACTGCTTGGAGAGATGCTGGCAAGAATCTATCATGAAGGGCAGAGTAAACCTACATATGTTATCAGAGAAATAATAAATGCCTAGACTTTTTAGAATATTAAGAATTATTATAAGCCTATCTCTGCTCTTCATAATCATCTATAAAACAGATTTTCACAGCTTGCTACTAATATTGAAGAAAGCCGATTTAAAATTATTCATCCTTTCTTTATTAATCTATATCCTTTCTCAATATCTCAGTACTCACCGCTGGAGATTATTAATCGTCACAAAGGGGATAGAAGTTCCTTTTTCAAGGCTGCTTTCTTTTTATTTCGTGGGAATGTTTTTCAATCTTTTTATGCCAACCCTGATAGGGGGAGACCTGTTTCGCACCTATGACCTGTATAAAGAAACCTCGGATGTAAAGGAAGCGGCAGCTTCTGTCCTGGTGGAAAGGATCGCTGGAGTCCTTGCCCTGAGTTCCCTCTCCCTTTTAAGCCTGATATTTGGTTTTTCTTATATCATTGATAAGCCAATAGTAATCTATTCTATCCTGGGTTGGAATTTTATCTTTATCTCTTCGATTATCCTGATTTTTAATGAAAATATAAAAAATTTCTTTAGCTCGGTTTTTGTAAAAATAAAACTATGGGGATTATTGGTTAAGTTTCACGATGCCATATTTGAATATAAAAAATATCCTAGAACATTGATGAAAGTTATCTTACTTTCATTTGTCGTGCAAATAAACTTCCTCATCATATTTTATATCATGGCGGCAGCCCTAAATCTAGATATTAACTTTATTTATATCTGGGTCTTTACTCCCCTTATTACCCTTTTTTCCATGATCCCGGTATCCCTGGCAGGGTGGGGATTACGTGAGGGGGCAACTATTTATCTGTATTCAAAAATAGGCTGTTCTACTGAAGCAAGTTTATTATTATCACTTTCCGTTACATTTATTATGACAATAACAAGTCTGATGGGCGGAATTATATTAACTTTTAGGAAGAGATGATTTTATAATATTACTTTTTTTATTCTGGGACGGGGGGAAGAGGGGCCTGGTCAACTCCCCGTGGGTGGGCTTTTCCCTCAAGCCCAGGGTTTAGCGCTGCTGAGACAAGGATTGTCCGGAAAATTTAACCTCCCAGCCCTTCATAAAGATTGTATTTTGACAGCCTCTGGGGGAGAATAACAGCAATCTGAGGAAGTCGCCACCAAACTATTCCCGATTACTCTGCCGGCCATGCCCCACATCATTTATCGGTATCTGTTCCTGGAGATCTTGCCGCCTTTTGGCGTGAGCCTGCTGGCCTTCACCTCCATTGTTTTTTTAGGACGCCTGATGCGGTTAACCCAGATGATAGTGATCAAGGGTGTGGGTGTGTTGGACGTCCTGAAATCGTGCCTCTATCTTCTTCCCTTTATTTTGGTATTCACCCTGTCCATGGCGGCCACGGTGGGAATCTTGTTGGCGCTCACCCGCCTTTCCGTGGATCAAGAGATTATTGCCTTAAAGACCGCGGGGTTGAGCTACACTCAATTGTTCCCCCCCATTCTGGGCTTTTCCCTGGGCATCGCCTTGATCACCCTGGTGCTCTCGTTTTACGGCAGCCCCTGGGGCCAGCAGGCGACTCGGGATCTTTTGAAGGAGGTGGTCAAGCGACGGGCTGATCTGGGGATCAAGGAGCAGGTCTTCAACACCGATTTCCAAGGCATGATGCTCTTCGTTAATCGGGTCGCTTCCCCCCAAGGGCATCTGGAAGGGGTCTTCGTTTATGACAACCGGGATGGGGAAAATCCCCATACCGTCTATGCCCAAAGAGGGCAACTGAGTTTCGATCAGGCCCAGGAAACCATGATGTTGCACCTCTTTGAGGGCCAGGTGATCCGGTGGGGAAAGGAGCCGAGCCGATGGCAGACGGTGGAATTCAAGACCTACCAACTGCCCCTCCAGCTCTTCGGCTTCGGCCTGAAGGGCACTCGACCGGAGTCGGAGATGTCCTGGAAAGAACTGAGGTCCAGGATGGCGGAGAATCCTCCCGGCTCCGACCGCTATAATCGGGCGGCGGTGGAGTTGCACCAGCGCTTTGCCAAACCCTTTGGGGCGCTGCTCCTCTGCCTGATGGCCATGCCCCTGGGTTTGGGTCCCCGCCATCACGGCCGCACCTGGGGCCTGATCCTGGGCCTGGTGATGTTTCTGGTTTATTATGTGGTCTTCACCGCCTCCTATCGACTGGCCGTCACCGCCCGGGTGAATCCCTCCCTGGCCCCCTGGATAGTCAACTTCCTGTTTATTGGGGTGGCCCTCTATCTTTGGCACCGCACCGTGCGGGAACTTCCTTTGATTCCTGCCGCCTGGCCCTCCTGGCGTTGGCCCCAGTGGGCGGAGAAATGGCGGAGGAAGGGCAGGTAACCCCGCAGGGGGGCAACCTTCGGCGGAAAGGGCAACCGGCTTTAAAGCACGGGGCCGACTGGATGGTGGTTGGTGGACGGCGAAGGAAGCCGCCGGGTAGTAACCACCTTAACTGCCGGGTAGGAGAAATAGATGCGCATCCTTTATCTGGGGAATAACTGGATCGGCTGGCAGGTGCTCAAGTGGCTCAAGGAGCAAGGGGAGGAGATAGTCGGTCTGGTGGTCCCCGCCCCCTCCAAACAAAAATATGTGGGGGAGATTAAGCAGGCGGCCGGCCTGCCTGCTGATCAAATTTTTGACGGATCCCAATTATCCAGAGCAGGAGTGAAGAAGGCGATCCAGGGGCTGCTTCCCGATCTGGGCTTATCCGTACTTTTCTGCTATCTTCTCAAACCGGAGTTTCTGAGAATTTTTCCCCAGGGGGTGATTAACTTGCACCCTTCGTTGCTGCCGCATAATAAAGGTACTTATCCCAATGTCTGGAGCATCATTGATAAGACCCCTGCCGGGGTTACCTTGCATTATATTGACGAAGGGGTGGATACCGGGGACATCATAGCCCAGGAAGAGGTGCTCATAGAACCGGTGGATACCGGGGAATCTCTTTACCGGAAGTTGGAGCGTGCTTCGCTGGAGTTGTTCCGGGGAATGTGGCCGGTCATCAAGGCGGGCAAGGCGCCCCGCCACCCCCAAAGTAAGGAGACCGGGACTTTCCACCGAACCCGGGATGTGGAGGCCATTGACGAGATTGAGTTGGACCGGGCCTACGGAGCCCGGGGCCTTATCAATCTCATCCGGGCCCGGACCTTCCCCCCCTATAAAGGAGCATATTTTACCGATCAAGGGAGGCGCATCTATTTGCGTCTCCAGCTTATGTATGAAGAGGAAGAGTAAGGCAATACCCGGCTCTGATAAGAACCCCGGGCATCTCCAAACTACCTGGGTCTTCACCTGCAAAAATTTATCGGGGCTACCGATACCCAGAGGGGGCAGTCTTAAAAAACTTGGAACCGCGACCTTCGACAATTATTAACCCAAGAAGGCTGGTCAGACTCTACCTGGCGCTCGCAGGTTTGCTCTTAATAGCGCCCTGCACCTTCCTCAGCGATAGGCAATATGTGCAGCAGAACCCCCATTACCGGGGGGTTCACCGCGTCGTGGTGTTTCTGCAGCGCTGGCCGGGTTATCTCCAGTTGTCGGCCCAGAGTGAGCTGGGCGCGGGTTTTATTAAAAAGACCACCCATTTCCTGGGGCCCTGGGAACCGGCGGGGAACCTTAACCCCCGGGCCCTGGATGTTCAGGATATTGATGATACCCTGATGGGGGAAGTGGTGCTGGAAGCGTTGAAAAGTAAAGGGTACCAGCCTTTTCTGTCGCAGGCCCTGCCTGCCGCCCCGGCCGCCCCGGCTTCGGTGGCAATCCTGATGGCGCAATACCAGGCGTTGGATCCGGGGGTGGATGCCTTTTTATTCTGCTTCTATGCCCCCACCCTTTTTCTTTCTCATCCTCCGGCCAGCCCTCAGGCCGTCTCGAACCGGGCCTATAGCCTGCAAGAGATCGTGCAGCTGCTCAGTCCCGGCAGGCGGGGTGTCACCTGGGCAGGCCCCCGGGCCGCCCTGGCTCCCGAGAATTCTCTCAGTCACGCCTTCATTTACTTATCCCTGACCATGTTCAAGGCCCTGGACTGGCAAACGCTCTGGCAGGTGGCGGACTCGCAGGCCGGCGGCAAAGTCCGGCCCTGGATTCCCCTGTGCCCCCCAGGGCCCACCGATCAGGACTATTGGGCTGATCCCGGGATCATCCAGGCTTTGATGGTCAAGAATTTGAAGTGTCGCCTGCGCCACCTGATTCCCAATGCTTTTTAAGCGGATACGACTCTTGTTCCCTTGGAATACCGAGGAGAGCTTATAAGAACTAACGTCTATACCGCCTAAACAGAAAATTATGCTTTTCCGCATAAATTTTTCGGAAGAAACATGATAGGATGGTGCCGAACTGCTGGGCCATTTCCATGGACCCAGACCGATTTCTCAGAACTAAAGGAACAGCTACCTTATGAATTTTAAGAAATTAATTTGCTTATGGTTTACCATTCTTCTGGTATTTCCGGCACCATGCTGGAGTCAAACGCCGCCACCGGGTTTGGACAAAAAACCTGAAGAAAAAGATAGACTGGAAGACCAGGCGCAATTTTATTTACAGAGGATTGGCCCGCAACCCTCGCAACTCCCTATCTCCGGGCAATTACCCCCACAGCCTAAGCCTCAGCCAATCCCGACAGCCGAACCGGATAAAATACTCACCACCGCACCGCGCCAACCTGAGGAGACCTCTGCCGCAGAAAAACGGGCGGCGGAATATGGCCTGGCCGTAAAACAGTTCGGCTATAGCTTCTTCTATAAACCACCCGAGACTTTTTTGCCGGTTCAAGCAGTTCCCGTCGGACCTGATTATACAATTGGCCCCGGGGATTCCATCAAGATTCTCATTTGGGGCAGTGTCCAAGGGGAATATAAACTTACGGTAGATCGCAATGGCCAAATCGCCGTTCCCAAGGTGGGGGTGGTACAGGTCAGCGGTCTTACTTATAAACAATTAAAAGAGGTCATGGATCGGGAATTTGCCCGGCAGTACACCAATTTTCAGATGAACGTCACCCTGGACAACCTGCGCACCATCCAGGTGTTTGTGGTGGGGCAGGCCAGGTTCCCCGGCACTTATGCGGTGTCTTCCCTGTCCACCCTGGTGAGCGCCTTGTTTGCCGCCGGGGGGCCCAGCAAATCCGGGTCCATGCGCAACATCCAGGTGCGGCGGGGAAATAAGGTGGTGGCCCACTTTGACATGTATGACTTTCTCATCCGGGGGGACAAGAGCAAGGACCTTCGCCTGCAGTCGGAAGATGTGATCTTCATTCCGCCCATCGGGCCCCTGGCCGCCATCGGTTCACACCGGGCGGAAGTCCTGGGGTTGAACCTGGAAAGAAGAAAGGCGGACAGGGAAGCGGTGTTTAAGGCCGAGAGGGAAGGCCTGCTCACCGTGCCCGAACGGGAAGCCCTCCTGGCCAAAGCCCAAAGGGAGGGGCTGGCCGAGACCCAGCCAGCAGTGGGTGGGCCCGTAAAGGTCCCCGGAATTTATGAGCTTAAGAATGAAAGAACCCTTACTGACCTGCTTAATTTAGCCGGGGGGTTGTCGGACACCGCCTTCAAAGGCCGAGTGCAGGTACTCAGGGTTAAAGACGGCCGGGAGATGGTCTTGTTTGAGGACGACCCGGAGAAGGTCTTGAAGGGTCGCCTCCCGGACGTTTCTTTGGTGCACGGCGACATGGCCAAGATCTTCCCCGTGGCGGAGTTGGTGGAGAAAAAAGTGCGCGTGGCCGGGGCCGTTAAAAATCCTGGAGAATTTGGAATCCCAGACGGCATGCGCATCAAGGACGTGCTACTTTATGCTGGCGGTCTGTTAATGGAAGCCAACCAGGACGAGGCCGAGATTACCCGTGTTACCATCACCCCGCAGGGGCCTGAAACCACTCGCCTTTACATCAGTCCCCGGGGGGCCCTGAGGGCCTCCCCCCGGGACAATATCCTCCTTAAGCCCAATGACTATTTGTTCATCCGTTCCATCCCCGATTGGAAATTGTATATTCTGGTAAAAATGGAGGGTGAAATCAAATTCCCGGGTAATTATGCCATCAAAAAAGGAGAGACTCTGAGTTCGGTCCTGACCCGGGCCGGGGGTTTTACCGACAAGGCCTATACGAAAGGGGCCTTTTTTACCCGGGATGCTGTGAAGAAGATGCAAAGCGAACATTTGCAACAAGCCTTAGATAAGCTCGAGGTCCAGATATTTTCCACCGCCGCGCTAAAAACCCAGACCTCCCTCGAAAAAGAAGACGTCGAGCGGCAGAAGGTAGTTGCCACGCAACAGCAGCAACTTATGGCCAAATTAAGAACCATCGTGCCGTTGGGGCGGGTAGTCATCCGCATCGATGACCCGGAACGTCTGCGGGGAACCCCCGATGACCTGGAATTACAGGATGGGGACAGCTTGTTGGTGCCGCAGATCCAGCAGACGGTCAACGTCCTGGGTTCGGTTGTGAATCCCACTGCCGTTATTTATAGTCCCTATACAACCGTCAAAGACTATCTGGCCCAGGTGGGAGGTCCCACCAGGAATGCTGATGTCAAGCGTATATATGTCATCAAGGTCAATGGCTCTGCTTTAGGCGGCAACAAGGGCTTTCTGTTTGGCGGGTTAAGTTCCGCGCGCTTAGACCCGGGAGATTCCATCATAGTTCCCGAAGATTTGGAACGGATTGCGTGGCTCAAAGAAATCAAAGATATCGCCAACATCATCGGGCAGATCGCGCTGACGGCGGGGGTTGTCTTGATAGGTTTAAAATAGTAAAGTGGCTTGGGGGGACCTTGCTGTATCGAATTGCTCTTGCGATCATTATTGTCTGGATTGCCATCCCAGGGGCAAGACAACCGGCTCACGCCCGCCTGGAAATTGGTCCGCACGGTAACCTCAACCTAGCCGTATTTACGATAGGGTCTCTCGGCTTTTCAGCTTTGGTTTCATCCGCGGCCTATTATATGTATAAAAACAGTCCTGCTCAAAGGGCCAAAGGGTATCCGGAAAACTTGGGTATGGGGGAGTGGTACCTCGCCGGCTACAGCGGGCTTTCCTACCTGCCTGCTGCAGACTGGAAGTTTTTTGAATTTCCCCCTCCTTTTCAAGGCAGGACGGCAAAAAATATCGAATATCAACCGGGAATTCTTGGAGGAATAAAATTCGGGCGGTTTTTTGATACCCTCCCTTGGTTCGGCTTGGAATTGGAGGCCAATTTCTCTCGCAATAATATCCGCGGGAACCAAGGTCGCATATCGCCTCCCGTACCGGGAGGACCGACTAATATTTTCACCGGGCCTGACTGGTTTATGATCTTAGACATGCAATGCAACCTGTTAGCACGCTATGGCTTCCTCCCGGACAAGGAGGTCCCCTTTGGACGATTACAGCCCTATGTTGGGGTTGGTCCCGGTTTTGAGGTCATCTGGGCCAAGGACGACTCGGCCAAGAACTTTGCCATTGAGGCCCTATCCGGCATTCGCTATATGTGCACCCAGAATATCGCCGTCTTCTGCGAGTACAAGTTCAGTTATCAGTTTAAGGTTGAGTACGAAAATTTTCGGTCTAAACAACCCCAAGAAGGTACAATGATGTTCGATGTTCCGCACCACCGGATTGTTTTTGGTGTCTCCTATCATTTCAAGAACCTTTATGGAAACTAGATACTTATGGAGGGCTGAGAGAAATTGGCTCGCGGTCAAAGCAGCCCGGGAAACCGCAAGGGATTGAGAAAGGGGAAAGCTAAAGGATCTAATGGCGGGATTTAACTTCTGAATCTTTGTATTTTAGAAAATTAATACAAACATCCCTGACAAAATCGTGGGTTTCTCTGATGGGAGGCACATCCTGGATTTTCTCTACCCTCTGGGGACCCGCATTGTAAGCGGCCAAAGCCAGGTGTAACTGATTATTAAACTTTTGCATCAGAATTCCCAAATATCTGGTCCCCCCCCCAATATTTGCCCGGATATCATAAGGATCGACAACCTGCAATTCTTCGGCGGTTTGCGGCATCAACTGCATCAAACCTTGAGCTCCCTTGGGAGACGTGGCAGCAGGATTGAAATTGGATTCCACCCGAATGACAGCTTTTATCAATTCGGGAGGCAAGCGGTGCTGGCGGCTTGCCTGCTGAATGAGCGGCTCCAACTCATGGACCGATAGCTTGCGGACCTTGGAAAGGGCAGGCCGGGGCGCCCGAGAAACGTCAGGGACCGCGCCGGTATTTTTTTCCGCATGATGGGCAAAGTAGTAATAAATTACTCCATTCTTACACACCCGTAGGTAAGGCTCGGCCTGCCCTGCACCAATAAAGCCCACCGATATTATTACCAGGAGCATAAGGGGCAGGCAAACCCGGGATAATGACCTTTTATTTTTACCTTTGGAGGCCATTTAAGAAAAATTATCACTCCTCTCCATATGGTACTAAGATACTTCATTAACAGATATTTCTTCCCAGGGCAAGGCGAAATTATCTCGGGCTGGGGTGGTCGGACCGCCGAAAACTTGGGTAATCGAGCTTTTCGGTAACCGCTGCCCCCTGGATTGCGTGATCTATTGATTATGGTAAACTTTAAGCCACCAAAAATTAGCCCCATTATACCTCATGGAAGCCCCGGACCTTATTGAACTGATCTCCTGGCAGGAGCGACCTCTGGCCTACATTATTCGGGCAGAGTTGGTGCCTGAGAAGACCAGCTTTTTCACGCCGCCGGAGTGGGAGCAACAGGTGGGCATGATCGTTCGCCCAGCCGGGGAGGAAATCGCCCGCCACGCCCACCGCCCCGGGCCACGTCAGCACATGGGGGCCTCGGAGATCATCATCGTCCGTCGAGGGCGTTGCCAAGTGGAGATTTATAACTACGAGCGGCAACTGGTGGCCACCCGGGAGCTATGCCAAGGCGACTTGATCCTTTTCATTGACGCCGGCCACGGCTTCCGGTTTCTGGAAGATGTCGTTCTTCTGGAAATCAAAACAGGACCTTACGCCGGGCCCGGAGAAAAGGACTGCTTCTGAATGCTCCCGGTAAAAACCCTGGGGGGGGAAGGTTCCGTGCCATTGGGCATGTTTTTAAAGATTGGGGGGGGGCCGCGGCTTTAGGCTCGCTGGTTCCTTAGTTCCGCCGAGTCGGAGACTGCGGTGAGTCGGGAAATATTTGGCCCAGAAAACGCCGACCTTTACGATCTGCTCTATAGTGACAAAGACTATGAAGCAGAATGCGATATGCTGGAAAGAATATTCCGGCGGTATGGCACCGGTCCGGTGCAAAACCTGCTGGACCTGGGATGTGGCACCGGCGGCCATGCCCTGCCTTTGGCGCACCGGGGCTACAGGGTTACGGGCGTGGACCGCTCCCAAGCCATGTTATCCCGGGCCCAGCACAAGGCGGGCTCCGTTCCCTGGCACACCGCCCAAGCTCCCCCAACCTTCCTCCGAGGAGATATGCGCAGTCTTGACCTTAACCGGCAATTCGACGCGGTATTGATGATGTTTGCGGCCCTGGGATATCAATTGACCAATGACGACGTTTTAGCTGCTTTGCGTACCGTCCGCCGCCATTTGCGGCCCGGCGGCCTTCTGGTGGGCGACGTCTGGTACGGCCCGGCGGTGCTGGCCCTCCGCCTGCAGGAGCGAGTCAAGGTAATACCCACTAAGGACGGCAAGGTTATCAGGGCTGCATCCGGTTCCCTGGACACCTATCGTCATCTTGCCGAGATCCGTTATTCTTTCTCGTATCCGGATGGTCCGCAGATCCTGCGGGAAGCTGAGGAAATCCACCAGATGCGTTACTTTTTCCCCCAAGAGCTATCCCTGTTTCTGGCACAGGCAGATCTGAATCTGATGGGGCTGCAGGCCTTTGGAACCCTAGAGGCGGTGCCGGGTGAGGACACCTGGAACATCCTGGTCATCGCCAAGTCGCCGCAAAGCGAGAGAGACACTTACAGCGATTCCCTTGTCCATGCCTGAATCGGTTAGCCCAAAAGCAGTAAGCTCCATTAAATGGTCCGGTTTAATGGAGTTAGGGTCACGCACTGCCTCCGCCGTCTTTTATCTGATCCTGGCGCGCCTGCTGTCCCCGGAAGATTTCGGGATCGTGGCCATGGGTCTGATCGTTGTCAACTTCTCCCAGATCTTCTGGGATGCCGGTCTGGAGAAGGCCCTGATCCAAACCGCAGAGCCCCCGGAGCAGGCCGCGCACGCGGTCTTCTGGACCAATGCCCTTCTGGGTCTGGTGATTTACCTCCTGCTCTTCCTGGCCGCACCCCGGTTGGCGGCCTTCTTCCACAGCCCAGCTTCCTTGCCGGTATTCCGGGTCTTGAGTTTGCAGGTGGTAATGGCCTCCCTGGCGTCAGTGCAACAGGCGTTGTTGGTGCGGGAGCTGGATTTTCGTAAGCTTTTCTGGGTGAAACTGGCCGCTGCCTTGGTTCCTGGCGGTTTCTCTATTCCTCTAGCCCTTTTCGGATACGGGGTCTGGGCTCTGGTGGCCGGCTTGTTATCTGGCTCCTTGCTAAACCTGATTCTTCTGTGGCACCAAAGCCCATGGCGGCCCCGGTTGAATTTTGACTGGCGTCTGGCTCGTTCCCTTTACGGCTTTGGCCTCTGGGTGGCCCTGGAAAGTTTAGGGGCCTGGTTTTTTTCCTGGGGAGATAATCTTCTGGTGGGTAAATTCCTGGGTGCGCACGCTCTGGGGATCTACAGTGTCGGTTGGACCATCGCCAACCTCCTCTTCGGCCTGGTTCTGAATCCTTTTTTTTCTGTCCTCTACCCGACTTTCTCCCGTTTGCGGGACAACGTGCCGACATTGACGGCAGCTTTTCATCGGGCTAACCAGTTGGTAATTGCCGTGATCCTGCCTCTGGGCACTCTGCTATTGCTGGCGGGGCCACTTATGGTCTCGGTTTTTTTTGGAGAGAAATGGCAGGGGCTAGGCGTAATTCTGGCCCTTATCGGCTTTATGCACGGCATGGCGTGGCTGGTGGGAGTCAACCCCGAGCTCTACCGAGCCATGGGCCGGCCGGATCTGAACACTAAATTAATGTGGGGCACCATCATCTATTATCTACCCGTTTACCTGCTGGCGGCGCCTTGGGGGTTGGTGGCATTTACCTGCGTACGCCTAGGGTTGGATCTCACTAACATTCCTCTGCATGTCTACCTTGGCGTGCGCA